>ERZ773083.1231-NODE-1231-length-17818-cov-19.883409_pt1 | contig 17818 bp, 9 predicted proteins | sample MGYA00511465_ERZ773083 | MGnify/ENA primary metagenome ERZ773083 (study PRJEB29015, sample SAMEA2738001) | human oral metagenome | biome: human oral; feature: human-associated habitat; material: dental | place: China | collected 2060 ... | reverse complement strand
CAACAGTTACAATAGGAGGAGCAAATAGTAATATTGTAAGTGGATCAAATTCAGGATTAGTAGCAACAGATGGAGGAACAGTTAATTTTGGTGGAGGGACAATAACACATACAATAGATAAACAAGTACCTTTCTATTCAGCAAATGGAGCAAAATTAAATTTTAATGGAAACACAACAGTAGATATGTACAAAGGTGTTGTTTTTTATGGAAATGCCAGTGATTTTAGTGCGACTACTGGTGTTGGAAAATTGTACAATGGAATGAATAAAGTTACAGTTAATTTAAAAGACCATGGAGTCAATTTAGGTGTATTTAAAGAAGCTAACTTAACTTGGAAAGGTAATACTGATTCTACATATGTAAATGGAATAAAAGATATACCTCATGTAAATGCAATAAATGGGTATGAAACTTATTGGTACAGTAGCTCACTAGAAAATGGAAAACTTACAGTAGAAGCTGATGTTAATAGAGATATTGTTTCTTCTGGAAGCACAAAAGGTGATGGATTTAATGACATTCAAATGGAAAGAGAAAGAGTTATATTACAAGGTGGAAAGACTATCAGCTCAGCTACTGGTAAAGGATTAATTTTAGCTTCTAATAAGGATGCTGATTCTAACACTGAATCTGGATATACACTAAAAAATGGGACATTTGATATAAGTAATGGAACAAATGCTACAACAGCTGCTTATGTAAACTTTGGACATATAATTACTGAAAAGAATGGTAGTGATGAAGGAGTAATTAAAGTATCTAAGGGTGTAGCAGCTTATGGAGTTAATGGAAGTAAAATTATAAATAAAGGAACTGTTGAAGTTACAAATTCTGATTCAACTAATTCTGGTATTGCTATTATGGCTTTAACTAAAACAGAAGGAAAAACAGAAACTTATGGAATAGCAGCTAATAAAGCAGCAGCAGGTTCAAAATGGATAGAAATAGAAAATAAAGGAACAATTAAAATAGGTAATGGAACAACAGCAGAAAATGCTATTGGTATTTATGCAAAAAATAACCATAGTAATGCTGCAACTAGAAATTTATCAACTATTCATAATGAAGCACCTATCAGTTTAGGTGATAATAGTAAAGGTATTGTTATTCAAACTACTAATACAGAAGGAGCAACTTTAACTCTTAAAGATTCTACTAAGGCTTCAGGGCAAGATATTAAAGTTGGTAAAAAAGGAATAGGAGTCTATGCTGAATATTCTGATATTAAACTTGCTTCTGACTATGGAATAGCAATAAAAGATGATGGAGTTGCAATACAAACAAAAGGAACAAGTAATGTAGATGGTGCAGGAAAAACTTTAAATGTAGAATATACAGGAACAGCAGGAAAAACTGCTATGGCTATGGGCTTTACTGGAACAGCAGCTAGCCATACTTTTACTAATAATATAAATATCAGTATTAAAAATACTGGAAATGCAAAAACTCTTGTTGGACTTTATGCAAGTGGACAAGGAAGTTTAACAAACACTGGAAATATAAAAGCAGAAAATGATGGAACTTATGGAATACTATCTAAGGGAATAGATGTTGTAAATACTGGAATTATTACAGTTGGAGATAAATCTTCAACAGCTAGTGATGCTGTTGGTATCTATGCAAAGAATGCAAATATTACAACAGATGGGTATAAAATAGTAGTGCAAGGTAATGGAAATGGAAGCAAAGAACCTATTGGGATTTATGCAGTAAGTGATAATACATTATTAACTCTTAAAAAAATAACTATAAATCAAGGTGCTGGAACTGGAATGTCAGTAAAAGGTAAAAAAGCTATTGGAATCTATGTAGAAGATAACAGTACAGATAATAAGAAATTAGAATTAATAAATAATTCTGATATAACTTTAACAGATTCTGCTACTCAAGCTGACAAGAGAATAGGAATAGTTCTTAAAAAAGCAAAAAATGGAGATAATGTTACAGATGGTAAAATTACAGTAGGTAAAAATAATATTGGTATCTACAATGAAGATTCTATATTAACTCATAGAGGAACTCTTGATGTTAAACATAGTGAAGATAATACTCAAAATATAGGTATACATAATACAGGAAAATTTGAATTTAATGTAGTAAAAGACAGTTCAAATCCTGGTCTCATAGATGTTGAAGGGCATGCTGGAACAGTTGGAATTTCTGCTGAAACTAAAAATGCCACTGACTCTGGAAAAATTCTTTTAGGAAGTGCAAAAATTAATGTAAAAGCAACAGATATGGGAGATGGGAAAATACCATTAGGAATTTATGCAAAAGGAAATAACTTAACAATTTCTTCTAAAGAAGTAACATCTGGAGTGAAACCAGAATTTACAGTATCTCCTAATGCTGTTGGGGTATATATGAATGGTAATGGTACTTCAAAAGTGGAAGGTATTGATTCTGATTACAAATTTAATTTATCATCAGAAGATACAAAAGACAGAATAGGGATAGGAGCATACCTTACTGGAGGAGCTTATGCAACAACAGCTGCTGGAAAAAAAGTAGAAGTTACAAGTAGCCAAACAAAAACTAATAGTGATGGAGCAATAAGACCTATAGGCTTATTCTATGGAGCAAATTCTACTAAAAATGAAGCTAATATAAATATAACTGGAAATAATGAAGTTATTGGAATGTATGGAAAAGATTTATCAGCTTTTACTAATAGTGGACAAATAGATATAGGAACAAAAGCTATTGGTGCATATTTTGCAAATAGTAATGTAACTAATAAAGGAAAAGTAAATGTCAATGCAAACAATGCTTATGGTCTATATTTAAAAGGTGGAAATTCAACAACAGAAGCTGATATAGCTGCTTCAGGTAAAAATTCTGTTGGTGCTTTAGTTACAGGAAATTCAGCTAAATTTGAAAATATAGGGGGAAATATAATTGCTTCTAAAGCAGAAAATTCTATTGGGGTATATGCAAAAGATGGAGCAGAATTTAAAAACTCTGGTGAATTAAAATCTGAACATGTAAATAGTATAGGGGCTTATGCAGATGGTGCAAAATTAGTAAATGCAGCTAGTGGATTGATTGAATCTAAAAATGTAGCTCTATATGCAAAATCATCTTCAACTGTCACTAACTCTGGTACAATAGATATTAAGAGTGGAAATGGTATAGTAGCAACAGATAAAACAACTGTTAATTTATTAGCTGGTGAAATAAAAAGTAATGACATTAAAGCAAATGGAGTTATAGCAACAAACAAAACAAATGTTAATTTATCAGGAACAAATATTAAATTAACAGGAGATAAATCTAATGCTATATATTCAGATAATAATTCTATTGTTAATTTAACAAGTGGAAATGTAGAAGTGGGTAAAGAAGGTTTAGGAGTTTATACTAATAAAGGAAGTGTAAATTTAACATCATATACAGGAACATTTACATTAGGTGAAAAATCAGTTGGTATTTATTCTAAAGCAAGTACAATTAATGGAGGTACTTTAAAAATAGCTTACAACCATAATACAACAGGTGTTGGAATATTCTATGATGGTGGAACTGTAACTAACAATACAGTAATTCAACACACAGGTAAAAATTTAGTAAATATCTTATCTAAGGGAGCTAATTTAACTAATACAGCTAATCAAACTGTTCAAGAAGATAGTTTAGGAATTTATGCTGATGGAGGACAAGTTACAAACTCTGGAACTGTTACATTAAATGGAGAAAAATCAGTAGGAATCTATTTAGATAATGGTGCTAAGTTAAATGCTATTGGAACAATAAATGGAGCAGCAGCAACAAATTACAAGGTTGGAATCTATGCTAAAAATGGTTCGATAGAAGGAAAAGGAACATATAATTTTGCCATAGATAATGGTGTTGCAATGTACTTAGATAATAATGCAGTTAATAATTTTACAGGTACTTTAAATATGGCAGGTAATTCAGTATCTGGAAAGAGAGCAGTTGGAATTTACACAACAGCTTCTTCAACAGCCAGAACAATTAATAGTAATATTAATGTTAGTGGAAAAAATGCTATTGGAATGTTTTTAAGTGGAGGTTCAACTGGAAGCACTGTAAACTATGGAGGTACATTGAATCTTACTGCTACAAGTACAACAGATTATGGAATAGGAGCTATGGTTCAAAATAACTCAACATTTAATTTAACATCTACTGGTAAAGTAAAAATAGGTGGTGTTAATAACATTGGCTTCTATGTAGAGTCAGGAGGAACATTACAAGTTAGTGGTGGAACTGTTGAAAATACAAAAGAAGGAATTTTTGCATATTTACAAGATGGAAAATTAGATTTTAAAGCTGGAACAGTACCTAATATCAATTTCTTAAATGTATTTGTATCTGGAAATAAAGGAAGTATACAAAATGCTACAGCTATTACAGTTGGAACTAAGGGACTACAAGCTAATAGTGGTGCAAAAATTACTAATACTTCAACAGGAACAATAAAAGGAACAGTTGATGAAGCAAAAGCACTTGTTGGTACAGGAATAAATACAAAAATAGATAACCAAGGAACAATTAAGTTAGATGGAGAAAAATCAGTAGCAATATATACTAATGATAATGCAACTGCTACATCATCTGGCACAGTGGAAGTAGGTAAAAAGTCAGTAGCTTATTATGCAAAAGATAAGGGTACGATTAATGTAAGTGGAAATACAAAAATAGGTGAAGATTCAACTATATTCTATGTTGATAAAGGAAGAGTAAACTACACAGGAAATAATATAGTGTTATCTAAAAAATCAACTGGATTAACACTTGCTGGAACAGATAGCTCAACTTTAGCCAATTTTAATGGTAAAACTATAACAACTGGTGAAAGTGGAACAGGAATATATATAACAAAAGATGGAGAATTAAATACTGCTGTTAATTCTGTTCAAAATCTTGCAAAAATAAATGTAGGAAAATCTGGAATAGGTATCTATATAAATAATGATAAGAATTTCCAAAGTAATATTGCAATGAGTTTAATAGGAGAAGAAAGTATAGGAATTCTAAGTGCAAAGAATGGAGATGTAAATTATAGTGGTAAAATTGATTCTAATAGTGAAAAAGTAAAAGGAATTGTTCATACTGGTTTAGGAAATACAATAAATTCAGGAGATATTAAACTTACAGGAAATTCAAACATAGGAGTTTATGCAGCAGGTGGAAATTTGCTTGAAAATACAAATAAAATTGAAGTTGCAAAGGGAACAAGTACTGCAACAGCAGTTGGATTGTATGGTAAAAACCAAGCAACTGTAAAAAATAGTGGAAGTATTAAAATGTTAGAATCTGCTATTGGTATATATGGAGAAAATTCTTCTATTATAAATGCTGGAAGTATTTCAAACTCAGGTAAAAATAATAATGGTATCTATGCAAAAGATAGTAATGTAACTAATAGTGGAACTATAAGTTTAGGAGATTCTTCTAATGGTATCTATGCAACTTCAACAACTGTTAAGACTATAACTAATAGTGGAAATATAACAGTTGGAAATAAAGAATCATCAGGAATATTTGGAGCAGGTAAAACTGGAATAAATAATCTTGGAGGAACTATAAAAACTGGAAGTGAATCAGTGGGACTTGCAACAAAAGAAGGTAAAATAGATGTATCATCTACAACTAAATTTGATATAGGAAAAAGTTCAACATATATCTATACTGAAAAAGGTACTGCTATAAATAATGCAAATCTTACTTTAAGTGATTATAGTATAGGTATGTACACAAAAGAAGGAACAATAAAGAATAAAGCCAATGTTACAGTTGGAAAATCTTTAGTACAAAGTGGAAAAGACCCTATGGTTTCTGTTGGAATGGCAGTTGAAAAAGGAACTATTGAAAACTATGGAATTATAGATGTTCCTAATAAACATGGTGTTGGTATGGTTGCTAATAAAGGTGGAATAGCAATAAATAAATCTGGTGCAACTATTAATGCAAATGGAGAACTATCTTATGGTATGCAAGCAACTGAATCTTCAACATTGATAAATGAAGGTACTATTAATGTAGGTGGAAAAGATGCAAGAGGTATGGCAGCTACAAATAATTCCAAAATAATTAATAGAGGAATGGTTAATATTACAGGAGAAAAGGCACAAGGAGTTTTTGTAGACTTTGGTTCAGAAGTAGATAACCAAGGAGGAACTATTAATGTAAATAACTCACAAGGAGTTGGTATTTTAACTGGAACTGGTGGAGTAATAAGAAACTCAGGAACTATAAATATAGGTGCAGCAGGAGCAAAAACAACAGAAGATGGAGGTACTAGCAATCTAGTAGCTGGAGATATAAGAATAGAAGGACCAAAAGCATATATTGATGATGTAGAAATACAAAATAGTGGAACAATTAATATCAATGGACCTTTGGATTTGGGAACTATAAAATTAGGAAGTGCAGCAGGACATATAGGGACAATTAATGCTGAAAGTTTTAACAAAGGTAAATTTATGGTTCTTCCTAATGCAACATTAGGATCAAATAAAGATATGTATACTATACAATATCTTGGAGGAATACAAAATGTACCTAATAATGGTTCTATAACAGCTATATCTTATTCTGCAACATTTGTTGCTGATATACAAAAAGATGCAGTTCATCACAATATAACTAGAATTGTATTAGTAAGAATACCTTATACTAAATTATTAGCTGGAACAGATGCAGCTGAATTTGGAAAAGGTTTAGATGATTTATATAAAGGGTTAAGCGATAAAGGACCAAATTCACCAGAACAAAAAATATTTGATGCTTTAAAGATGATATCTAATAAAGATCAATTAGGAGCAACATTTGATAGAGAATTAAGAGGAAATACTTATGCTAATGTTCAAAGAAGAATATTAGATATAAATGAAAATTTCTCAAATTCTTATGAAAATTTAAAAAATAGCAACTTATATGCTAGAGGAAGATTTAAAACTGGTGCAATTATAACAAGTGGAGATGCTAAGGATAAAAATCCAGCAGTAGAAAATTATAAATCAAAAACAACTGGACTAATAGTTATGAAAGAAAAAGACTTTAACACATATGGAAGAAGTGCAGATGTAAGTTTAGCATTTACAGAAACAAGATTTAAATTTGACTATGGTTCAAAAGAAAAAGTACATTCATTACAATTAGGAGTAGGTTTTGAAAACTTCATAAGTGATAAAAATTGGAAGTATTCAACAAGAGGTGAATTTACAGTTAATAGACATAATATGAAGAGAAAGATACACCTAAGTAATGGAATATACGAAAATAAAGGAAAATATTGGTCAGAAACAGTTGAATGGAAAAATAAATTGCGTTATGAATTTGGAACTTCTGGTGGTCTTGTAACAGCAGGAGCATTTGGAACATTTAGTTTAGGTTATGGAAAATTCAATAACATAAAAGAAAATGGAGATGGAGCAGAATTAGAAATAAAATCAAATAATATGTATATGGTAAGACCAGGAGTAGGAGTAGATTTGGCATTGAATCACTATACAAAGGGTGGAAAAGTAAGTCTAGTAGGAACAGCAACAGCAGAATATGAAGCTGGTAAGGTTTATGATGGAGTAAATCAAGCTAGAATTAAAAAATCAAAAGCTGGATACTATGATTTAGAAAAACCAAAGAAAATAAAAGACATATACAAAGTTGGAGCTCAAATCCAATATGAAACAAATGCAGGACATAAGATAGGAATAGGAGTAACAAGAGAAGCAGGAAGTGTAAATGCAACAAGATATGGAGTAAATGCAGTTTATAAATTCTAATTATATTAATCCCCTAGTTTTAATACAATAAAAAAGTAAGAGGCTACTGCAAAACACAGTGCCTCTTATTTTTATTAAACTATAATTCTCTTAACTCTTTTTCCAATTCCTGTCATAAATTCCCATACACAAAGCTCAGGAATATTTAAGTTATCTAATATATCTGCGTTGATAACTGTAACTTCATCTCCTATTTTTACAGAATTTTCAATTTCTTTTGGAATTCTAATCATAGTCATATCCATACAAATATTTCCAATAATTTCACATCTATGATTGTTAATTAAGACATAGCCACCTTTTGAAAGATATTTTTTAAGTCCATCAGCATAACCTATTGGAAGAACTGCATAAGTTGAATCAGCTGGCAATGTATAATGTCTTCCATAGGATACAAAAGAATCCTTTTTAACCTTTTTAATAAATAAAAGTCTTGATTTTATTGTAAAAATATTTTTTAAATAAGGTGTTTTTTTGTTTCCTGTAAAAGAATACATACCTATCCCCATTCTAACAAGATTACCCACTATATCATTGTGAAAATTAGTAATTCCAGCACTATTAGAAATATGGATATATTTTAAATTTAAAGAATTGACAATTTTTTTAAATTTTTCTATTTGTTCTAATGTAAAATTTTTAGTTTCCACTGTATTTCCATCTGAATCAGATAGGTGTGAAAAAATTCCCACAAGATTAAGATTATTATTTTTACAAAATTCTATAACCTTTTTAGCCTCATCTACTTCAAAACCTAATCTTGTCATACCTGTATCAAATTTTAAATGTATATTAGGGTTTAATTTATTATTTACTAAAAATTGTAATTGTCCCATAGAACTAATTGCAACATGAACTCCTCTTTTAGTTGCTTCTATCAATTCATCTTCAAAACTGGCTCCAAGAATTAAAATTTTATCTTTGATTCCTGCTTCTTGTAATTCTATTGCTTCTTCAAGGTTTGCAACACCAAAGAAATTTACTCCAATTTCTTGCAAAATTTTTGTAATTTCTACTGAACCTAAGCCATAGGCATTAGCTTTTACAACACCTAATACTTCTCTGTTATTAGCAATTTCCTTTAATTTTAATACATTGTACTTCAAATTTTCTTTATCAATTTCTAACCAAGTTCTCATCTACTATCCCCTTCTTAATAATTTTAAAAATTAAAAGCCTGTATAAATAAATGGCTTTACCTCATTAAATTTATCTAAATAAAAGAAAATAAAAAATGCTAGAAAAATTACAGTGTATTTCAATGTATATAAAATCACTTTTTTATTTATTATTGAATTTAATAACCTCATCTATAAGTCGTACCCATCCTTTCCAACCTAAATGCATAATATCTTTTAGGAAATATTTTTCATCTATATTTTCTGAAAAATCAATATATTTTACTCCTTCAACATCACAAATTTCTTTTATTTTTTGATTAAATTTATCTATATTTTCTCTTTTAAAACCAGTGTATTCAACCCATAATCCATTTAGAGGAATATTAACAATTGCAACATCAACATTTAACTCTTTTGCTACTTTTATAAACATTCTTAAATCTTCATATTCTGGAGATTCCAAATAGTCTTTATCAACTTCTGAATTTTTTAATTCTTCCATATGATCTTTTATATATTTTTCATAATAATCATTATGAATACCATAAATATTATTAGTTGAATTCTCTTCCCCATCTTTTTCAGCTTTAGATAATTCATTAATAAAATCAAATTTAAAACTTTCTTTAGGATCTTTACTTATATCAATATTATGAACTTTTAAATATTTATACATATTTTTTAAAGAAATTATTCTTAAATAAAATTCAGAATAAATCCTATAAAGAATTCTATTTTTTAAATATGCTTTTTCAAAAAAATTTAAATTTTTTTGAAAAACTGAGTTATCTTGTGTTAATTCTTCAACTCTATTAATTATGTATCTCTTATCTTCTTCTGGAATATCTTTATTTTTTAAGAAATCAATCATTGCTTCTTCACTATATCTAGGTAAAAAAGCTTCTTTTTCTAACCCATCTCTATCAAACCATTGTGGTGATAGTACTAAAACAAATCTATTCTTTTTAAATTTATTTTCACTTGTAATTGCACCTAAATTTATTGTATGAATTAAACTTTGAAAATATCCTCCTCCAATTAACATAAAATTAATATCTTTATAATTCAATAGACCTAAAGGATGTTCATTAGGTACATTTTCTGGATTTAATTCACTTGATCCTAAAAAAACTACTGTATTTTCCGTTATATTATTCATTATTGTTTTTGTTGAAAAAGATTTGTCATATGAATATTCATGTCTTATTGAGTTATCAGTAGATGTTAACTTTTTATTTAAATAAGTATCTACTCCTAAATAAATTCCTATAAGTATTATAATACTAAAAATAAAAGCTTTAACTTTATCCATTGTTTACCTTTCCTTCAACTAATTTTATAATTTTATTTGGAGTATTAACATCTTCTACATTTATCTCTGTAATAGGTAATTTTATTGAAAAATTTTTTTCCAATGCAATAATTAAAGTTACCATTCCCAATGAGTCCAGTATACCTAAATCAATTAAATCTGCATCCAAATCCTCTCTAAAAGAATCATCTTCTGATATTTCTTCTATAATGTCTAAAATTCTATTTTTATCTACCATAATTTCCTCCTAAAAATATTTTTCTATTATCATTTTTCCTAAAAGAATAAATCTTTCTGAAAAAATTAAAAAACCAAACATTATCAAATTTAGTGTTATTAGCCATGAAACAAATTTATAATACCTATTCTTTTTATATTTTTTATAGGATTTACTCTTTTTTTGATAAACTTCATTTGCAGACAGTAAAACTCCATGATAAATTCCGTATAAAATATAGCTCCAATTTAACCCATGCCAAATTCCCATAATAAACATATTAATCAAAAATGCATTAACTGCTCTAACTAAATTATTTTCAAATTTATCTTTTTGTATCCAACTATAAGTTAATCTCTTAAAAATAAAATCTCTAAACCAAAATGAAAGCGTTATATGCCATCTATTCCAAAAATCACTAATATCTGTACTTAAAAATGGTTTATTGAAATTATCAGCTACTTTAATTTTAAATAGGTATGCTACTCCTACTGCCATCAAACTATATCCTGCAAAGTCAAAAAATAAGTAAAATCCATAAAAATATGAGTAACCAATTGTAGAAATTATAGTGATTGATTTTTCAGAAATTATTTCCATATACTTAAAAAAGAAACTTGCTATAATAAATTTATAAAATGCTCCTGTTAAAAATTTATCTATTCCTGTTCCAAAAAATTCTAAATAATCATCTTTACTAATTTTATTATCAACATCTTCTTTAAATCTTCTGTATCTATCAATTGGTCCAGAAATAAAGGTTGGGAAAAATAAAAGATAACTCATATAGTCAGCAACATTAATCTCTTTTATTAAACCATCTCTAATTTCTATAATAATTTCAACAATTTTAAATGTAATGTATGATATTCCAATAAATCCAAAATGTATATCTTTTATAAATAAAAATTTATTTAATATCAATGGTAAAACTGCTAAAAATATAAAATGTTTATAAAGTTCACTAGAAAAAATAGTTAATCTTATCAATATATACTCATATATCAAAAATAATATAAAGCTAATATATATTATTTTGTTATTTTTAAAAAGTAAATGAATAAAAATTAAATTTACTAATAAAAATAAATATTTTGAATTAATTTTATAATTAATAATTGATATTGGAAATATAACTATTGCTAAAACTATAAAAAAGTTTAAATCAGAAAAAAAAGTCATTAATTATCACCTAATTCCATTAATTTTTTTCTGTCAATTTTTCCATTATTATTTGTAGGAATCTTTTCTATAAATATTATCTTTTTAGGGATCATATAACTTGGAATATATTTTTTTAACTCTTCTTTTATTTCAGCAATAGCTTTTAGCTTACTTAAAATCTCTTTTGTGTACATACAATATGCAGTTAAATACTTTACTTTTCCATCTTCAAATTTTGGTAAAACGGCAACTTTACTTATACCATCAACTCTCATCATATTATTTTCAATATCTTCAAGTTCTATTCTATAACCATTTAGTTTTATTTGATTGTCAATTCTTCCAGAATAAAAAAGTAACCCATCTAAGAAGAAACCTTTATCCCCCGTTCTATAAGCTTTTTGAGAATTTATTATAGAAAATTTTTCATCAGTTAGAGTAGGATTATTAAAATATCCATTGCTAACAGTATCACCAACAATTACTATTTCTTCATTATCTATCAAAATTTGTGTACCTTTTTTAGGTTTACCTACAGGTAAAGAATTATATTTATTAATGATATCTTGAGTAATTTCAATAGAAGTTACAGCAACTGTTGATTCAGTTGGTCCGTATGTATTATAAATTTTAGCATTTGGAAAATTAAATAATAACATTTCAGCAGTCTTCTTAGTAAGAATTTCACCACAAAATAAAAAAGTATCTAAATTAGGAAGTAATTTATCATTAAATAATTCTGATGCTAAACAAATATCTACAAAAGAAGGAGTAGAAACCCAAGTATTAATTAAATTATTTTTTAGTCTATCAAATAGTTTTGAATAATCACTTTGTGTTTCTTTTTCAATAAGAATTAATTTTCCTTCATTATATAAAGATAAATATAAATCCATAACAGATAAATCAAAAGAAAATGGTGCTTGATTTAAATAAATTTTTTGTTTATTTTTTTTAGTATCTAAAGTTGAAATCCATTTTATAAAATTATTTAAAGATTGGTAACTGATTTTGACACCTTTAGGAGTACCAGTACTACCAGAAGTAAAGATAATATAAAAGATATCTTCTTCTTTAACATAAGTATTTTTATCAATAATTTCATTAACTTCTTTAGATATTTTTATAATATCATAAATAGTTAAGGTATTAAATCCATCAATTTTTTTATCAGTACAAGATAATACAATTTCTGGTTTTACTGTATTAACTATATCATTTAATCTTTCTTGTGATATACTTATGTCAACTGGACAATAAGCATGTCCACTCTTTACACAAGCTAAAAAACATACAATCATAAATGGATTTTTATGTCCATAAACAACTAATGGTTCTTTTTTCTTTAAATTTTTTGATAAATAGTCAGCAAGACTATCACTATACTCCCATAACTCCTTATAAGTTAGCACATCTTTTTCGCTCTTTAATGCTATTTTTTCAGAAGTTTTATAAGTTTCTAACTTTTCTAATAGCTTCATTTTTTTATATGATAAATATTGATATTTATCATAAACCTCCTTTCATTATATTTATATTTTTTCTTTTACATATTCCCATACATTCTTTCATAGTATTTTTGATAATCACCTGATACAACTTCATCAACCCAGTCTTGATTTTCTAAATACCACTTAACTGTCTTTCTTATTCCTGTTTCAAAATCTGTTTCTGGATACCAACTCAAGTCCTTGGTTATTTTATAAAGTAAAATTTGTAACATTCCCTTTATTCATCTTCAAATTTAACATCCCATCCAGATAAGATTGAAAAAGTCAAAACTATAAAAAGTATAAAAGGATAAAGTGTCCCTAAACTTATTTGCATAGGTGTTACAGAGGCTTGGGAAAATTCCTCACTAATAGGCTTAATAACAATAGCAGAAATAAATATAAAAGCACTGATAAAAGGAATAATAGCTGGCAATGAATTGGCATATCCAGATAAAATATTAGCTCTTCGGTAAGGATGAATATTCATTCTTTTTCCAATATCATTTGCTACTGGTCCAAAAGTTAAAGTAGAAGCACTAGTAACCCCTCCAAGTAATGTGGTTACAATAATAGTTCCCAAAGCCATTAAAATTTCTGTTCCTCTTCTTGTTTGAGAAAGATTACTTTTACAAATAGATTTTATAACATATTCCATAGCTCCACTTGCATTTAAAATTCCCATAATACCAAACAATGCTATACAAAAAATACAAATCCCTATCATGCTGCTGAAACCTTCAAACAAAAAGCCCTTTATATTTCCATTTTCAACTGTTAAAATAGTTTCTACAGAAAATGCTCCTGTAAATAATCCTATAATAATTCCTGTTATAATTCCAACAGTTACTGATTTAAAAATATCTCTAGTTTTTATAGAAGTAAAAAGAAGAAAAAATACTGGCAGTAACATCCATAAACCTTTTGGATTCATATTTTTCTGAAGAATTTCTTCTGCTCCTACACTAACTATTCCCCCTCCACCAAATATAAAAAACAAAATAAGAGAAATAGTTCCAGCTATTAAAGCATATTTCAACCTATATAAAACTACACCAGCAATATCTGCAGTTCCTTCTTTATATTTAAATTCTTGAGTAGAAGAAGTAGCTATTGTAACATCTGATATTGGTGCTAAATTATCACCAAAAATTGCTCCTGAAAGAATAGCTCCTGCTAAAAAACTTGGATTAGAACCTAATAAAATTCCTGCAGGATACAAAATAGGAAAAGCAGTAAATAAAGTTCCAATAGAAGAGCCTGTCGCTGTTGTTATAAGACATGTTGACAAAAAACTAAAAGCAGTAAAAAATCCTTCTTTTATACCTATTGTATAAGCTAGCCATACAAATCCTTGAGATACTCCACTAACAGCCATCAATTTAGTGAAAATTCCAATAACAAGAAGTATCACAACTATAGAAACAGAAGTAGGTGAACCTATTCCTTTAATAGCTGAATTCCAATAGTCTTCAGATGATTTTGAAAATATTGCTCCTATTAAAAGACCTATGAAGCCTCCTGCTGCTAATGCTACCATATCAAATACTTTAAAAATTATAAAAAATGATATACAACTTATAAGAAATATTACCATAGGAATTATCGATACAAGCCATCCACCATAAAATTCTACTTTTTTATTTTCCATAGTCTTTTTCCTCCTTCCTATTATTGAATTCCTTTTTCCATTGCCAATTTAGTAAGTGCCACTTTTATTTTATTTAATGCTTGTATTAATCTTTTTTCATCTTTGTAAGCTCCATGAATAATTCTTAAATATCCTTCTCCCTGTGCCCCATAAGGAGTTCCTTCATTTACTATAACATTTGCTTCTTTTATAAGATATTGATATATTTCTGAAGAAGTTCCAAGTTTTGAAATATTTACCCATGACATAAAAGAGCTTTCTGGCATAGACATAGAAACTCCTGGAATAGAGTTAAACAATTCATATACTTTTTTTCTTCTGCTTTCAAATATTTTATGATATTCTTTTAAGAATTTTTGATCTTTCATTGCTGCAATAGCACCTAGTTGTGCAGCCGTATTTGTGGCTCCTATTACATTAACAGCACATCCATATAATATATCCATAATATGATCATCAGCAACAATATACCCCACACGGTAACCACTTAATGCCATTCCTTTTGATATAGAACATACAGTTACTGTTCTTTCCCACATTCCTGGTAAGGAAGCTATTGATATAAATTCAATATCATCATAAATTAAATCTTCAAAAGCTTGATCACTTACTACAATCAAGTCATTTTTTATTGCAAAATCAGCTAATATTTCTAATGATTCTCTTCTTAAAACTGTTGTTGTAGGATTATTTGGATTTGTTAGAAGAATCATTTTTGTTTTATCACTGAGTCTTTTTTCAAACTCTTTTATATTAATTTGATAATTATTTTTGGCATCTAATGGCACAGGAACTGTGATTCCTCCAAGTATTTTAGGATTTAGAAAATTACTTGGATAACTTGGATCAGGAACTAATACCTCATCACCTGGATTTAAAAATGGCATCATTGCAAATAGTAATCCTGAATCAGAACCTGGTGTAATTAAAATATTTCTTTCAGGATTAACCTGAGAAAGCTTATTAAAATTTTTAAATTTTTTGGCTAACTCTAATTTCAACTCCATATTTCCAATAGGCATTGTATAGTGTGCAGATTCCCCTGATTCAATTCCTTCTATTGTTGCTTTTTTTATATGTTCTGGAATAGCAGGATCTGGATAAAATGGATCTGCCCAACACATCAAATCAGCTCCTTTGGCTATTAATTCATTTAATGCTGTTCCCACATCTGCCTTTGATACTTTTGAAAATAGCCCTCCTTGAATTCCTTTAAAATTCCTAGAAATTTTGTTTTCAATGCTCATAATCACTCCTCCTACTATTGTTTTTATTTTATTGTTTTTCAAAATTTCTTAAATGTAGATATACAGTATGTTTAGATATACCTAACGTATTTGCTATCTTTATCACTGAATCTTTAATTTTAAATAATCCTTGTTTGTACAGTATTCTTATAATTTCTTTATTTTTATTTGCAATAGAGATACTTTTATCATCATTGATTTTTCTTTTTATCTCTTCTATACTTGTTTCTAATAAATCATCAATATTATCTGAAAAATTTTCACTTAATATTTCATTTGAAAATTTAGTAGTTTTATAAATTTCAATTTCTCCTTCTCCAGATTCTGGATAAGTAAAATTTTTAATTACTTTATAAAAAGAAGAATCTAAATTATAGTTAATACACAGCAGACCAATAATTCTATTTTTTTCTCCATAAATGGCTATAGTACTTGATTTCATTCTTATATTATTTTTACTTTTAGTAAAATATGATAAAAAAGCATTTTTCTTTGAATTATTTATTTGGTTCAACATTTTTAAAGCGAGATCAGTTATAGGTGCTCCAATTTTTCTTCCTGTATGCTGTCCTATAACAACAATTGCAGATTTTTCATAATTTTCTAAACTATGTAATACAATTTCACATTCTGGACCTAAATAGTCTGCTAAACCATAAACAACAGTTTTATATGAATCTAATATTAATTTATCTATTTCAGATAGAATCATTTTATATACACCTTCTACTTATACATTTCTTAATATAAGAATACTCAATTTTTTTTAATTTGTCAATAAACTTTTTTTGATTATTTTAAAATTATTAATTTTTTTATCTAAAAATCAATTTAATTATAAAAAAAGAATCTTTTTAAGATTTTATTCTCAAAAAAATGGTTGTATAATAAATAGTGTTGATAGAAGAAATTTCTATCAATGCCATTTTTTTAATAAAAAAAGTTGAGACAATAAAATTTTCCTGTTAAAATTAAATCGCACAAAATAACCATAAAAGGAAGTGATTTCATTGTCTCTATCTAATTTTATCAAAACTATCTTAAATATTCAAGATGATAATATTTCTTTTCCAGAAGAAGATTTTTGTCAGATTATTCAAAAAGGTAATTATGTAATTAAAGTTTTTAAAGGTTTTCTTAAATCTAATTATTGTTCTTGTCCTCATTGTAACTCTAAAAATATTGTTAAAAATGGTTCTAGAGAACGTAATATTAAATTTATTCCTTTTCAAAATTACAATGTTGAACTTAATCTTAGTATACAAAGGTATATCTGTAAAGATTGTAAAAAAACTTTTTCTCCTTCTACTAGTATTGCTAAAGATAATTCTAATATCTCTAATAACCTTAAATACACTATTGCGCAAGAACTTCAAGAAAATATTTCTCTTACTTTTATTGCTAAGAAGTACAATCTTTCTATTTCTTCAGTTCAAAGAATTATGGATGAGTGTTACTCTGATTTTAAGATTAATAAAGACCATTTACCTGAAACTATATGCATTGATGAGTTTAAATCAGTTAAAAATATTGATGGTGCTATGTCTTTTATCTTTGCTGATTATCAAACTAAAAATATTATTGATATTGTTGAAGATAGAAGATTAAATTCCTTGACAGAATATTTTTCAAGATTTTCACTTGAAGCTAGAAATAATGTAAAATATATCTGTATGGATATGTATTCTCCATATATTAGTTTGGTAAAATCTATTTTTCCTGAGTCTGAGATAGTATTAGATAAGTTTCATATTGTTAATCTAGTTAGTAGAGCTTTTAACCAAACTAGAATATCTATTATGAATTCTCTTAAAGATGATTCATTAAAAAGAAAATTAAAACTATTTTGGAAATTACTCCAA
>ERZ773083.1228-NODE-1228-length-17866-cov-8.424850_pt1 | contig 17866 bp, 17 predicted proteins | sample MGYA00511465_ERZ773083 | MGnify/ENA primary metagenome ERZ773083 (study PRJEB29015, sample SAMEA2738001) | human oral metagenome | biome: human oral; feature: human-associated habitat; material: dental | place: China | collected 2060 ... | reverse complement strand
GGGCGCGTGGCCGACCTCGGGCGCGGGCACGAGAATGCGCCCCATCAGGAGCTCCAGTTGCAGGCGGGGCGAGGTGGCCCCCGTCATGGCGCGCAGGGCCTCGTCGGTCAGGTCGGCGGCGCGCGACAGCCCGTGGGGACCCCAGTTCTGTGCCTGGCGCTGCATGCGTTCGAATTGGTCCGAGGGCGTGTCTGCGAGGACGTCGCGCGCGCCGTCCCCGGCGACCGCGATGATGAGCAGGTCCCTGAGGCGCTGCAGAAGGTCCTCGACGAAGCGACGCGGGTCGTGCCCGGACTCCACCATTCGCTCGACGACGCGGAACGCGGCTGCACCGTCCCCGCCGGCCAGGGCATCAACGGATTGGTCCAGCAGGGCCGAGTCGGTGTATCCGAGCAGCGCGACCGCCGTCTGGTAGGTGACCTCGCCGCGAATCGCACCGGCCATCAGCTGGTCCAGGACCGATAGCGTGTCACGAACCGACCCGCCGCCCGCGCGCATCACGAGCGATAGGACGCCTTCTGCGACCCGCACGCCCTCCTCCCGGCACAGGCCGCCCAGGTAGGGACCCAGCACGTCGGGTGGGACCAGGCGGAAGGGGTAGTGGTGGGTGCGCGAACGAATCGTGCCGATCACGCGCTCCGGTTCCGTCGTGGCGAACACAAACTTGACGTGCTCGGGGGGCTCCTCCACCAGCTTCAGCAGGGCGTTGAAGCCCTGGTTCGTGACCATGTGGGCCTCGTCGATGATGAAGATCTTGTAGCGGTCCCTCACGGGCGCAAACGTCGCCCTCTCGCGAAGGTCACGCGCGTCGTCAACGCCGCCGTGGGAGGCCGCGTCGATTTCCACGACGTCCAGGGAGCCCGGACCGCCGGTGGCGAGTTCCCGGCAGGACGCGCACTGTCCACAGGGCTTGTCGGTGGGCCCCTGCGCGCAGTTGAGGCAGCGCGCCAGGATGCGCGCCGACGTGGTCTTGCCGCACCCGCGCGGACCCGAGAACAGGTAGGCGTGTGTCACGCGATTGGCGCGCAGCGCCGCCTTCAGCGGCTCCGTCACGTGTTCCTGGCCGATCACCTGGTCGAAGGTGTCGGGGCGATACCGGCGGTACAGAGCAGTGGTCACCCCTCCAGGGTAGTGGGTGACGTCGGCGTTTGCGTGTCGCCGCAGATGGACGCCGACGCATCGCGATGCGCGTGGCTCCGCTCGGGCACCGCCTACGCGAGGTGGCCTTCCTCCATCGACAGGCTGCGATCCGCAAACCTGTCGGCCTCGGGCTCGTGCGTGACGATCAGGACCGCCGCCCCACGGTCGGCGGCTTCACGCAGGAGGCGAAGAACGACCCCCGTGTTTGCCGAGTCGAGGCCCGCCGTGGGTTCGTCGGCGAGAACGATGCTCGGCTCCATGAGGAGGCCGCGGGCGATGGCCATGCGGCGTAGCTCGCCGCCGGATAGCTCCTGCGGCTTGGCTTCGGCCAGGTCCGACAGGCCAACCGTCTCGAGTAGTTCCTCGGCTCGGCTGCGGGACAGGTCCGCTCCGCCGTAGAGAACGGAGGGCAGAAGCACGTTCTCGACGACGCTGAGGCTACGCAGGGCCGTGTGCCCCTGGGGGATGAAGCCGATCCTCTCGTTGCGCAGGCGGGAGAGTTCCCGGTCCGCCAGGCGATAGAGGTCCGTCCCTTCGACTGCGACGGTTCCCGCGGTTGGGGCGAGCATGCCGGCCAGCATGTTGAGGAGCGTGCTCTTGCCGCTGCCGGAGTGCCCGGTGATCACCGTCAGCTCTGCGGCGTCGAGTCCGAGGTCCGCCGGGTGAACCGCGACGAAAGACCTGTTGCCTCTGCGTGCGCGCGCAAACTCCTTGGTCACGCCCGTTGCTTCGATCAGCACGTCACTCCCCTTCCTTCAGCAGCGATCCGGCGTCCATCACTCTGATGCTTCGCACCGATATCCACGAGGCCACGAGAGCTACCACTGCGATCGCGGCCAGCGAGGCCACGGCCAGGAGAGCCATCGTGGAGATCGGCGGGACGAGGAATCCCGTGCCGATCGTCTGGCGAACCAGGCCCGAGAAGGAGGCGATGAGGACCCCGGAGATCACGATGCCGGCGACGCCTCCGATCGCGTTGACGGTCAGGGACTCGGCGAGGATGATCCGTGAGACGATGCCTCGGTGCGCCCCGGCGACGATCAGGGACGCGAATTCTCGTTTCCTCTCGATGATCATCATGACGAAGATCAGGGTGATCATGAGCAGTCCGACGCCCCAGACGAGGGCGATGAGGGTCACGACCGTGCGTGACGTCGCGTCGAGGCTCTGCGCGATGCCGCTCACCATGCGTGTCGAGGTTGTCACGCTCACCCCCGGAACGCTCCGTTCGATGTCGGCTGCCACGGCGTCGATGTCGCGGCCGGGAGCCACCTTGACCATGACGGAGGAGATGATGTCGTCGGTGTCCAGGCTCGTGTACTTGTTGAGTCCCTTGCGCAGCGAGGAGTCAATGAGGATCTTCGCGGTGTCGAAGTTCGCGTAGACGGCGTTGTCGAGGGTCGATCCGGTCGGGTCGAACTTTCCGACGACGTGGAGCCGCTGGCCGAAGAGAGCGAAGTTGTCCGTGTCGTAGACGCTGACGTTGGCGCCCACGATCACGTCCATGTGTCCGAGCTGCGCCTGGCCGACCGAGTCGGCGATCCAGGGTTGGACGGTGAAGTCGCTGCCCGGATCGAAGGCGATCACCTGGTATCTGCCCGAGCAGCAGCTCGCGCGCGCGGAGGCAAGGAAGAGCTGGGGTGAGGATGATTGGACCCCGTCGACGGCGGCGACGGCCTCGCTCGTGGACGCCGGCATGTAGAAGTAGGAGGCCTCAGCGTGCACGAGGAATGACTGCGCATCGAAGTCGTTGCCCGCGTCTGCGGGGGTCACCATGATGTCGGCGCCCAGGCGCGACTGGACCGTCGCAAGGCCCTGTTCGATCCCCTGAACGAGCATCGTTCCACCGAAAATCGTCATCGTCATAAGCGCGGAGAACAGCACGAGGGTCCCGGTGCGCACCGGGTAGCCGCGCAGGTTCATCCACGGAAGTCGCCTCAACGACAGCATGTTCGTTCCTCCTCGATCCGCGGCGCCTAGGCCGGCACCAACTTCTGGCCCTGGGGGATGGCGCTCACCCTCCTCAGGGCAAGACGGGTTCCCACGACGCCGGCAGCAACCACGACAACGATAGCGACGCAGACGAAGGGAAGCGCTCGAGCGACGCTCGACGCGCCGCCGACGGGCGCACCGGCAACGAGCGGGAGCAAGGCGGCGGCGACCAGGACCCCGCCGCACGCTCCCACCAGGTGGATCAGCGCGGACTCGCCCGTCATGACCCGTGTGATCGTCGCGCGCGAGGCTCCGACGGAGCGCCACACGTACACTTCTGCCTCGCGCTCGTTCATGAGCGTGAACTGGGCGACGATCAGGGCGATCAGCAGGAGGAGCCAGGAGGCTCCGAGTACGCCGAGGGTGACCCCGCGTTGAGAACCGATGCTTGAGGTCGTGTCCACGAGGGCCGCGTCGCTTCTGACGGCGGTCACCTTACGCACGTAGAGGTTGATCCAGTTCGTCACGCTTTGGACGCTCTCCGCGTCGCTCACTCTCACGAGGGCAGCCGAGTAGTCCCTACCCGGCTGGACGGAGGCGTACTCCCCCGCTCCCGCCTCGAGAGCGTCGCCGATGACGCTCTCCAGGGTGTCCATGGTCACGAAGACGGCGTTATCCAGCTCGGTGCCGGTTTCCGCGAGGCGCGAGCTCACCGCCCGGGGCGTGCCGAAGAGCGGGACAGTCCCATCCTCGCCTTGGGCGACCTTGGCTCCGGCGGCGATCGTCCCCGGGGCGAGTTCGCGCGAGGCGCCGCGCTCCATCCACGGGGAGAGTACGAAGTCCGTCGCCGGGTCGAATCCGACGATCCACAGGGTCTCGCCGGTGGGCAGGGTGTCGGCGACGTAGAGCTGGTAGGTGATCTGTTTGATGTCCGGGTTGTAGCGCGTCCGATCCAGGGCGCTTCTCCCCTGGTGGCACCGCACGGGGGTGCCGAGCATCACCAGGCGCTTTTGTTCGACCTGATTGAGGCACGCGGTCGGATAGATGACGAGGTCCGCCCCGAGGCGCTGCTCGGCGAGCGCGAGCTCGCTCCTCATGCGGTCGGCCATGACGAGGCCCGCCAGTAAACAGGCTGCCTGCGCGAGGGCGAGGAACAGCAGGATCGCCGCCCGGACGGGGTGCGCGCCGATGTTCTTGAGCGGGATGCGGCGCAGCGAGAGTGCGCCGCTCATCGCAAGCTCCCGTCGGCCTTGGCGATGCTGATCCACAGGGCGGGGCGCGCCCCGTACTGCGCGTCAACGTTCGCTCCGCTGATCATCGGCTTGCCCGAGGCATCGACGAATTGGGCGGCGAATCCGTAGGTGCCGGGGGAACGCAGCCACCAGTCGACCGTTCCATCCTCGGTGACGGACAGTGCCCCGGAGGCGGCGTACTCGGTTGCGGCGGCGGCGCTCACGTCACTTCGGCTCGCTCCGCTGGCCAGGTAGATGAGCGCCTCGGTCTCGCTGAGCGCAAAGACGCGGTCGTCGGTGTCGGCGCCCCCCGGCGCCCCCGTAACTGATTGGTCGCTGTTCTCGTTGTGCACGGTTCGTACAATGGCCTGCTGGGCGGGGGTAAAGGCTTGCGCGTAGAAGAACCCGTTCATCCACTCGCGGAGATCGCTGTTCTCCCACGTGACTTCTTCGAAGGGCACGTGGTGGTATTGGCGCCCCTCCAGGCAATCGGCGCTGAGCAGGAGGACCTGGTCGTCGATTCGATCGAGGACAATCCACCGTATCGCTTCGGGGCCGTTGGCCGTGTTGTTGTCCTGCTCGTAGGAGCCGAAGGTGACCGTATCCCCCGGGGCGACCGAGCGGTACGGGAGGGCGGGGTCCTCCTCGACGAGGCCGCGGGCGCGCTCGGCGGCGTCGGAGTATCCTCCCAGCGCGGTGAAGATCTCGTAGGCGCCCTGAGTGTCGCCGACCTCGGCCAGGCGCCGCGCCTCCTCGTAACGCGACCACCTGTGGTGGATGAAGGCGGCCACGGCGAGGGCGCACACGAGGAGGACCGCCGTGATGACGACGGCCTTGGAACGGACAGGGGTCATGGCTGCGCCACCAATTCCCGCGTGCGGGGATTCCTCGGGTTCAGGCGGCCTTGCCTTTCCTCAGCGACTTCACGAGCGCGACGATTCCGGAGCCGGAGACGAGGACGGACATGATCCTCACGAAGGGCTGGAAGACCGTGTGGCAGCGCATGGTCTCCATCATGCACAGGGGACAGATGATGCCGGGAATGAAGAAGACGACGACGCTGATGACGATTGCGAGAGCCTGCAGGGCAACCCTGACCGCCCTGTTCCGAACAAAACCGGCGGCACCAAACACAACAACTAGGCCCGCCGCGGCGGCGACGACGGTGTTTTGGCAGCGGTGGCACTGCATCCAGGTGCCGTCGGGACGCTGGTGGCAAGCCGAGAACACGGTCATCCCTCCGACCACGAGTAGCGCACTCAGGGCTGCGGGCACGAGGGGGACGACGACATCCTTCTTCGCCACGGCGATCATTCCTCACATGGGACCAAGCATCGACATACTTTACAAACGTAATATAACCCTAATCACGTTACTGCGTCAATGTGCCCGCTCGCGCATCCGCGACCAATGACTCCGCTCAAACGTCTTCCTCTCACGCCTCCCGACGCATACCATGGAAGCACCACACGTGAATGAGGTGCAATCATGAGAAGCATCGGTATCCGCGTTCTGCGATGCATCGGCGCATCGGCAACCGCGATGATGTGCGTCGGCCTGTTTCCTCTGGCCGCTGCGGCCTCGGACGCGGAGAGTACGCCGCCGGTCGGCACCCCCTCTCCCCCCACGGCGTCCAGTCCGGCCGCCGATCCCGAGGCACCCAGGTCAGACGACCGGGACGCCTCGTCGGCCGCCGCCAAGGCCCCCGGGCAGTCCTCGGACCGCCAGGACCCCTCCCCCGCCGAGGCATCCACCGACTCGGGGGCAACCCCCTCCGTCTCGCCTGAGGAGTCCGCCTCGGCCGGGAGAGAAGGGGAACCCGCGGATCCGGGGGATCCCAGCGGCCACTGGGTTCGCCACGAGGACGGCTGGCGCTACGAGCTGACCGACGGGACGTGGCTGAAGGACGGCGTCTTCGACGTGGAGGGCGGCCGCTACGCCTTCGATGCTCGGGGCTACGTCCCCCTCGGTTGGTACAGGGACCCCAGCGGCGTGTGGTACGCGTCGACCGAGAACGGCGTGCGCACCGGCTGGTACCGCGAGGGCGGATCCTGGTACCACCTCGGTGAGGGCGGTGCGATGACGACCGGCTGGCTCTCCTCGGGCGGTTCCTGGTACTACCTGGCCGCGACAGGCCAGATGGTCACCGGATGGTCGCGCGTCGACGGGTCGTGGTACCACTTCGATGCCTCCGGGGCGATGGCAGCCTCGACGTGGGTGCACTCGGGTTCCTGGTACTACCTGGGCGGCAGCGGAGCGATGGCAACCGGCTGGTTCGTCGCAGGCGGCACGTGGTACTACGCCGATGCGAGCGGAGCGATGATGACGGGGTGGGTTCTCACCGACGGCTCCTGGTACCACCTGGATTCCTCCGGCGCGCTCTCCACCGGGTGGCTGCGCGACGGGGGCGGCAGCTGGTACTACCTGGATGCCGCCCGAGGCGCAGCGATGGCCACGGGGTGGGCCCAGGTCGGCGGCACGTGGAACTACTTCGACCGCTGGAAGGGCTTCTGGGTGAGCGATCGGGCGGGGTTCGAGGCCGACTGGAACTACGCCAAGACCCTCTACAGCCCCACGAACTACCTGGTGGTGGTGGATACCAGCGCCCCGCACTGCATGACGTTCTACTGGGCTGATGGCTCGTGGCAGCCGCTCACCGACATGCCGTGCTCGGTGGGCAAGCCCTCGACGCCGACGATCACGGGGACGTTCACGATCAAGAACCGAGGTCGCTCCTTTGGGCACGGCTACACGGCCTACTGGTGGACGCAATTCTCGGGGGACTATCTCTTCCACTCGATCCTCTACTACGAGGGCACCTACACCGTCATGGACGGGACCCTGGGCGGGCACGTGTCGCACGGGTGCGTGCGCCTGCGCTACGAGGATGCCAAGTGGCTTCATGACACGATCCCGTCGGGGACCTACGTGACGATCTACTGACCACCCGCCGGGTATCGCCGGGCGATCCGCCTCGTCGCTGACGCATAACAAACCCCCGGGATTCCGATGGAATCCCGGGGGTGGGAGCGGAGACGGCGGGATTTGAACCCGCGAGGGGCTATGCACCCCTACCTCCTTAGCAGGGAGGCGCACTCGACCGGACTATGCGACGTCTCCAGTGCTGACCACTCTAGGGCATTTTTGCCGCGAACGCGAGCGTACGTCCGCCTCGCCAGCGCCCACGGGTCAGCTCGGCGGAGGGCGAGGGATTCGAACCCCCGGTGCCATTGCTGACACAACGGTTTTCAAGACCGTCTCTTTCGGCCACTCAGACAGCCCTCCAGACCCGAGTCATCCTATCAGGCCGCGGGCGGTGGGCGCGACCCTCGCGCCCGCCGCCCCGCAGCGCCGTCATCGTTTCGTCGGCGCTCAGCCTCGCAGCCCGAAGAAGTTCCAGGACTTCTTATCCGGCGCCGGCTCCTCCGGGTGATCCAGGAGCCCGCGGAAGAGAGCGGGGGCCGTGGGCGGCCACAGCGGCACGCGAATCGCCAGCGTCGCCTGGATCGCGTGGTACACGTCCCAGCGGGAGGACTTCGCCGGCTGGACGCTCTCGTTGTTGGGTCCGAGGCGGCGCACCCAGCGACCCGGCTGACCGATCAGGTAGTCGTGGATGTAGTCGAGGAACGAGCGGTAGCAGTGCTCGAAGTGCTCGACGTCGGAGACCCGCGAGCCGTCGTCGAGCATGGCGCGCCGGACCGCGACCGTTGCGCATACGCCCTCGCAGACGACCCACTGCTGATGCTCGTCCTCGCCGGGGATCGGGTCCCCGTTGCCGTCAACGCCGGTGGAGAAGCCCGGGGCGCCGCCCGTGCGCCGCCAGCCGTCGACGCGGGCGCGCTCGAAGAGCTCCGTACCCATCTCGAGGAGGTAGTCGGGCACCGTCCACCCCATCGAGCGCAGCCCGGAGCGGACCTGGAGGGCGAAGCGAGCCAGCTGCATGGAGTGGCCGGTGACGTACCCCTCGTAGTAGCGACGTCCGTCGTTGAGGAGCTTGCCGGCCTCGGGGCTGGGTTCCCAGCTGTCGTCGTAGTATTCGTGGATGCGCCAGTCGTTGCGAGACGCGATCTTGTGGGCGAACGCCGTCATCTTCTCCGCGCGGTCCAGCCATTCCGGTTCGGTCGTCGCCTCGGCAGCGGCCATGTACGCCTCGATCGTGTGGATGAGCGTGCCCAGCGTGTGGACGGGGACGGGCTCAGTGAAGGCCTCGTCGTACTGATCCCACACGAGGCCATAGTCGTCGGCCCAGTACTCCTTTTGCTCGGCCAGCATCGCCTCGAGGAGTTCGTGCGCTCCGGGACGGTTGGCGACGGCCGCGGCCGCGGCGCCCAGCAGCGCGTACACGGTGTGGTACTGGGATTTCACGCGCCCGGCCTCGTCCCAGGGAACGCCGTGGCCATCCTCGCCGGGTTCGGGCTTGATGGACACCCACATCCCGCCGTTGACGGGATCGACGAAGTAGGTCGACAGCGCCTTGATCGCGTGGTCCGCGTAGCGGCGCATTCCCGGCAGTCCCATCAGGACACCCAGGGAGAACACGTAGGCCATGCGCCCGGTGACAGCCAGGTCAATGGACCTTGTCGGGTCCGGTTTTCCTTCGGCGTCCAGGTGAGCGAAGCCGGTTGGTACGATCGCTCCCTCAGCCTCGGCGAGCAGCGCCTGCATGTTCGCGCTGAGCCAGCGATTATGTTCGATGGAATCAAACCATCCCACGGTGTTCCTCCTGACGACGATGTCACGGTCTGCGGTGACCGACGTCTCATAGAATAGTCGCTTCTCACACATTTGGAAATACGGACCGTTTCACGCCGTGGGACGGTCCTACCCAGCCGAGGGCGAGACGTGCAACACTGGGCGTATGCATGATCGAGCTGGCACACGTGCCCTACCTGAAGACCTCATCAACGTCGACGATGTCATCTCCGCCTACTACGACATCAAGCCCGACCCGACCGACGTCGGTCAACGCGTCGCCTTCGGCACCTCGGGTCACCGCGGATCCTCGCTGGACGGCAAGTTCAACGAGGCCCACATCATCGCCATCACCGCCGCGATCGTCGAGTACCGCGCTTCCCAGGGAATCAACGGCCCCCTGTTCATCGGTCGCGACACGCACGCCCTGAGCGAACCCGCGTGGCGCACCGCCCTGGAGGTCCTTGCAGCGGCGGGCATCGACACGCGCGTCGACTCGCGCGGCTCCTACACGCCGACCCCCGCGGTCTCGGTCGCCATCCTGGGTGCTAACGGCGCGCCCTCCGCTCTGCGCACCTCCGGGGATGGCCTGGCCGACGGCATCGTCGTCACCCCGAGCCACAACCCTCCGCGCGACGGCGGCTTCAAGTACAATCCGCCTCACGGCGGGCCGGCCGACACCGACGCGACCGGCTGGATCGCGGCGCGCGCCAACGAGTTCCTCGACTCCGGGCAGTGGAAGGACGTTCCCCGCGTCACCGGCTCCGATCTGCTCCACGATCCGAACATCACCCCCTTCGACTACCTGGATTACTACGTGTCGCAGCTGGACCAGATCATCGACATTGATGCGATCCGGGCGGCCGGCGTGCGCATCGGCGCCGATCCGCTGGGCGGCGCGTCCATCGACTACTGGGCGGCCATCGGTGAGCGCTACGGCCTGGACCTCACGGTCGTCAACCCGAAGGTCGACCCCGCGTGGCCTTTCATGACGCTGGACTGGGACGGCAAGATCCGCATGGACTGCTCCTCCCCCTACGCCATGGCCTCCCTGCGCCAGGCGATGACCCCCGACGCCGAGGGCAACACCCCTTACGACATCGCCACCGGCAACGACGCGGACTCGGACCGCCACGGCATCGTCACCCCCGATGGGCTGATGAACCCGAACCATTTCCTGGCCGTCGCCATCGAGTACCTGTTCAGCCACCGCCCCGGGTGGGGCGAGGGCTGCGCGGTGGGCAAGACCCTGGTGTCCTCCGCCCTCATCGACCGCGTCGTGGCCTCCCTGGGCCGGGAGCTGGTCGAGGTGCCCGTGGGCTTCAAGCACTTCGTGCCCGGCCTGCTGTCCGGGGCCGTCGGCTTCGGCGGCGAGGAGAGCGCGGGGGCCTCGTTCCTGCGCAAGGACGGCACGGTGTGGTCGACCGACAAGGACGGCATTATCCTGGCGCTGCTCGCCTCGGAGATCCTCGCGGTGACCGGCAAGACGCCGTCGCAGCTGCACGCCGAGCAGGTGGAGCGCTTCGGCGCCTCCGCCTACGCCCGCATCGACGCGGCTGCCTCCCGCGAGGAGAAGGCGAAGCTCGCCGCCCTGTCCGCCAACGACGTGACGGCGACCGAGCTGGCGGGGGATCCTATCGTCGCGAAGCTGGTGCGCGCTCCCGGTAACGACGCGCCCATCGGTGGCCTGAAGGTGACGACGGACTGCGCGTGGTTCGCCGCGCGCCCGTCGGGCACGGAGGACGTGTACAAGATCTACGCCGAGTCCTTCAAGGGAGCCGAGCACCTGGCCGAGGTCCAGGAGGCCGCCAAGCAGCTCGTCTCCGACGCCCTGAACGGCTGACGCGCTCACGTCCGCCCGCTCGCGCGGGTTGCAACCGGGGGGCGGTGCTCGATGGAGCACCGCCCCCCGGGCGTGTCAGCCTCCGTCATGACGGGGACCCATGACTCGGCTCAGCTGCCCTCGGTACCCGATTCCACCTCGGCGAACCAGTCGGGCAACCGGCCGGGGATATCCGCCAACGCTTTGGGGTCAGCGGACGAGCCATCGCTGCGCAGGTAGCCCGTGTAGTAGCTAGTCGAGGTCAGCCAGTTTTCAGCGACCATCACTGTTACGACGGCACCGTAACGCTCACTCGTCCACACGAAGAGAAGATCTGTCGTTCCATCATTGTCTGTGTACGTACGTTCCCGGCATACGAAACCAAGAGGCTCAAGCTCGCCAGCAAATACAGCACGGACGCGAACAGAATCATGCTCGTCGAAATCGTAGGCCCGCGACAGCAATGAGTAGAGTTTTTGGTCTCCGACGGGATACTCATAAATGAAATCATTGCCTCTGTAATTCCTGTAGTTATCACGCGTCAACAGCTCATTACGAGCACGAATGATCGCCGGCTCCACGTCGCGCTTGAACGCCTCGATTGACTCGAGGGATTTGGCTCGCGCCAGATCTGATCTCTGTTCCGGATTCAATCTGCTTCCTCCTCCAAACGGTACGCACGCGGCGCACATCAGGGCCACTGCGGCCACAAGAGAAAGAAGCAAACGCCTCACGACAAGCCCCCCCATCATCCACTCCCGTGCACGCCCGCAAGCCTCGGGTTAGCTGCCCTCGGTCCCCGATTCCACCTCGGCGAACCAGTCGGGCAACCGGCCGGGGATATCCGCCAACGCTTTGGGGTCTGTGGACGAGCCATCGCTGCGCAGGTAGCCCGTGTAGTAGTAGAAAGCGGTGAGCCAGGCCCCCGCAACCACGATGTGAACGGTGACGCCGTAGCGCTCGCTCGTCCAGACCAGGGTCGTGTCGGTCGTGCCGCCCTGCCCTTCACGTTCCTCCTGCCAGAAATCGAAGCCGAGGGGCAGTAGCGCGGCGTCGAAGACAGCGCGCACCCGAGCCGGGTCATGCTCGTCAAAGTCATACGCGCGCGAGAGCATTCGATACAGCGTCTGGTCTCCCACATCATACTGGGAAATATGATCGTTCATTCTGCTGGTCCTGTAGTTCTCACGCGTCAGCAGCTCATTACGTGCGTGAATAATCGTCGGCTCCACGTCACGCCCAAACACCTCGATAGACTCAAGGGAGCGTGCCCGCGCCAAATCTGCTTTCTGCTCCGGATTCAATCCGCTTCCTCCTCCGAAAGGTGCGCACGACGCGCAAAACAATACAACTATGGCCACGAGCGCCACGGAAAGCGGGCGTCTCATCGTCGTCCCTCACCCGCGATCACGCGCGAGATATCGTTGAGGGCATGGCTGCCCCTATTGAAGTATCCATTGTGCTTGCTGAAGGGGTAGAAAGACCCGTCGCCCTCGCCGACGTCGCCGGAGAGGTGGTTGTAGCCTTCCATTGTGTCGGGGTTCTTTCCGAAACGACCGTCGTCGCCCATCCCCTGGACCATGTCCTGCTTGTAGTCCGTGGCGCTGACCCAGGCGTGTCCCCTCGGGAGGTTGAACTCCGAGACGTCCTGGACGCCGGATCCGGGGGAGCCAAACTGGATGAGATCGTCGACGACGCCATCGTTGACCTTCGTGAGCGCAATGCCGGCGGTTGTCGACCCGTAGGAGTGACCCGCGACCGTGATGTGCGCGTCACCCGCTCCGCGCTCGCGCGAGGCGTCCAGGCCGTTGAGGAATCCGGCCAGCTTGTCCGCCCCCTTCTTGCGCGTAGCCGATGTCCGTGACCTGAGCGATGTCCTGGGGAGCCTCGTACCCGAGGTAGCTGATCATCGCGACGCTCCCACCGTTCGTGTATCTCTGAGCATTCTCACCCATAGCGGTCGCATCATCGTCATACTTCTGCAGGTTGTTCGCAACGTTGGAGTACAGGCCGGGGACGACCACGCCGATGTGATCGGCCGTATCGACGTTGCCCTGCGCAACGGCAGCGAGAACGCGCTGACCCGAGGTTTCCAAGCTCAGGAGCTGGCGGGGAATGTGGTCGTCGCCTGCCTTCTTGAGCGTCTCATCAACCTTCTCGAGCGCCTTGATGCGCTCCTCAACCCGCTCGATCTGCTGGCGCTCGCGCCGCGACGGGTGTGCGCCGTAACGCTGCTTGAGCTTCTCGAGCTTCTTCTTTTCGGACGCAAGCGCCTGAGGCAGGACGATGCGATTGGCCTTATCCCGCGACGTGCCATCCACGCCGTTCAGGTTCCCGATTTCCTTCGGGTGATCCTTGATCATCTGCTCCTTCTCGGCGTCACTGAGCGACGACCACCACTTGGCGACCTCCTTCTCACTTGCCCCCTTGGGGGGGTAGCTTCAGGTTCTTACGCGGAGCGCGCGCCGCACTCGCCGTGCCGTTGGCATGTGCCTGCCCGCCGGAGCTCAAGGCGGAGATCTTGCTCTGTGTCGCCTGGACGAGTTCGTCTGCACTCTTCATGATCGACGACACCCTGTCGGCCACGGCCTTCATGTTCTTCTTGATCGTGGCCGCCTCCGTTGGCGAAACTCGCCGCGGACCGACATAGTGAACAGACCCGTCCGCTTCGATATGCAGCGAGTGGTTGGCGGCGGTGCCGTCAAGGCTCCTGGCCGACTCGCCGATCTGGTTGGTTCCCCCGGCTGCTTCGCCAACGATCGATGCGAGCGCCTTCAGGTTGCTTGCCTGTTTCCTCATCGCAGCAACGTTTCGACGCAGCGCCTGCTGGGCGGCGGTCACGGTCTTGCCGGAACCCGACAGGCCGTTGGCCTGCGCCTCAAGCTGCTCGCTCGCGCTCGTCAGGGACTTCGCGTCGCGCTCGTAGTTCTGGGACTGCTCGGAGAGCGCAGAACCCTCCCACTGAAGAAGGTCAGACCACCTCATCGCTTCGCCACCCCTCCCAACTCGGAGCTAAATGGCTTGGGCACCGCCTTGATTCCCTTGCCTTCCACCGGGGGGAAGGTTGGGGTGAGCGTGAGCGGTCGAGGAACCCACGGCTTGTCAGGCTCGGGCTCGGAGAGCGGCGGATGCTGAACGGGATCCGAATCTCTCAGCCCCCGTCCGTCTCCGCGTTCTCTCAGGCGGAAGGGACCGATGTACTCCCAGCCGCCGTCGGCAACCCCGCCGCGGCTGTGGCCGACAGCCACCCGGTTGGCGCGGCCATAGCGCCCCGCCATGATGGACCCAATGAGCTGGCCGTTCTCGTCCTCGGCGGCAACGAAGTCACGCTCGGCTGCCTCCAGGGAGTCGGCTGCTTCCTCAAGGCCTCTCGCGTTGTGCATGGCCTCGTCGGCGATCTTCTCCTCGGCGCCCTGCATGACGGACGACAGCGGCGTGCCAGGCATGGCGGACGCAAAAGCGTTGGCTCCCCCCTCCGGGCGCGCCGAGCGGACGGCCTCGGCCGCCTCTCGGGAAGTCGCTGCGAGGCGAGGGAACTCGCCCGCAACGAATGACAGGTCGCTCATCATCGACTCCATTGGTTGACGTGAATACTTGCCGGGACAGACACAATGTTACCGGATGGACACGTTCGGGGCGGCCACTAGATCGACACCATACCTCCCCCGTCATCGCGGCCTCACGACACTGGCTCCACCTCTACCATGACCGCCACGGACCTCCCAACGACGTCCCCTCACGACGCCCACGACCCCACACCTACCGGATGCCTCGCCTCCTCGACACGGCGATCATCCGCTGCGGCGTCAGCGCCCCCTCAAGCCGGTTGCACGAGGGGGGTGGTGCTCGATCGAGCATCACCCCCCTGGGCATGTCGGCCCCGCTTGTCACGGGGCCCCGCGAGCCTCCGGCTTAGCTGCTGCCGGCACTCGAGCGCACCGCGGCGAACCAGGCGGGCACGCGGTCCGGCAGGTCCGCCAGCACCGTCGGATCCGCGCCGGATCCGTCGCTGCGCAGCTCACCCGTGTAGTAGTTGAAGGACGTGAGCCAGGACTGCGACACCAGGATGTGGACGGTGACGCCGTAGCGCTCGCTCGTCCACGCCAGGACCGTGTCCGTGGTTCCGCCCTCACCCTCGTAGGCATCCTGTCGGCACTCGAAGCCGAGGGGTGCCAGGGCCGCGTCGAAGACAGCGCGCACACGGGCAGGGTCGCGCTCGTCGAAGCGGTAGGTGCGCGAGACCATGGTGTACAGGCACTCCTGTCCCAGGGTCATGCGACTAATCGAGTCGTTCATGCTGTACGCACGGTAGTTGTCGCGCGTCAGCAGCTGGTCGCGCGCGCGAACGATCACGGGCTCCACATCCCGCTGGAAGACCTCGATCGACTCCAACGAAGCGGCCAGCTCCAGCCTTTCCTTCTCTTCCGGGTTCATACTTCTTTCTCCTTCTGAGGGCACGCAGAATGCTGCCATCATCGCGGCGACGGCCGCAGGGACGGCGGCCGTCGGGTGGCCTACTTCGGTTCCTTGCCCGCGATGACGCTCGAGATGTCGTCAAGGGCCTTGCTGTCCTTGTTGAAGTACCCCGAGTGCTTGCTAAAGACGTAGCTTTCATCGGGGTCAGCCGCACCAACATCGCCGGAAAGGTGCTTGTATCCCTTCATCTTGGCAGGGTCCTTTCCGAAGTCCCAATCGGGCCCCATCCCCTGAACGATATCCCGGCGGTAATCCGTGGCACTCACCCAGGCATGTCCCTTCGGAACATTGAACTCCGACACATCCTGGACGCCCGATCCGGGGGAACCGAATTGGACAAGGTCATCAACGACTCCGTCGTTGACCTTCGCAGCTGCCATTCCGGCAGTCGTCGAGCCATAGGAATGTCCAGCAAGAGTGATGTGCGCGTCGCCGGCGCCGTGCTCCCGGGAGGCGTCCACGCCGTTAAGGAATCCGGCCAGCCTGTCCGACCCATGCCGCGCGTAGTTGATCTCGGTAACTTCGCCTACGCTCTGGGGTGCCGTGTAATCCATGTAGGTGACCATCGCGACGCTTTGCCCGTTGGAGTGCTTCTCGGCATTCTCACGCATAATCGTCGCCTTCGTGTCGTAGTCATCGAGGTTATCGGCGACGTTGGAGTACATGCCCGGGACGGTTACGCCGATGTGATCGGCCGTATCGAGGTTTCCTTGCGCGACGGCGGCGAGAACACCGTCACCAGCTGGATCGTAGGATACCAGCTGACGCTGGACACCGTCTTTACCTTGCCTGTCAAGCGTCGCCTTGATGTTGTTCATCGCATCAAGGCGCTTCTTCGTTTTGTCGAGCTCCTCCTTATCCGCATCCGACAGGTTTCCGGACTGGCGTGCTTGCTCAAGCTTGTTGTACTTGTTTTGCTCATTTTTGATGTCCTCTTCGAGGCTCTTGCGGTTTGCCTTGTCCCGCCAGGTTGCCTCCACGCCGTTCAGGTTCCCGATCTCCCTCGGGTGGCGTTTGACCATCTCCGCCTTCTCGGCGTCGGTGAGCGAGGACCACCACTTGGCGACCTCGTCTGGACTGGCGCCCTTGGGGGGCAGCTTCATGCGATTGAGCCTCGAACCTGCGTCACCCCCCGCCTGGGGCTGCCCGCCCGATTCCACCGCGGCGATGTTCTTCTGCGTGTCCTCGACAAGCTCGTTAGCCACGACCTGGATCGCGGAGACTCGGTCGCTCACGGCCCCCATGTCCGATGCTATCTTGATAGCGTCGGTGATCGAGCTTCCCTTCTTCCCCACGTAGTCAAGGGAACCGTCGGCTCCGATCTTGATCGACTTGTCCGCCGCTTCACGGTCGAGCGTCCTGGCGGCCTCGCCGATCTCGTGGGCACCCTTGGCGGCGCTTTCAGAAAGGGAGGCGAGCGAATGCAGGCTCTCCGCCTGCTTTCTCATCTCCTCGACGTTCTTGCGCAGCGCCTGCTGGGCGGCGGTCACCGTCTGGCCTGAACCCGACAGGCCGTTTGCCCGGTCGCTCAGGTCTTCGCTCGCGTTTGTCACGGCCTGCGCTTGCTGCTCATACACTTGGGCCTGCTGGGACAGGGGGTTGCCCTCCCATTGGAGAAGATCTGACCAGTTCATAGGTTGACCACCCCGCCGAGTTCTTCGCTAAAGGGCTTCGCCTCAACCTTTGCTCCCCCGGTATAGGGCTTTGCTTCGACGCCACCGCGTCCGCCGTAGGGGCCCACCCAGAAGTCGTTGGGGTCCTCCAGGGTCTCGCGTCCGGCGGGCACGCCCGGTCGCAGGATACGGCCATCGCTCGTCCCGGGAGCATCGTAGAGGCGGCTACCATCGGCGGAGCCACCCTTGCCGTAGCTGTGTCCCACTCCGGGACTCCCAAAGCTCACATCATCGCCGCCGGAGCCGACCGTCGCCCTGCCGTAGCTGTGTCCCGTCGCAGTGCTGGCACCGCCCTGCTCGGACATGATGGAGCCGATGAGCTGCCCGTTCTCCTCCTCGGCCGCGATGAAGTCACGCTCGGAAGACTCCAGGGAGTCGGCCGCCTGATCGAGATCTTTCGCATTGTCCATGCTCCGGTCGGCGATCTTCTCCTCGGCCCCCTGCATGTCGGACGACAGCGGTGTGCCGGGCATAGCGGAGGCGAATGCGCTACCTCCCCCCTCTGGGCGCGCCGAGCGGACGGCCTCGGCCGCCTCCCGGGAAGTCGAGGCAAGGCCTGGGAACTCGCCCGCGACGAATGACAGGTCGCTCATCATTCACTCCAATTGTTCGAAACTCTCGACTGACGACTCGCGTAATGTTACCGGATGGACATGTTTTGAGCATCCAGACGTCCGACCAGCGACGCCCCCCTTGACAACGCAACCCGCAACACGATTTCACTGAACCCACCCCTAGAAAAGTCCCGCCCGGGCAGATACCGTGGCACTATTCCCCGGGTGGACCCCACACCGGCAGCCCGCCAACCCCAGGAGACCCGACATGAGCGAGTCGACTCGGCCCCCCAACAAGGCCACGCGCCCCGACGAAGCCCCCGCGACCCCCACGGCACAGGCGCC
>ERZ773083.1227-NODE-1227-length-17867-cov-17.890636_pt1 | contig 17867 bp, 15 predicted proteins | sample MGYA00511465_ERZ773083 | MGnify/ENA primary metagenome ERZ773083 (study PRJEB29015, sample SAMEA2738001) | human oral metagenome | biome: human oral; feature: human-associated habitat; material: dental | place: China | collected 2060 ... | reverse complement strand
TCTCGCTGCTCGCGGGCAGCGCCAGCTTCTTCGGCAGGAGGAAATTGCGTCCGTACCCGTCCGCTACCTCCACGATCTCGCCCTTTTTCCCAATGTTCTTAACGTCCGCCTGCAGTATCACTTTCACTTTGGTCACTCTCCTCTATATATGCCCTGGCACGCGCGACAACGTTGCCGCGCACCACGGCGATAGGAACGCCCTTGACCTGCGCACCTGCCACATTTGCATGACCGCCGCCGCCAAACGCCTCCATAATCACCTGAACATTCATCTCGCCCGTCGAGCGCGCGCTAATGCCGACCGCATCGCCCGGCATCTGGAACACGTAGATGCTCATGCGCACCCCGTCCACGCGCAGCATGCCGTCCGCCGCCTGTGCCGCGATGATTTGCCCGTTCGGCAGGCGCTCCGGGATGCTGCCGACGATGAGTCCCCCGGGGAAATACTCGGCGTTCGCCTTTGCCCGCGCGAGCGCCACCGTCGTCTCATAGTCGCTCTGAAAGAGCGCCCGCACGAGCACGGGATCCGCGCCCGAGCGACGGAGGTACGCCGCCGCATCAAACGTGCGAACCCCCGCACCGACATTGAAGTTCTTCGTGTCCACCACGATCCCTGAGTAGAGCGCCGTCGCATCGAGACGTGTCGGACGCACATTGTCCCCGAAGTACATGAGCAGCTCCGTCACCAGCTCGCTCGCCGAACTCGATGCCGTCTCAATGTAGACGAGGAGCGGATTCTTGACAAAGTTCTCACTGCGGCGGTGATGGTCGATCACGACAATCTTCGGGATGCGTTCGAGCAGCGTCGGATCGGCGAGGATATGCGGGATATGCGCATCCACCACGACAAGAAGCGCCGTGAGCGAGACAACACCCGCAATATCCCCGGTGCGGACGAAGAGGTTTTCATATGCCTCGTCCTTGTCCACCATGTCGAGGATGCGGTCAATGCCCTCGTTCGTCTCACTGAGGACGATGTGCACGGGCTTGCCGAGCGCCCGTGCCATGCACGCCACCCCCATCGCCGCGCCGAAGCAGTCATAGTCCTCGTTGTGATGTCCCATGACGTAGACCTCGTCCGCACTCTCCATGATATCGCGCAGTGCGTGCGCCACAACGCGCGCCTTGACACGCGTGTGCTTCTCCACCGCCTTCGCCTTGCCGCCGAAGAACTGTGTCTTGCCGCCGATATCAAGTGCGACCTGATCGCCACCGCGTCCAAGCGCAAGGTCGAGCTTTGCCTCCGCCTCCTCGCCGAGCTCCTTGAGGGACTGCTCCCCCGCAAGCGAGAGCCCGATCGAGAGCGTCACGGGCAGCCCCTTGGAGTTGACGATCTTGCGTACCTGATCGAGGATGTCAAATTTCTCCGCAATCGCATGGTCGAGCGATTTCCGATCGATCAGTGCGACGAACTCGCCCTCCGAGATGCCGCGCATAAAGCCGCCAAGCCCGTTCATCCACGCGTCCAGCCGCTCACGCACGGCGAGGAGCAGCATGGACTTCTCCTTCTCCGTCTGCCCCTGCATGATCTCATCATAGTTGTCCAGCTGGATGTAGAGGAGCGCCGCACGACTCTCGCGGAACCGCTGCGCGAGATCAGCGAACTCCGTCTCATCCGTCACGTAGAGCGCAAGCAGCGGATCCATGTGCGGCGGCGTCGGCACCATCCGATGACAGATGCGGTAGGAGTGCCCCTCATGGGTGAGCCGGTACTCCCCCTCGGTGCTCCAGACCGCCTCAAAGTTGAACTTCGGCCAGAAATCCGTGACCGCCGTCCCCTGCTCGGGCATCTCTCCGCCGAGGGAATCCCCCAGCTGATGATTGCACCACTCAAGATGTCCGTCCCTGTTCACAAGCAGGATGGACTGCGGCAGGGAATCGACGGCGTAGTTTATCACATTGTTGACATTGCGGATAATGCCCATACAGTAGCGTTCAAACCGCCGCTCCCTATCACGACACCGTTCCCATGCAAATGCGGCAAGGAGCGCCCAGACGAGAAGCGCGGCAGCTCCGACGTAGGAATTATAGCAGAACGTCACGAGCGCGAGCGCAAGCATGACGATCAGATGGATCGTAAGGTCGATCCACGCGGATAAATTCCGCGGCATAGAATCACCTTCTTTATGCGGATATGGTATATGCAAAAATATTTATTTACGGGTATTGTCGCGCTCCCGAAATCTCTTCCGATAGTCAAAGGCGATATCGAACAGCCCCGTCCACGACACGATCTGCGTCATAAATCCGTTCAGTGCAATGAAGATATAGATGAGCGTGCGCACAAAGGACGAAACGCGGAAGTGCTTCATCAGGGATTGCAGAAGCGAAAGCCCCTGAATGAGCCCCGCGATGAATGCAATCAGATAGCCGTTCAGCGCCGTTTGGTAGAGCCACGCGATATCGCGCGTGGTGCCCCAGTAGATGCCGATCAGGGAGAACGCAAAGAGATAGGAAAAGAAGATCGGCAGGCGCCATGCGGTAAACGCGGGCAGCCCGTCCGTCCGGATTCCGAGGCGCTGCAGCACCTTACGGAGAACGACGAAGCAGGCCGTCACCTCGATCACGCAGCTGCCGAGAAAGAGGACGGGCAGCATGAGTACAAAGAGCTCAAGTACCTGTGCCGACGCCGCGCGCGTCTCTGCAAGCTGTGCCTCATCCATGCCGAGCGAGCGATACATGGCGAGCGTCTCATCCATCGCCTCATTTGCCACGGAGATATCCATCGTCAGCGGATTCAGCCCGAAGAGGAGGAGCATCATCAGCGCCCCCGCCGCCTTGCCGCAAAGTGAGGCGAGCGCCCCGCCCACAAGCGCACGCACCGTGTTCGCGCCGCGCCGAAAGAGCACGCCGAGGACAAGCCCCGTCGGGGCAAACGAGAGCACGAAGAAGGCCCCCGTCACAGGCGATGCAAAGAGCATCGTGAGGATGAGAGACGCGAGCGACGCGAGAATCCCCCAGTAAAGGCCCACGCGCACCGTAACAAGCGCAATAAAGACCGGCCAGAGCATCCCCATCATCATCGTCAGCATGGGCAGCCAGATCGCCGCAAGCGCATAAACCACCGCCGCAGCGGTCATTACCCCCGCCGTCGCGGCAGGTCTTGCACCTTGCTCACTCATTCCATATCCTTTCAGCAGATTTATCCGCATTCCCTTCCTTTATAAAAAGACTTTTCTATTATAACAGATTTTATGAGGTATGTCACGGTAGGGTGCACAGCAGGGCGATGCCCGTAAGCGAAGCCACGCCCCCTCAATCGCCCATGATGCCCGCCATCCGCAGGAGGTACTGCGCATTCGTCGTACGGCAGCGCCCCGCACAGATCTTGAAGTCAAAGAGGATCTTATCCCCCTCGTAGTGCTCCTCAAAATGCGCGTTCGTCACGGGTACCCCCTCGCGCCCGAGATCGCAGAGCTCGAAGTCGTGCGTCGTCACAATCGTAATCGCGTGCGGCAGCGTCAGGCGGCGGATCGCCTCACGCGCCCCGACAATGCGGTCGGCAGAATTCGTCCCGCGGAAGATCTCGTCAATCAGAATAAGCATCGGCTTTCCGCGTTTACTGTACAGCATCATCTTCTTGATGCGCAGCAATTCCGCGTAGAACGTCGAGATGCCCCCCGCCAGATCGTCGCTGATCTGGATCGACGTATAGACTGCCATCGGCGTGAGCGCAAAGGATTCTGCACACACGGGAGCACCGGCGTATGCGAGAACAGCGTTAGAGCCCAGCGTCCGCATATACGTCGTCTTGCCGGACATATTGGACCCCGTGATGACGAGCGTTCCCGCCGTAAGATCTGCGTCGTTCGGCGTCGCCGCCTCCTCGGGAATGACGAGGGGCATCGCGCCCTGTGCCCTGAGATGCGGTTCCTCCCCCGCGAGGAAGGTCGGGAACGCATGCACCTCGCGCGTATGCCCGATCCGCGCGAGCGACAGGAGCACCTCCACCTCCGCCCAGACCTTCAGCCAGCCCGCAGCGGCGGCGCCCGCCTGCATGCGCCAATGCGAGAAATACGCCATGCAGTGCAGATCCCAGAGCAGCAGCCCGTTCGCGAGGAAAAAAAAGACAAAGTTGCGCCGCATTGCCGCGCACTGCGCGAGTTTCGTCAGACGGCTTTGCGCCTGACGCGCGCGGACGGGGGCAAAGAGCGGGGCGAGTACCGCCGCGAAGGCTTCCCCGTGCAGCGGTGCCCGCTCAAGGGCATAGAAAATCCTGCCATAGAGGCGCAGTTCGCGCGCCATATGTCCGAGCGGGGCAAGCTCGCGCTGCGTACGCGGATAGAACGCCATCGCCACCGTCAGATTGAACATAAAGAGAATCAGCGGAAGCGTCCACGGACCATCCAAAAAGATTGCCCAAAGAAACGACCACACACAGGCATTTGCAAATACAATGCCGATACAGGAGATGAGCTTCAGCGAGCCCTTGAGGGGCTGCGCGAGTTCCTCTGCAAGCGCACGCGTGTCATGCCCGTCGGGCAGGCGCGCCCCGCGCGCCTCCAGCTCAATGCACAGCAGCGGATGCGCAAGGAGTTCCACCACCGCCGCCTGCCGTCTGCGCGTCCGTTCGAGATCGCGCGGCGTCGCCGTGAGCGCTGCGGCAAGCCGGTCGCGCCCCGCCTGTGTGCGCGCCGCACAGAGGTACTGGTAGAGCGATGCCGTGCCGAAGATGTGGAGATCGCGGTCGGGCGGGCGCTTTTTCTTCCCATAGGCTTCGCCGTCCTCGGGCAGACTCTTCCACTCCCCCGAGAAGCGCGCGAGGTAGCCCGCCGTCACCGCAAGGTATGCCTTCGTCAGGAGACGCAGGCGCTCAAGCTTTCGGTGCCGCGCAACAAGCACAACAAAGAGCAGCAGCAGAAAGCCGCCCAGCATACGTTCGGCAGACGAGCCCGTATCATAGCCGTGAATCAGAACGATCAGCATCACGGGAAAGACGACGGTACGCGCAAGGATGAACCGCGTCCGCTGCTTATTCTGCGCACGCTCAAGTACAATCGTATTCTCCCGCACATTTTCATAGAACAGTTTCTTCAAAGCGAAACTCCTTCTCATTTTACAATAATTTGCATTATAGCACAGATTGATTCGCGAATATAGACAATTTTTCCCAAAACTGTTACAATAGTAAAGGATTGGAGGAATTCCCATGCAGGAGTTGGACGCCGCCATCCGGCGCACGGAAGCGGCAATGCACACGCTCGAAACGCGCATGCAGCATGCAGCGGGCGACCTCGACTACGAGTCCTGCCTCTACGAAAAACGTGCCCTCACGGCTGCGCTGCTTGCCCTCCGAAAGCGGCGTGAAAACGCAGATGCGACGGAAAAACATTCAGTCAAATTTCAGTATCGTCGGATAGGATAAAAGACAAATAGTCAGACGATCGATGAGAAAGAAAGGAAATTGCTATGTCACAGCGTATGACCATGGATGAAGTTCTCAAGGAATACGGTGTCCCGCAGCTGCGCCTCGACGTGCACGCAACGCGCACCGATCTGGTGAAGCTCCGCGAGAAGCTGATGGCGATCCGTGACCTCTCGGGCGGGCGCGAACAGGGTTATCTTGACATCGATTGTAAGCTCTACATCGACGTGGACGACATCGACCGCTACCTCTCGGGCGAGCTTGACACGGTCGGCGAGATCTACGCATTCCCCGAGGATGTAAAGTCCTATCGGGAGTAATTTATAATGGATTGAATGACATACAAAGGAGAATACCGAATGAAACTGAAAAAATTCATCGCTGCGGCAATGATCGGTTCCATGACCATCTATGCCGCCCCCATCCTTGCTCCGGGCGCCGTACAGAACGTACTTGTCCCGCAGGCGGAGGCGGCAAAGGGCGGCGCACGCATCGCGCCGAAGGCTGCGCCCGCCGCGCCCAAGGCATCCTCGAGCACACAGAGCGGCAGTCAGAGCAAGTCCGTCTCCGGCAACGGCGAGGGCTACGCTCCCTCCAAGAGCGCAAATCAGCTCGACAAGAACGCGCCCGCGACCGGTGCAAAGGCGAATACACCGGGTGCCGCAAACGCCGCAGGCACGGCACAGAAGGGCACGGGCTGGGGCAACACCCTGCGCAACGTGGGACTCCTTGCGGGCGGCATGATGCTCGGCGGACTGCTCGCCTCCATGTTCGGCATGGGCGGCGGCTTCCTCGCCGACATCCTCGGTGTCCTTGCGAACGTCGCGATCGCCGTGGTCGCCTTCATGGTAATCCGCTGGCTGTGGAACCGTTTCCGCGGACGCAAGGAAGAGACCGCATACACGAGTACCGCACGCCCGCAGCAGGCGGCAGCGCCGCAGCCGCCGATCACGGACATCCGTCCGCAGGGCGCACCGGCATCCTACGCCGCGCCGACGAGCACGAACACGGATGTGTCAGGTGAGAACGCGCACACAATCGCCGACCGCTACCGCAATCGGTAACATCAACGACAGGAATGCCCCGCAGATTTCGTATCTGCGGGGGTTTTTCATTGCTCTCCCGCCCCGCAAAATCACCGATCCGTTCCTCCCTCATATTTTCCCTTGAAAAACAGCCTCATATCGTCCATAATAAAGAGAACATGAACAACGATAGTAAAGGAGCAGACCAATGAAAGAATCAGCTTATGCCGCCGTGGACACCCTCATTGCACGCTATCCCGCACTCGACGTCTGCGGGACGGACATCCGCGCCGCCATTGAGGCTCTCGTAAACAGCTACTGTGCGGGCGGCAAGCTCATCGTCTGCGGCAACGGCGGCTCCGCCTCGGATGCGGAACACATTGTTGGCGAACTGATGAAGGGCTTCCTCCTGCCGCGCCACCTCGATGAACACATCCTCGCAAAGCTGCACGAAGCGTGCGATGCGACCGATCCCAAGACCGTCGACTACTTCATGCAGAACCTCCAGGGGGCGCTCCCTGCCATCTCGCTGCCCTCACAGCTTGCGATCAGCACGGCGTTCTCGAACGATCAGGCGCCCGACCTCACCTTTGCCCAGCAGGTATTGGGACTCGGCAGGCCGGAGGATGTGCTCCTCGGCATCACGACCTCGGGCAACTCAAAGAACGTGCTCTACGCCTTCCGCATGGCAAAGGCACTCGGTCTCACGACGATTGCGCTCACGGGCGCCTCGGGTGGTGCGTGCGCCTCGGGCGGCTACGCGGACATCACGATCAAGGCACCCGAGGAGGAGACGTACAAGATCCAGGAGTACCACCTCCCCATCTACCATACCCTCTGCATCGCCGTCGAGGAGGAATTCTTCGGGGCAGAATAACTTCATAACGACAAAGGAGGAATCCCAATGCCACTGACGCATGATGATTTCAAGAAGCTCGCGAACGGCAGTGACATCCGCGGCGTCGCCGTCGCGGGCGTCGAAGGCGAGCCCGTCACCCTGACGCCCGAGGCGGCAAACCGCATCGCCGCCGGCTTCGTCCGTCTGCTCATGGAGAAGACCGGCAAGAAAGCTGCCGAGCTGCAGATCGCTGTCGGGCACGACTCGCGCATCTCCGCGCTCGCCATCAAGGACTGCGTGCTTACGGGCCTCACCCACACGGGCGCGCATGGCATTGACTGCGTGCTCGCCTCCACCCCCGCCATGTTCATGGCGACCATCTTCGAGGACACAGCGGCAGACGGATCCATCATGATCACGGCAAGCCACCTCCCCTACAACCGCAACGGGCTGAAATTTTTCACCGCCGAGGGCGGCGCGGACAAATCGGACATCCAAAAGATCCTCGCCTATGCCGCAGAGGCGGAGGAGGCACACGGAACGCTTGACAACGTACTGAAATTTGATCTCATCGGGCGCTACAGTGAACATCTGGTGAACAAAATCCGCCGTGCGCTCGGCGGTGCGGAAAAGCCGCTCGCAGGCATGCACATCGTCGTGGACGCGGGCAACGGCGCAGGCGGTTTCTTTGCGGGGCGCATCCTCACGCCGCTCGGCGCAGACACCTCCGGCAGTCAGTTCCTCGACCCCGACGGGCATTTCCCGAACCACATCCCGAACCCCGAGGATCCCGCCGCCATGCGTGCGATCAAGGAAGCGGTCATCGAAAGCAACGCCGACCTCGGGCTCATCTTCGACACCGACGTTGACCGCATGAGCGCCGTGCTCGCGGACGGTACCGATGTCAGCCGCAATGCCCTGATCGCGATGATGGCGGCCATCCTCGCACCCGACTACCCCGGCTCCACCATCATCACGGACTCCGTGACCTCGGACGGGCTGCACGACTTCCTTGAGGGCGAACTGCACCTCAAGCACCTGCGCTACATGCGCGGCTACAAGAACGTCATCAATGAGTGCATCCGCCGCAACGAGGCGGGCGAGGTCTCACCGCTCGCGATTGAGACCTCAGGACACGGCGCGCTGTCGGAGAACTACTACCTCGACGACGGCGCGTATCTCGCAGTCAAGCTCATCATCGCGGCGGCACAGGCACGCGCCGAGGGCAGAACGCTGGACGACCTCATCGCCAAGCTCCGGCATCCGGCAGAGGCGCGCGAGATCCGCTTGAAGATCGTCGGTGTGGACGATGTACGCGCCTACGGACAGGAGGTGCTTGCCGCCTTCGAGGAGCGCGCAAAGGCAAAGGGACTCACGATTGCCACACCCTCCTATGAGGGCGTGCGCATCGTCTTTGACGGAGGCTGGGCGTTGCTGCGCATGTCGCTGCACGATCCGAACATGCCGCTCAACATCGAGGCGGATGCGGCGGGCGGCGCGGACGTGATCGAACGCACGGTACGGGAGCTCATCGCGGGCTTTGACGCGCTCGACCTGTCGGGATTCCGGAACTGACACGTTCCGTTCCCGCCCCCTTTCAAAGCGCCCCTTCACCATGCTGCACATGGTCCCACATCCCCGCTGCGACGGGGCTTTCATAAGGAACGGCTGCCGTACGGAGACATCTCCGCACGGCAGCTTTTTGTTCCAACGCAGTTGTTATCTTACATTTCGCAACGGATAAGTCGGTATGCAGTTTCTTCATTCTGTGCTATAATATCATTTATATAAATATTATAATTGCAGGAAATTATCTCCCCGATTCAAGAATACAAAGGGGCACGAACAGACAAATGACAGCTTTTCTCCAAAAAATATGGCACAATCGAATCACGCTGCTCTGTGCGATCGCCATTGCGACGATCGCAAGTCTCTCCTGGCAGGCACTCTCGGATCTGCCGTATTCAAATCTGCGGCCGCAATACGCGGTCATCGAGGGCGATCTTGCGTATAAGGACATCATCGGCTTCCATCCCGATCATTTTGACTGGCAACCCTACCACTACCCCACACCGCCCCCGATGGATCCGGGGACGAAGACGGTCTGCCTCACATGGAAAATACCGGAGGACACACCGCTTTTTGTCAACCATCTCCTCTTTACGACGACAAATCAGGATGCCTACGTGTACCTGGACGATGAGCTCATCTACATCCACGGCAACTGGGACAAGCTGACCGACTCGCGCGGGCGGACACTCCATCTCCTCCACATCAATGAGGGTATTGCAGGCAAACAGCTCACGATCATGCTGCACTCCGGCTATGCAAACTGGCTCGGCAGCCTCGACTACTTCTTCATCGGCAGCGAGAAATCCCTCCTCCACAAGATCAGCCTCGCGGACGCGATCTACATCACCAGTGTCTCCATCGCGCTCTCGCTCATCGTCTTCCTCGTCATGGATCTCATCTGGCGTGGGATCGACCGACGGCGGAACCTCCAACTCTACGTCATCGCCTTCCTCGTCAGCTTCATCCTGTGGACGACGGGCACCTCGTCCCTCTTCTCGCGCCTCTTCGGCATGCCGGGGCTCTGGTGGGAGATCCATCTCATCATGCTCTACATCATGCCGATCACATTCGCCAAAGTCGCACAGGAAATCATTGCTCCTGTCTATAAAAAAACCATACGGAATATCCTCATTATCTATATCCTGCTCTTTGTCATCGCAACCATCACGGAGATCATCGGGCTGGACGGCTATATGAACCTCCTCCATCTCTTCTATCCCATCCTCCTCACGGGCTGCCTTGTGCTCATCTGCACATTCCTCCGCTCGAACTGGACGCACTATCCTGCCTGCCGCTACGGTGTGGTCTCCATGATCTCGCTCACCGTCTTTGTCGGCTTCGACGCCCTGCACTTTGAGTACCACCTCCTCGCCGGCATGCTCTCGACAACGATCTTCTCCATCTACTCCACCATCCCGTTCGTCTTCTTCCTCATCCGCGAGCAAATGAAGGAGGACGCCCGTCTCGCACAACAGAACGAAACCCTCGTGCGTGAGCTGCAGGAGACCCAGAACGAGGCGGTGCGCGACTTCCTCACAGGCGCATACAACCGCCACCAGCTCGAAGACGGCATCGGGAACTACTCCATGCTCGCCAACACACGCGGCTTTTCCTTCTCGTTCGCCATCTTCGACGTGGATCACTTCAAGGCGGTCAACGACACGCGCGGGCATCTCGGCGGCGATCAGGTGCTGCGACAGATTGCCGATACCATCCACGCGAAAATCGACCGTCGTCACATCTTCATCCGTTACGGCGGCGATGAGTTTATCCTCCTCGCGCTCCATCACGATCTCGCGCAGATGGTCGCATTCTGTGAGAATCTGCGCAAAACACTTGAGGCGACACTGGGCGGCGTCACACTCAGCTTCGGCGTCTCCACGTGGCACGGCACCGACGATCACATGACGGCACTGATGGAACGCGCCGACCGCGCCCTCTACCGCTCGAAGGAAAAGGGACGCAACACCGTCTCCGGCGAGGATGAATGCACGGAAACCGACCCCACCGCGCCGCATTCCTGACGGTGCTGTAAACTCTGTCACAAATACGGAATACCGACTGCTGCACACCTGCATTTCCTCTTGTGTGGCAGTCTTTTTTATGTATACACAAAGTTTCTCACTAATATTCGTACTCTTTTTCATTTTCCTATTGTTTTATCCCCAATTCGTATGGTATAATCATCCTAAATACCGGCAATCATCGTTACCCTGCTCTCCCCAAGGGGGTGCGAACCCATGAAAAAAGTACTATCGTTTCTGCGGGGAAACCTTCTTACCCTGCTCTGTATATCACTCCTGATCGGAGCGACGACACTGGCGTGGCGGCTTCTCGCCACCCCCCTCGATCCCCACATACGTGCAGAGTACGCCGTCATGCAGGGGAATCCGGAGTACAAGGACATCATCGGGTTTCGTGCGGGCAATTTTGACTGGCAGAAGTACGATTATCCTGCGCCTCCGCCCATGCCCGAGGGGACGACAACCGTCTACCTCTCGTGGCGGATCCCGCTCTCCGCGCGTTTTGTGAACGATCACATCCTGTTCTCCACGACAAATCAGAACGTCTACGTCTACCTCGACAACGAGCTCATCTACGTACACGGGGACTGGACCCGGCCGACCGCCTCGCGCGGACGCGCATTCCACTACGTACACCTCGATCAGAACCTCGCGGGCAGGCGCCTCACGATCCTCTTGAACGCGGGCTATCCGAACTGGCTGGGCAGCATGGACTACTTCATGCTCGGTACCTCCCGCATTTTCCTGCGCAACCTCAGCCTCACGGATGCCATCTGCGTTTCGAGTATCTCCGTCGCGGTCGCGCTCATCGTCTTCCTCATCATGGATCTTGCGTGGCGCGGGGGGCGTGAGCGGCGCCGGCGGATACAGCTCTACCTCATCGGTTACCTCGCGAGCTTCATCCTATGGACGGCGGGCAGCTCCTCCTTCTTCCCGCGCATCTACGGCATGGCAAATTTCTGGTGGGAACTTCACCTCATCACGCTCTACATCATGCCCATCTTCGGCGCGCGCATCACACAGGAGGTCGTCGCCCCCCACTACGCCGCACGCGTGCGGATGACCATGATCATCTTCACCCTCATCTTCAGTGTGGCGGGCATCACCGAGCTGCTGGGGCAGGACGGGTTCATGAATCTTCTCTTCCTCTACTACCCGCTCCTCCTCGTCGGATGTCTCCTGCTCATCTACACCCTCATCCGTTCGCGCTGGACCTATCATCCCGCATGCCGGTACGCTGCCTTTGCCGTCGTCGCGATCGTCATCTTCGGCGGCATCGACGCCCTGCACTGGGAATACCATCAGCTCTCCTCCATGCTCTCGACCACCGTCTTTTCCATCTACGCCGCCATCCCCTTCATCTTCTACACAATCCGTGAGCAGATGCTGCAGGATGCGACCCTCGCGCAGCAAAATGAGGAACTCGCGCGTGAGCTTGAGATCTCGCAGAACGAGGCGCAGCGCGACTTTCTCACGGGCGCGTACAACCGTCATCAGCTGGGCAGCGGCTTTGCCGCATTCTCTGCCCTCTCCTACGAGCGCGGCTTCAAATTCTCGTTCGCCATCTTCGACGTGGATCACTTCAAGACCGTCAACGATACGAAAGGACATCTCGCGGGCGATCAGATTCTCAGGCAGATCGCGGACACCATCCATGAGAAGATCGACCGCCGCCACCTCTTCATCCGCTACGGCGGCGACGAGTTCGTCCTCCTCGCCCTCCACTACGACCTCGATACAATGGTCGCCTTCTGCGACCATCTCCGAGGCATCCTTGAGCAGCGCCTCGACGGTGTTACACTCAGCTTCGGCGTCTCCACATGGCACGGGAAAAAGGATCGTCTGCGCGCCCTCATCGACCGCGCCGACCGTGCCCTCTACATCTCGAAGGAGAAAGGACGCAACACCGTCTCCACCGAGAACGAAGCGGGCGCCGCATAAATTTGCCCCCATACCACACTTCTTTCTATTGATAATGGACAGAGCGCCGTTTCCGCAGACGGCGCTCTGTCCATTTTAGCGTTACAATTCCTTTCTTTTGCCAATTCCCGCACAATATGCTACAATGAATGCGTTTTTATCATACGTTATTACGGAAGGAGAATCCTATGCACCAGATCGACAACGGTATCAAAGAGAATTTCTTCCAGTGGCGCGGCAGACTCAACCGCCTGCGCTTCCTCAAGCGCCTCCTCGTGCTCTTCGGCGTCAGCCTCGTGCTCTACATCCTCATGGTGCTCCTCGTCGTCCTCATGAGCGATCACGCGATGCAGCCGAATGAGTCCGCGGCGGAGGGCGTCTTCGGCTTCTTCACCCTGCTCTGCATCCCCATCACGGTCTCAAGCTACATGCTCATGATCCGCCGCCTGCACGACATCGGGCTTTCGGGCTTCTTCGTCCTCCTCAGCTTCATCCCCATCGTCAGCCTCGGATTTATGCTTTACATCTTCTTCAAGCAGGGGACGGCAGGCGACAACCAATATGGCGCGGACCCGCTCGGCGAAGTCGCTCCCGCTGCGCCTGCAGAGCCTGAGAACCCGTATGCGCGTGCAACCTATGCGGATACGCCGACCGACATCAAGCCGCCCTCCGACCGTCAGGACTGAGATGCGCCTATGAATCACGCAATCTTTTCCACGGCGGGCAGGCTCACGCGGCGCGACTATGCGCTGACCATCGCGGCACTCTGCGGCGGCGCGTCCCTCCTCACATTTGCCGCCATCTCCCTCCTCCTGCCGCTCACCTATGTGACGGCGACCCTGTTTTTCCGCGAGATGGCGCTGATGTTCTGGATCCTCTTTTTCATGGGGGGCGCGCTCATCCTCGCCTCTGCCGCCATCCTCTTGCCGCTCCTTGCCATTCCTGCCACCGTGCGGCGGCTGCACGACATCGGGCGCGGCAGTTGGCTCGCCTTCCCGCTCGTCCTCCTGAGCCTCATCGCGTTCGGACTGCCCGTCTTCTTCCTCTTCATCTTCGCCGCCCTCCTTGAAGGCATCAATCAGAGCGGCAGCATGGTCTTCTTCGACAGCCCCGAGCAGCTGGAACTGATCCTCGGCAGCTTTGTCCTCGGCTATTTCATCCTCTGCTTCGTGACCCTTTTTATCATGTCCGTCTACGGCGCATGGATCTTTTTGAAAAAGGGAATGTCTACGGCAAATTGCTACGGGGACGTTCCCGCAGAGGAGCGGATCCCGTCCGTCCGCGCCGCATATTTCTCCGGACAGGGAACAATCGACCGCGCGCACTTTGTATTCCGTACGCTCATCGTCATCGCCGCCGCAGGGGTGATCGTCCCCACCCTCGGGCAGTCCGTCCTCTATCCCGCTGCCGCCATCCTCAAATCGCTGGGAGCAGCGCCCATGGGCACGGACTTCTTCGCCCTCCTGATCGGCGGCATGATCTATCCGCTCGCCGCGCTGCCGCTTGTCCTGCGCCGCCTCCGCACCCTCGGCAGAAGCCGGTATGAGGCTCTCGTCGTCTTTGCCGCGCTCCTGCCGAACCTCCTCTCTGCGGCGGCAACCGCGCGCTTCCTCGGCAGCCTTGACCGCCTCACGGAGGACGCCGTCGGCGACGCCATCATCGAGGAATTCATCACCATCGGCACGGCGAACGACAGCCTCTTCATCGCCCTCTGGCTCCTCTGCGCCCTCCTCTCCCTGATTGGCGTTGTGCGACTGCTGAAAGCGGATGAGGAGAATGCGGAAGCTAATGCAATGGCGTAACAAGGTGTTCGCGAGAAGCCCGCACCTTACAAATAATTTCCCGATACAAAATACAGAAAGCGAGGTTTTCCCATGTTCTGCCCCAAATGTCACAAATTCGTTCCCTCCGCCGCAAATGCCTGCCCGACCTGCGGCATCCCCATCATCTCCGGGTTCTCCCCGAACTACGGCACGGGCTTTGACCTCGGCGACGACGACACGGAAAGCCGTAACGATGCAAAACCGCGCAAAGTGCAGGACTCCGACCTCTATGACGACGTACCCGATATGGACAACGTCATTGCAAGTGATAAGGACTCTTCCGGTATCGGCAGCAAACTCAAATCCCTGTTTGGATTTGGGAAGGGATAAGGGATCCTCCGAATACGCACACGAAAAAGGCGCCCCATCGACATGGGCGCCTTTTTTGTATCGTCAGACCTCACTCCGCAACATCAAATCGAAATACCTCGGGGTACACGGCGCGGCGCACGATCAGCTCGAAGCTGCCGTCGGCATAGGAAGCGATGTCATAGGGATCGTAGAAGACATGAAGATCGTTGTTCGCATCGAGCATCCACGTGATATACTCCTGCCAGTTTCCGCCATCATGATAGTCAGCCAGTGCCTCGTCAATGTCATGCGCGAAGAGATCTTTCTCCCGCCCGGGGTACTGCTTGCGGAAGGCATCGGCAAGCGCAAGCAGGAGGATCTCGCGTCCCGTAACGATCCGGTCAATGGAAACGGGTTCCCCCGTCTCGGCATCGAGGTTCACTGTCACAATCCCATGCAGCGGATGTGCGCCGCCGGTGTATGAGGTACTGCGCAGCGCGAAACTGACCATCTCATTGTCGACCCGTCCCCAGCGGTCCACCACCGTATAGTCATAATAGGCGGCAGAGGGTTTCAGGTCGCGCGCCATCTCCTCCATATCGGCGGCGGCATTCTCCCACGCCTGTTTTTGTTCCATGCTCCAGTTGCGGAGGATGCGCTTCAGCACGGGGTAGTCATCACCCGCGACCGTAATCTCGGGATAGCTCCCCCACGCGAGAACGCGTCCGTTCGCGCGCAGCGCACGGCAATGATCCCGCACGTTCAGCCACGGGAAGAGCTTCGGCTCCGCGCTCTCCGTATAGCCTCCCCCGATCGCCTGCACCTCGGCAGCCGTGATCTCCTCGTCTGCCGCTGCCGAGACTTGTGCCGCCGCGCCGAGCATCAGCAGAGCCGTCAGCCCCACGATCATCATTTTTTTCATCCCGCATCGCTCCTTTCGGGATTTCGCCAAAACTTAGAAAAGACTCCTCACCATGAGAAGTCTTTCATGCAAAACAAATGGTGCGATTGGCGCGAGTCGAACGCGCGACCCTCTGCTTAGGAGGCAGATGCTCTATCCATCTGAGCTACAACCGCATTGGATAGAGTTTATCAAATTTACGCACGATATGCAAGTCCCATAAATCTGCAGGTCTACGTCAAATCTTACGGATCTGCGTGCGATCCGTGGGAACTGTATTTTGGCATTTGCAAAGATACACAAAGAACTGCCCCGTACCGTATACAAGGCAGTCCTTTTCATCACAGCTCAGTGATTTGCCATCCCGTAGATCGCAATGACATCCGCACGTGTGAGCGGGTGGAAGTTGCCGAGGGCAATCGTATCGTTTGCCGTTGCGGCACTCGCGATCTCCTCAATCGTGCCCTTTGTGAACGAACCGACGCCGAGATCCGCAAGACCCGTCGGCATGCCGATCTCCGCAAAAAATTCCTCCATTTTGCGGATGCCCGCGCGTGCGCGCTCCTCGTCCGTGCCCGCATCGACACCGAAGATCGCCCCCGCAAACTGCGCAAAGCGCGCGGCATCGTATTTGTATACATAGCGTGCCCACGAACCCCAGAGTGCGGTCAGCGTCATCGCGTGCGTCGCGTCATAACGCGCGGAGAGCTCGTGTCCGAGCTTGTGCACGGAGAAGTCCTTCATCCGCCCGAGCTCGGTGAAGCCGCTGTGCGAAACACTGCCGCACCACATGAGCTCGCTCATCGCATCGTAGTCCTTGCGGCTCACGAGAAGGCGCCGGATCGACTCCATCACCGTCAGGATCAGCTGCGCGGAGACGCGGTCGGTAAAGAGATTCGTCTCCTTCACACTTGTAAAGTAGCGTTCCATCGTGTGCATCATGATGTCCGCGCCGCCCGCCGCGATCTGCTCACGCGGCAGGGTAAAGGCGAGCTCCGGGTTCATAAAGGCGACGACGGGGCGGTTCAGCTGTGTGTTCAGCCCCACCTTGCGTCCTGTATCCTCGTTCGTGAGCACGGCCGAGTCGCTGGTCTCGCTGCCCGCCGCCGGGATCGTGAGGACGGAGCCAAAGAGCATGGTCTTTGTAAGCTCCGCCTTGCCCGTCCAGATGTCCCAGATGTCCGTGGTCGGGTTCGCGATGCCGTGCGCCACCGCCTTTGCCGAGTCGATGACGCTGCCGCCGCCGACCGCGAGGATGAAGTTGACATCTGCCGCGAGCCCCTCGCGGATCGCCTCGCGCACGAACGAGACGCGCGGATTCGGGCGCACGCCGCCCATGACGAGGAACGCCAGCCCCGCCGACGTGAGATTTTTCTCGATGCGCGAGAGCAGCCCCGAGCGCTCCGCACTGCCGCTTCCGTAGAGGATGAGCACGCGACTCGTACCGAACGCGCGCAGTTTCTCGGCGACCGCATTCTCTGCACCCCGCCCGAAGATGATCTCCGTGGGGCAGTGATAGGTGAAGCTTTGCATGAAAATCCTCCTCTGTATTCGTACCTGTAAGCACATTTATTATAGCAGAAATTGCAGAAAAAAAAAGTTAATCTATTCCGAAGAAAACAGTTGCCAAAAGGGTTGAAAGTTTCGTATAATAATAATCGGGCAAAGAAATTATTACGGTTATGTATAAGGAGGCTGAAAAATGAGTGCTGATCAAAGCAAAGAAGCCCAAAGAATTCATGAGGCAGAACAAAAGTTTGATCGGACACGGCGTCTTGTCGGGCTGTTCGGCGCACCAATCCTTGCCCTGTTGGTGTTCCTGACGCCCATCGACGGACTGACCGTGGAGTCGCACAAACTGCTCGCCATCATGGTTCTCGTCGCTCTCTGGTGGATTACCGAACCGGTACCCATCCCTGTTACCTCTCTGATCGGTCCGACGCTCGCCGTCGTCACCGGTGTCGTCACGGCAAAGGACGCGTACGCCGCCTTTGCAAATCCGATGATCTTCCTCTTCATGGGCGGCTTCATCCTCGCAAAGGCGATGATGGAGCACGGGCTGGACAAACGGTTCGCCTACTGGCTGCTCGCGCGCAAGTGGGTCGGCT
>ERZ773083.1218-NODE-1218-length-17980-cov-99.712803_pt1 | contig 17980 bp, 10 predicted proteins | sample MGYA00511465_ERZ773083 | MGnify/ENA primary metagenome ERZ773083 (study PRJEB29015, sample SAMEA2738001) | human oral metagenome | biome: human oral; feature: human-associated habitat; material: dental | place: China | collected 2060 ... | reverse complement strand
AACCGATCGCACTGCGCTTTCTAAAATAATTGTCTAGAAAAGTGTTGACAGATCACTCTGCCGTAATATCCCATGGAGAAGGATTAGCTTCTAACCCCCCCGATTAGTATTATTTTTATTCATATTAGCCATTTCCTTCTCCTTTTCTTAGATTTGACTATGTGGCTACCCTACCATATAATTGCGGTTATGTCAAGATTGCCGCAGTCATAGCAGTGGTGAAACAGCTTAATTATAAAACAAAAAGCTCTGCCTCAATAGCAGAGCTTTTCAGATTACAATTCAGTAGCGCAAGTCCATTCCTCGTCACCCTAGGGTGAATTCTTCCGGTAAGTGTTATCTTGCGAATTCGCTCAAGATAACCGGATCGACCTAGCTACCGGCCAAATGGCTGGCGCTCAGTACTCCCTAGAAAGGAGGTAATCCATCCGCACCTTCCGGTACGGATACCTTGTTACGACTTAACCCCAATCATGCCCCCCACCTTAGGCCGACGAATCGGACTTCGGGTGTTGGTCACTTTCATGGTTTGACGGGCGGTGTGTACAAGACCCGGGAACGTATTCACCGCAACGTGCTGATCTGCGATTACTAGCGATTCCGACTTCATGCAGGCGAGTTTCAGCCTGCAATCCGAACTGAGACCGGCTTTGATGGGATTTGCTCCCCCTCACGGGTTGGCTGCCCATTGTACCGACCATTGTAGGACGTTTCTAGCCCAGGGCGTAAGACCAATACTGACCTGACATCATCCCCTCCTTCCTCCCCGTTACCGGGGCAGTCTCGCCAGAAAAATACAACTGACGACAAGGGTTGCGCTCGTTGATGGACTTAACCAAACATCTCACGACACGAGCTGACGACGGCCATGCATCACCTGTCACAGGGTTCCAAAAGGCACTAATTGGTTTCCCAAAAATTCCCTGGATGTCAAGCCCTGGTAAGGTTCTTCGTTTAGCATCGAATTAAAGAACACGATCCACCGCTTGTGCGGGTCCCCGTCAATTCCTTTATGTTTTAGCCTTGCGGCCGTACTCCACAGGCGGGATGCTTAACGCGTTAGCTTTATTACTCGAGGGGTCGATACCTCAAACAATTAGCATCCATCGTTTACGGCGTGGACTACCCGGGTATCTAATCCGGTTCGCTACCCACGCTTTCGTGCCTTAGCGTCAGAAATATCCCAGTCGCCTGCCTACGCCATCGGTGTTCTTCCTAATATCTACGCATTTCACTGCTACACTAGGAATTCCAGCGACCTCTGATACTCTCGAGTCAAGCAGTTCGAACAACAAGCTATCGGTTGAGCCGATAGTTTTCATCGCTCGCTAACTTGACCGCCTACGCAACTCTTTACGCCCAGTCACTCCGGATAACGCTCGGGACCTACGTATGACCGCGGCTGCTGGCACGTAGTTAGCCGTCCCTTATTCATAAGTTACCGTCATAATCTTCTCTTATAAAAGCAGTTTACAACCCGAGGGCCTTCATCCTGCACGCGGCATTGCTCCATCAAGCTTTCGCTCATTGTGAAATATTCCTCACTGCTGCCTCCCGTAGGAGTCTGGACCGTGTCTCAGTTCCAGTCTGGCTGATCATCCTCTCAGACCAGCTACACATCATCGACTTGGTAAGCCATTACCTCACCAACTATCTAATATGACGCAGGCCACTCCTTCAGCGCATAAATGCTTTAATCCGAAGACCGTATGCGGTATTAGAACACCTTTCGGTGTCTTATCCCTCACTGCAGGGTGTGTTCCTACGCGTTACTCAGCCGTCCGCCTCTCGTGTACTCCGAAGAGCCTTACCGATCGACTTGCATGTGTTAGGCATGCCGCCAGCGTTCATCCTGAGCCAGGATCAAACTCTCGTTAAAAGCTACGCTTTTAACTCGAGCTAGATAAAGCTTCGGCGTCTCGGAAATGAGATAGCTCTCATTTCGCTCGACTTCTCGCTTTATCAAACTCTGTTTACTCACATAGCAAAGCTCTGCGATAGCCCTATAGGCTAGGCAGCATATATTTTGATAGTTCGAAAACTAACATAATAGGATGACTGACGAAATTGACTTGCACTACTAAATTGTAAAGATGCAGTCCAAAATGGTATCAGCAACAAGATCAGATGCATGACACCCGCAAGAATCTCTCGCACTTGAACTAGACCCAGTTTATCCCATATCTTCAGGATCGTCAACACCGCCTGATTATACCGGCATTGTAATAATGTCTACGGTACAATCAAGCGGTAGTTTACTGACCCTTCTCGAATTATGTTCCCGGGGTTAGAACTCGCCCGGGAATTGCCTGGCGGCACTGTCTATGTCGCCCTGATTCCAGATACGCCTAAACTCATGCCCAAAGCGAGTAGTCACACCATCGTAGTTAGAGGTATTCCAGCCCGGGATGGAATAGACGCCGGTACCATCGGGGATATTACGCCAGATCCACTCTGCGTTAGCAGCGCTAACCATATCACAGCCGTCCGAGCCGGAGCCCTTCATATTGCGACCTTCCCATTTCCAATCATGGAACGCCTGACCCTCCGAGCCGTCTTCACGCCACGGCATGAAGTTCACCCACCATGGGTCGCCGGCTGAAGCCCCCTCCGAGGTACGACCAAACACCCACAGCTGACCATCGGCAGTATGGCCACGGTTAACGTCACCACCAACCGACTTCCAGAGGAACTTAGGTCGCCAGTTGTTGCCATCCCGCTCAAATATAGTGGTCTTGTAGTTATCTGTGTCAATCACGATGTAGTAATTAGTGTCAGACTTAGTCGGTAAACTCTTATAACGAATATCATGAATGTAGTTCCAGGTCTCCTGCGTATTCTGGAAGGCATCACCTGTCGGGTCACTCATCTTACCGGAGGTCTGATTATAGTAATGCCAAGTACCCTTCGGCGACTTCGCCCAGCCATAGCGAGTAGCACCGGTCGTCGTATCAAACATATACCAATACTTGTCACCCTTATCGTCATTGTTGTCGTGCAAGTATTGCTCACCCTTGAGCATCTTGCCGGTAGTCTTGTCGTAATAAACCCACTTCTGCTGACCATCCTTACCGGCGATATGTTTCCAACCCTTTGCCATAGCACCGGTAGTTGGGTCAAAGTAGTACCACTCGTTGTCCTTAACATCTTCACCGTAGACCATGGCACCGTTCTTACCGTATCTTACCCAGTACTGATGATCCTTGTGGTAAACATCTTTATTGATCGCCATATTATTATCGTCAGTCGCATCAAAGTAGTACCATCTACCGTGGCGATTGCTCTCACCGGCCTTCATCTCACCATTGTGCCACCATCTAGTAGCGCAGTTAACCGTGACGAAGCCGGAGCGCACATTGGTCGGATCAGCCGAGGTGGTAAGCTTAGTCAGATAGAAAGTCGCCCCCACTACCGCTACTAGTGACAGAGCCAGTACACCAACGTAAGCTCGGTGCGTACTAGCTACTGCGAAAAGCTTCTTAACACTGACTCGACTTCTTGACTGACGCTGCGCCTCCTTCTTGGTCAACTCCAAGACCGCCAAGCTGGCCATAATTCCCGCCACGATAAAGGCGATCGGTGCACCTAGCTTGATCGAATTGCTCACTAGACCGGCACTAGGCGACAATGGCGCATCTGAACGGATGGTACCACGACCGTCACTACCCTGAACGTCGTAGCTATAATTACCGTTAGCCGAGGGTGATGTGCCATTATTGCCGGTATCATTTTTAGGATTGACATTGCCATTATTATCCTGGTTGTTGTTATTGTTGCCCGGTTTGGGATTGGGGTTCGGATTTGGATTAGGATTAGGATTGGGCTTAGGGTTCGGATTCGGGTTCGGGTTGGGGTTAGGATTTGGATTCGGGTTCGGGTTGGGATTGGGATTGGGGTTCGGATTTGGATTTGGATTGGGGTTCGGATTTGGATTTGGATTTGGATTTGGATTCGGATTTGGATTGGGGTTAGGCTCTTCGCCACCGTGCGTACCATCTTTCCACTGAGCATAGAGCGTCATGCTATCGTTAACAGTATCACCGGCTTTATAGCTCCTGCCTTTACCACTAGGATCACTATTCCAGCCCAGGAAAGTCTTGCCATCAAAGTCAATCGTCATCACCGGGACTTTTTGGGACTCGCTGATATAGACGGTCGGCGCCACGCCGTTGAGGTTGTACGAGACTCTAGTGCCTGAGCCATCCGGCGTGTCCTTATGACAGGTGGCGTAGTCGAAATTCTCTTCCGCCAGTGCCGACTGACCAATGTTTGTCAGTGGCACCACCAAGCTAAGCACTGCCACCAGGCTAAAGACAATCACTTTAGTCCATCGTCTATTAGTGTGTTTATTTAGCATGTTTCCCCCCTTTTTGCTGTTCACCCTAATTAGGTTTAACTACACTATAGCATAATGTTTGCAGGCCGCAGCAATTAATTTTAGATCAGCCAGACAATGATGCCGACGGCCACTCCTAAGATTGCCCCCGCCAAGACCTCCTTGGGCAAGTGTCCCCGAGAGAAATAGGGCTTGGCCAGCTTCTTACCGCTACGTCGGAATTTGCGGTCACCTCGCTCTTCCAGCTCTTTCGACAGTGTGGCTAAGAGCTTTTCCTGCTGGTCGTCCCGATCAATCAGCTCCCTCAGCACCAGTCCGTGCTCACCGACAGCTCGTCGCACATGAGCTGCGTCGTAGCCAACGATCAGTGTCAGCATCATCGCTACGGCAAAGATCGCCGAGTCGAACCCCACCGATAGTCCAACCACGGTCGTCACCGCACAGGTACTGGCGGTATGAGTACTGGGCATGTTGCCACTAGCAAAGAAATCTCGGAAGGTTAAGTGTGGATTGCGCCGGTAGAGCAGGATGATCTTGATTAGCTGCCCCATCAGATAAGCGATCAGAGCCGCCCAGAGATAAGACGAGTACCGTAGCTTAGCCAGCTGGTCAATAGTTGTCCAAAGATTAACGTTATTCACTTCAAGCCCCATCCTTTTTATTAGCTGCCACCATCATAACATCTATCCGCACTATAGCGCTAATCGCTGAGATAAACTCAACCACTGCCGTGATAGTCGGCACGTATGCCCCAACACACAGATTGTAGGTAAACCAGCCGACCGAAATCAGTGCCGAGACCACTCGGTAGACTCGTAAGTTGGGCTGCCAGATCATCCAAGTATAGACCAGCGTAATCACCGTCGGTAGAGCGCTGATCGGGTTGCTATACGATAGTACTCCTGCCCCACCGACTACCGCCATGGTAATAAGCAATACCGGCAGGGGCATCCTCAGGTTGCCGTCAGCCCCACGCTTGCCGTGCCCGGTGTCAGGGCGAGTGGCAAAATAGTAGATCACCCCACACTCAACGGCCGAGACCAGAGAGATAGCTAGCCCCGACCAGGCAGCCAGGAAGATATATTGCGCCCCGTAGACGATGTCGGCCAGTGCCTGAAAAGTCAGCACCCGGCGTCGGCGCTTACACTGAACTGAGGTAATATTGCAGCCTAGTCCGATGAAGCCTAATACCTGAGCGATTATCTGAGCTGATGTCATCAGGTGGTATTGTAGCATCAAATGCTAGCTTGACGCCACTAAACTACTGTTAGCCGTTGTCGGCTTCACTACTAGTATCACCGGTACTATCGCCGTCACTATCGCTATCGTCAGCCACTAAGCCAACTGAAGCGACCAAGTCACCCGCCCCTAGGCTCATGATCCGCACCCCCTGAGTAGCTCGCCCCAACACTGAAATGTCGCTGATGGCTAGGCGAATAGTCTGACCACCGGCGGAGATGACGATGATCTCCTTGGTGTCATTATCCAGTGAACGAACAGTCATGATATTACCGGTCTTAGCAGTAACCACCGCTGCTTTGATGCCGATACCGCCTCGCTTGTGTACAGGGAAGTTGGACGCCTTGGTTATCTTGCCGTAACCCCTCTCTCCCATGATCAGGAGCTTAGCCTTGTCATTGCTCGGGTCAACCACATCGACGCCGACCACTTTGTCGCCCGGTCGCAAGCGAATACCTCTGACGCCTCGAGCCGAGCGGCCCATTGAGCGAGCATCCTGCTCGTTAAAGCGGATCGCTTGACCGAAGGCGGTTGACATAATCACGTCATCATTACCTGAGGTCCGTCGCACCCAGCGCAGCTCATCACCATCATCCAGCTTGATGGCGATTAACCCGTTAGCTCGGATATTCTCGTACTCCTTTGCTTTGGTCTTTTTGATCGTGCCGTTGGTGGTCGCCATGAATAAGTAGCCGTCGCCGCTCTGCGCTTCATCCTTAGAATATTTGATGATCGAGGTCACTTTCTCCTCAGGCTGCAATGACAGCAGATTCACTACCGGCGTGCCTTTGGCTTGCAGGCCGGCTGCCGGTACGTCGAAAGCCCGCAGACGAAAGACTCGTCCTTTATTAGTGAAGAAGGATAGGAAGTCGTGTGTACTGGCGGTGATCAGCTGAGCTACGGTGTCTGATTCCTTAGTAATCACCCCTCGCTTGCCTTTGCCGCCTCGGTTTTGTCTACGGTAGTCAGTCATCGAGGTGCGTTTGACATAGTTCTCGTCAGTCAGCAGGATCACCGCATCCTCCTCGGGGATAACATCTTCATCGGTCATCTTGCCCAGCTCATGATTGATGATCTTAGTCCGCCTGGCATCGCCCAGCTTCTCTTTCATCTCCGCCAGTTCGCTCTTGATGATATCTAGAATCTTTTGCTCATCAGCTAGGATTGCCTGGTATTCGGCAATCTTGGCCAGCAGTTCAGCCAGTTCGTTCTCAATCGCTTGGCGATCCAGCCCGGTCAGCTTTCGCAGCTGCATGGCTAAGATTGCCTGAGCCTGCACTTCCGACAACTGGAAACGCTCCATCAAGCCGGTCTTAGCTGTCTCATAATCCTTCGACGAACGGATCAGGTGGATCACCTCGTCAATATTGTCTAGGGCAATCTTGAGCCCCGCTAAAATGTGAGCCCGCTCCTCAGCCTTCTTGAGCTCGTACTCAGTCCGACGACGTACCACCAACCGGCGATGCTTGAGGTATTCATTAAGGATATCCTCCAGTCCCAGGATGCGCGGTTGGATACCGTCAACCAACGCCAGCATGTTGTAGTGAAAACTCGTCTGCAGGCTAGTCCATTTGAATAGCTGGTTTAAGATCTTGCCGGCACAGGCGTCCTTCTTCAGCTCGACTACCATCCGCACCTTGCCCCGAGCTGACTCGTCTCTCAGTGCCTGGATACCGACGATCTTCTTCTCCTTGACCAGGTCAGCAATCTTCTTCATCAGAGTCTCTTTATTCACCCCATACGGCACTTCCGAGACAATGATCTGTGACCGACCTCGCTTAGTTTCTTCTATATTGGTAACCGCTCGGATAACGACACTACCTCGCCCCGTCAGATAAGCCTGCTTCATGGCCGGACCGGCATAGACGATACCCCCGGTCGGGAAGTCCGGCCCTTTGACAAACTTGAGTAGATCGTCGATCGTAGTATTGTCGGCGCCGTTATCGATCAGATAAGTGATAGCATCACATAGCTCGCCCAGATTGTGAGTGGGGATATTGGTTGCCATGCCTACGGCAATGCCCACTTGACCGTTCAATAGTAGGTTGGGCAGCATCGCCGGCAGGACTACCGGCTCTTTTTGCGTTCCATCGTAGTTGTCTCGGAAGTCAACTGTCTCCTTGTCCAGGTCGGTCAGGAGTGCCGCTCCCGCCCGGCTCATCCGAGCCTCAGTATAACGATGAGCCGCCGGCGGATCACCGTCCATCGAACCGAAGTTACCCTGCCCCTCGACTAGTGGTGCTCGCATCACCCAGTCTTGCGCCAGACGCACCATAGCATCATAGATGGCTGAGTCACCATGCGGGTGATACTTACCCATCACCTCACCGACGATATTAGCCGACTTGGTGAACTTGGTCCCCGGTCGCCAGCCATTACGCTCCATGGCGTAGAGAATACGGCGGTGAATCGGCTTCAGCCCATCTCGCACATCGGGCAAAGCTCGGTCAATGATCACTGACATGGAGTAGCGCAGGTAGCTCCACTCCATCACATCTTCGACCGTCTTAAGCTCAACTACTCGAGAGTGATCAGCCGCCACCTTGATAGTCTCACCCGAGGTAGCATGAACCACCTCAACTGGCTCCGGCTGCTCTAACCCCGGATCGTCCGGTGGTAAATTGTCTTTAGCTTGGTCTTCTGCCATTAGTCACTCCTCCTCTAGACGTCCAGGTCTTCCATCTTAATATCGGCTGCTCGGCTCTGAATAAAGGCTTTGCGCGGCTCGACGGCATCACCCATCAGCTTGTTGAAGATAGCATCAGCCTTCTCCAGATCTGACACCTTGACCTGGGTCAAGACTCGTCGCTCCGGGTCCATGGTCGTCTCCCACAGCTGGGTCGGGTTCATCTCGCCTAAACCTTTGTAGCGCTTCTGCGCTGAATAACCTGCCTGTTTGAACCGCTCTTGCGACGGGTCAATCTTAGTGCCACTAGCTCGTCTCGCCTCAATCTGACTATCTAGGAGCGGATCCAAGTCCGGCTCATCGTAAACATAATCAGAGGGCTTATTACCACTACGCACCAGCTCGAACAGTGGCGGCTTGGCTAGGTAGACATGTCCATTCTCGACCACCTGTGGCATGTAGCGGAAGAAGAAGGTCAGTAGCAAGGTCGAGATGTGTGAACCATCGACATCAGCATCGGTCATGATGATGATCCGATTGTAGCGTAGCCCTTTGATGTCAAACTGGTCGCCGATGCCGACCCCCATCCCCTTGATCAAGGAGACGATCTCAGCATTACCCAGCATCCGATCCAGCCGGGCTCGCTCGGTGTTCAGCACTTTACCCCTCAAGGGTAAGATTGCCTGAGTCTTAGAATTGCGCCCCGACTTAGCAGACCCACCGGCTGAATTACCCTCGACGATGTAGAGCTCACACTCGTCGGGATTACGACTACTGCAGTCGGCCAGTTTACCCGGCAACGACGCTCCCTCTAGCGGATTCTTGCGGATGACGCTTTCCCGGGCGGCTCGGGCGGCTCGGCGAGCTCGTGCGGCTAAGATCACCTTATTCACTATCTTCTTAGCAGTAGCCGGATTTTCCTCCAGATAATAAGCGAAGTATTCGCTTGTTACTTGATCCACATAACGGCGCACCTCGGGGTTACCCAGCTTATTCTTGGTCTGCCCCTCAAACTGCGGGTCGGGGATCTTAACCAAGATCGCCGCTGTCTGCCCCTCCCTGATGTCATCGCCGGTCAGATTCTCCTCTTTTTCTTTAAGCAGTCCGACTTTGCGAGCATAATCATTCACCACTCGGGTCATCGCCGCTCGAAAGCCCATCAGATGAGTACCACCCTCCGGGTTGTACACGTTGTTGGCAAAAGGCATGACGTTCTCACTGTAGCCATCGTTATACTGTATGGCAATCTCAACCTCCGAGTCTTCGACCTTCTTCTCGACATAAAACACATCGGGGCTGAGCGTTTCCTTGCCCGCATTAAGGTGCTTAACATACGATCTAATCCCGCCATCAAAGTAAAACTCGTAGCGGAAGGGATGAGCTTCGTTGTCTCGATAGTCGATCAGCTTGGCTCGGATACCCTTAGTCAGATAGGCCTGGTGACGTAGATACTTCAGCACCCAATTGCGATCAAACTTACTAAACTCCTTAAAGATCTGTTTGTCCGGATAGAAAGTGATTCGAGTGCCCCTTGTCATGTCAGTCTGCCCGAGCTTTTCCAGCTTAGACACCGGCTTACCCTCAGAGAACTCAATCCGATAGAGCTGCCCGTGGTGCGACACTTCGGCGATAAACTTCTCCGACAAGGCATTAACCACCGACGAGCCAACACCATGCAAGCCCGATGATACCTTATAGCCGCCACCGCCAAACTTACCGCCGGCGTGCAGAATAGTCAGTACGGTCTCAAGAGTTGATTTGCCGGTCTTGGGGTGAATATCGACCGGGATACCCCGCCCGTCATCAGTCACTCGGCAACCACCATCCGCCAGCAGCTCGACCAGCACCATCGTTCCATAGCCGGCAATGGCTTCGTCAACACTGTTGTCGGCAATCTCTTTGATCAGGTGGTGCGCCCCGTCATAGCCGGTCGAACCGATGTACATACCGGGACGCTTGCGAACCGGCTCCAAGCCCTCTAGAACTTGGATCTGACTAGAATCATAGTCATCTGCATTTGATCTACTCTTTGCCATAATCTATCTAATTTATCCCTCTCTACAATTAACTTAACATAGTATATCATAGGTGCTATAAAAATGCCGTGATTCAGCCCTCAAAGCCCGTCAAGGCTACTAGACGCCATAAGCCAGCTTTCGAGTCGTCTAGGCCACAGAGCGTGGCAGCCTGCCGCCTTTAATGAAAATGTAAAGTCAGCGCTTCCGAATCATCATCCGGTCGGCTAGCCGGTTGGGTCGGTGGCGGAGTCGGCGGAGCAGTCGGGGCGGTCGGCGGATTAGTCACCGGAGTCTGAGCGGGGGCATTAACCCGATTATAGTAGTGCTCTGTATTGGGTGGAGTCGGTGGAGCAGCCGGAGCCGGGGGCGGCAATGGGGCTGACGGTGCCGGCGAGACTGAGGTCGGCTGAGCCGGTGGGATCGGCTGAGCCGACTGGGCGGATGACATGGTCGGCTGGCTCTGCCCTATCATTGACATCGGTGTAGATAGCGTTGATGAAGCTGGACGAACTCCCGGCTGAGCAGCTCTAGGCTGAGGCTGACTAACCGGCTGAGGCGAGATGGGCTGCTGGGCGACCGGCTGGCCGGATGCTTGACGTTTGGCTAGCCAATTCTGCAAGAAGTCATTAGAGGACGGCTGCGACGCCGCCGTACCCTTATCGACAGTAACAACGGAGTTGGCAGGCTTGCGAGCCGGTGCATTCGCCGTAGTCGATAGACGCTTTTTGATCTCCGCCTCGACTTCTGCCCGAGGACGACCATATCGTTCTGCCGAGAGTCTGATTAGCGACTTAGCCAGGTCGTCATTTGTCTGCACTTTGAGTGGTGGCAAGGACATGGTAAAGGGTGCCGTCGGCGCACCATTGACCAACATCTTTACCGCCGCCGTATAGTTGGGCATAAAGAGCAAGTCTTCCGGCTGGAAGGTTGGCTGGAACATCTTGACTACATTTTCCACGTCGTCTGAGCCGACTCGTCCAATAATATAGGTGCCAACATTACCAACGATCGCCCCCCTGATTTTATCGGTCAACTGCCCCATAAACTGATTAGCTACGATCAAGTTCAGCCGATACTTACGAGCCTCAGAGAGAATCGACTCGAACGAGTCGGTAGCGAAGTTCTGAAACTCATCAACGTACAGACAGAAGTCCTTCCGCTCCGCCTCCGGAATATTAGCCCGAGACATAGCTGCCGCTTGAAACTTCATCACGAAGACCATACCGAGGAGCTTAGCGGGGATGTCGCCCAGCTTACCTTTCGATAGGTTAACCAGCAGGATCTTGCGCTTGTCCATGATTTCTCGCAGGTTTAACCCCGAGTGAAGCTGCCCCAGAACATTACTAATGACGACATTCTCGAAGTCCGCCCACTTAGACACCACCCAGCTAGTTACTTCACCGGCGTCATTGGATCGTTGGGCATTGGGCCATTCCTTCGTCCAGAAATCGATCGCTTGCTGGGTGCGAAGATATTTGATCCTCGGCTTGGTGAAGTCCGGGTCACGCAGTACCTTCGGGATATCCATAAAGGTACCGCCGCCCGGGCTATCCATCAGTAACAAAGCGGCGTAGCGGACAATGTTCGCCATCCGAGGCCCGACGAAGCCTTGGTGATTCGGGTCATAAAGCGAGTAAAGCATATTCATCGTCTCTGAAATTATGTAGTCCTTAGTGCGGGCTGGATCAGGATCATCTTTGCTGACCTCGAATAAGTTCATGCCGATCGGATTGTCTGAATCGGTTGGGTTGAAGTAGATCACATCGTTAACTCGTTCTCTCGGCACCATACGCAAGATATCCTCCGCCGCATCGCCGTGCGGATCGATAAAGGCGAAGCCATCGCCATTGATCATGTCCTGTAGCGCCAAGCGCTTGAGCAGGACCGACTTACCCATACCGGTCGAACCCATGATGTAAGTATGACGACGTCTATCATCTAAGGAAAGCCTGATCGGCTTGACCACACCCCGGAAAACATTGTTACCTAGCAAGATCCCGTCATTCATCGCTTGGGTCGGGCCATCAATCTCTCGGAAGGTCTGACGCTCTACCTGAGACGACGGGATGTTGGTCTGATTGGGTAAATGAAAGATAGTCGCCAGCTCGACCGAGTTAAGAATGTCTGACGACTTTTCGGCTGGAAAGAAGCGCATGATGTAATCCGTCACAAAGCTCTTGATGTCACCAGTCGGCTCAAACTTAAAGCCGTTGCCAGTCGGCAAAGTATAGAGAGCGAAAGCGGACTGTAAACTGGTCAAGAGGGCCTGCGAGCGAGCCGAGTTCGGCGTCGATACCACTAGGCGAATCATCACTTCGTAGCCGGCATGCCGGGCTTTTTCCTCCATCTGCTCCACCCTGGTCTGATCAGTACCACTCAGTGGCTTGGTCTCTTTCTCTTTATTTATTTCATCAGGCGGTTTCCAGAGCGCCTCCAGGATCTGACCGGCATAAGCTAGAGCCGCCGAGCCTTTGCGGTTGCCGCTGGCACTCTTTTTGCCATCCCGAATATCTTGCACCCGGTCGTCGATCTTGTGTGCCCAGTTCGGCTTAGCTGGACGTAATAAGATTTGCACCGCCACACCATCACCTCGCCCGGCCATAGTGAGGGCGTTAAGAATCGCCCCCATGGCATCACGCTTCGTGTCCTTGTAGGTAGCAATCGGAAATAGATAGGGGCGAGACAAGTGCATCTCACCGCCCAGAGTACCACTCATCTTACTCGCTCTGTTGAACACATTTATTTCAGCTACTTCCTCCAGGCGAGCCGTCGGATATGCTGCTATGACCGCCTGCTTGATATTGTCTAGCAACAGAAATGGCACCGCCACATAGTAGTGGACTAGTCCGTCATGGGCGATAATCTCAAATGAGATATGGCGCTGACCATAGATCCGACTATGAAAGCCTTTGGTAGCTGTACTGGCGATGATGTCATACATAGTCTGAGCCTGAGAGATGCTCTCGTCAGTCACATCACGAATATCCCTACTGCCCACCTCTTTATCCTCGCTACTTGGTGGCAGCTGGATCATCACCTGAACCATCTTAAGGGCTCGCTCGTAGTTCTTGCGCCCTCGTACTTCTTTGCGGAAAGCCATGTAGGCAATCGTGATGATAACCGCCATCACACCGATGAAGACCAGTGCACTCACTAGCGTTGCGATCAGATTACCCATGCCCATCCCTGTTTTATCCTAATGTTAAGCGGTATCTACTTGCCCACTTCTATTTACTGTTAATAATTTTACCATAACGTTCCTTTAGATACCCCTGCATTAGCTGAGCGATCTGATGTGCCTGCTCATAAGGGTCAGTCTCGGTAGCACTAATGGTCTGCTTGGTCTTGTCCACCCAGACCCGATTGAACTTCTCTGCATCAACCACCACGGGGTCAACCGGTGTAGTGGTAGAGGTAGTGGTGGTTGACTGAGTGGTCTGAGCCACAGGATTAACAGTCATCGCTTGGCTGGGCAACGCCAGTTCTTCGGCACTAGCTAACTGCTCATGCCCCATCGGCGCTTGATTGAGATTATTCGAACTACTGTCAATCGTTGTGCCTGGGTCTACATTGTACTGTGGTAGCTGATTACCGCCACTCTCGACGTTATTACCCGGCCTGGGAGCGGTATTAAAATTGGGCGTGCCTGCACTCGGTTCCATTACTGATACAGTATAGCATAACCACGGTCAGATTAACATGAGAAATCAGCAGTTCTCAACCGCACCGGCCAATCGGCTCCGGCATACAAACCCCGCTCCATAGTGACCCCGCTTAGCAGTACATCTACAGGCGCTTGACGATATAAAAGACCGCTACTGCCTCGGTAATAATCGTCAGTACCACGTCAGTCAGCTCGATTCGCTTGATCGAGTTGAGCGAGATGATGATCAATGGCATCATAGCTAGCACCCCACAGACAGCTAGCACTTTTATTTGCGAGCGTCGTGCCTTGCTGTCGGACGTAGTGGTAATCGGTTGGCTCGGACGAACTAGCCCCCAAACATATCTAATAATCATTGTCATGAGCACAATGAAACTATAGCTCAATAGATAGATCAGCCCCAGCACTAATAATATACCCGCCGGACCGTTATCCGACGGGTTAGTCATATTGAGCACAAAGAATAGAGCAATCACCGCCAGGATTACTCCGACCAAAGACACGATAGCGATCGTCCGCTTTCTCATAGATTAAGTTTATAATACCGCTAATGCAAAATCAAAAATACCGGTACAAAATGGTCCGGCTTCGGCAATGTTGTAAGAGAGGCTGCCCAGCTTCCTCCGTAGTTGTGAAGTCTAAAGTGCGACATCCCATCCGCCCACTAAAAACAAAAATGGGGCGCGGGTCACGGTCACATCAGAAGCTAGACAAGCCTCGACTGACCGCTCCCTTTCGGGAGCATATGTGTAGCGGAGCTGGATCAAAATCCCTCTGATTGGATTTTATCTTACGCTCAACGCTTTCGTGACAGAGTGGTAGCACTAGCACCACGACTCTGTGGCACTACAGCTACCATGCCTGTCACGAACGCTCAGCTGTGGACGAACGTCTTATGTGGTTGCGTTCCTCACTTCAGCTGGTGACACGATCTAGTCTGCGTGCTATGCGTCTCAAGCCCCTCACCGGCTGATGACTTTCAGCGAGGCTTGATCCGCCCCGGCACACAGACAATTTATATTTGTCAGTTTTTATTTTAGATTAAAGAGCGAGCTTTTTCGGACTTTTGATTAGTTCTTTTTGTCTTACAAGCTTAGGTCGACTATACCAAACAAATAGCCGGCTGTCAACGCTTAAGCTTTCACTATGCGTTGTATTTTTTATCATCACTACTGTTATATAGACGCAGTATCCTTGATAATGCCCAAAATTAACGTTGTAAATATTGTATAAGCAACCTTCCAGTCCGGTAATGAGACTTATTGATGTCTTAGCCATAGTAAACAGTATCAAGCCCAACCACGAACCATGTATCGGTCGTCAGCCACGCCAATCCTGAGCGCCACCATTCTAAGGAGCAACACACACGGTCTTTGTGTCGCCCCGAAGCTTCTTGTCTTTCTATGAACTGTCGTTGTCCGCCAACGCCTCTACGCCGAAACCACCGCCCCTAGTCCGTTCCGGTTCACGACCAAGCCCTCTTTGCAAATAGTACATGCAACCAAGAGTTATTGTCTCGTCTTGAGCTTGCTTGCGTTGCTCTTAATTTCATTTGGGCTTAGCTTGATCAGCAACCTGCACCAAACGACCCTCTCGGCAAATTGTGCCGGACCGTCAGCCGCTTTAATGGAAAGCAAGACAACTTTGTTCGTCAGGACCATTAAGCCAAAAACCGAAACGCCGAGATCGAATATCGCCATGTCGTCGTGCCTAGACAGTCAAGCTTGAACGTCTAGCCACAAACCGAGTCATACAAAAAACGACCCGCTGCGAGAATTCGGGTCGTTTATGGAGATTTGATTTGTGTTATTGTTGATAATTTTTGTTTTTGTATGTGCGCGGTTCATGAATACATTTTTTACTCATCAACCACCACTATAGTATCGCACCAATTCAGCCATGTCAACGACCCCGGCTAGTATTTTTTACCACGCACATATATTAGTTCATTGCCGAAATCACATCTGGTGGAGCTGGCGGGAACTACCCCCGCGTCCGCATAGTAACAATCCGATCATCTACGAAGCCTAGTAGAACTCGTGGCTACATCAATCCGTCTCAAGAGTTCTACTCAGATAACGGAAAGACGCCCCTGCTTTCGCTTCGGCTAACCCCGGGGCAAGAGAATCCGGAGATAACCTAGCACCATAATCTGACGCACAAGTGACCTATCGTGCGTCGGTCACTTGGCGGGCTGCCAATAATTCTAAGCTAACAAGCTCAGGCAGCAACGGCCATGGCGACAGCCTTGGGAGCAAAAGCGCCCTTCAGGCTGGCGACAAAGGCTTGCAAACGATTCTTTGCATTTATTACGACTGTAAAGTTGTCAACTGCTCGCCGATCAAACTGTTAAAGTCCATCCGTCAAGGTATATATCAGCCCCAGACACTGTTTACTATAGCAAACTCATGTCAATAAATCAACACCCTACAGAGGTATGCCTGTACAGACATTTTAAGCTGGCGTTATAATATGGTCTATCATGATCGCACGAGTAGAAACCGCAGTCGCCAAGGGTTACGATGGCGTACCGGTCGTCTCGGAGTGTGATATCACTAAGGGACTACCCGCATTTAATATCGTAGGACTAGCCAATAAGTCGATTGCCGAGTCGAGAGAGCGAGTTCGCTCAGCTATCGTTAATTCCGGCTTCAGTTTCCCTGCTAAACGTATCACCATCAACCTGGCACCTGCCAATATCGCTAAAGACGGCTCTCACCTTGACCTGGCGATTGCCCTGTCTATCTTAATTGCCAGCAAGCAGCTACCGGCTAAGGCTGCTAAGGGTGTCTTATTCGCCGGCGAGCTAGGATTGAATGGTGAACTACGCAACGTTAGAGGTGCGCTAAGCCTAGCCGAATGCGCCAAGGCGACCAAACACCCCAGTATCATCGTACCACTCAACAACGCCCAGCAAGCGGCTCTGGTGAGTGGCATTAGTGTAGTAGGAGCGACAACTCTTAACAGCGTATTTGAGCATTTGATCGGCGAACACATTATTTCTCCAGCCCATAGTAACGTTGTAAATAATAGTTATACAAACTTACCCTCCATTGACGACATTCACGGTCAGGCGCTGGCCAAAAGAGCGCTTGAAGTCGCTGCCGCCGGACACCACAACGTTCTCTTCGTCGGGCCACCGGGCTCGGGCAAAACCATGCTGGCTAAAGCATTACCCGGTCTCTTGCCACCCTTAAATGACCAGGAGATTCTCGAGACGACCAAACTCTATTCGCTGGCCGGCGAGAGCGACGAGGTCATTACCGCACGACCGTTCCGGTCACCTCACCACACCGCCTCGCATGTAGCCATGGTCGGCGGTGGTACTAACATCGCCCCCGGCGAGATATCGCTCGCCCATAATGGTGTACTCTTCCTAGACGAAACGCCGGAGTTCTCTAAGCGCACTCTTGAGGCGTTGCGTCAGCCACTAGAGGATCACCAGATCAATATCAGTCGAGCTGGCGCTAAATCGACCTATCCCGCCAACTTCATGCTGCTAGCTACTATGAACCCTTGCCCTTGCGGTTACTACGGCGACCCTGGCCATGAATGTAGCTGTAGCCAGAAGATGATTCAGGAGTACCAAAAGAAATTATCCGGCCCGTTGCTTGATCGGATCGATTTATTTGTTCAAGTCGCCCGGGTACCTAGGCAGGATTTGACCAGTACGACACCGACTGATCATCCGGTGGCTGCTGAGTGGCGCCAGGCTATCGTCGACACCAGACGTCGCAGCGAAGTGCGGCAGCACTGCCCCAATGCCGGCCTATCCAACAAGCAGCTCCAGCAGCTAATCCACTTCTCACCCGCCGCCAAGAAGCTACTGGATGACGCCATGGATAAGCTGGGACTGTCCGCCCGTGGCTATTTCAAGACCATGCGAGTCGCTACTACCATTGCCGATCTCGACGGATCAGATACGGTCACCGATCAACACGTCGCCGAAGCGCTGCAGTTCCGCCAGCACCGACTAATACTCTGATCGCATCCTGCTGGGGTGTTCTGACTCACAAACATATTGGAACTGAGCGTACTGTTTAGTCGGTACTTTTTAACATCAAAGCTTTATGTCCTTTAGCCTTAAGACCGGTTAG
>ERZ773083.1215-NODE-1215-length-18037-cov-14.982983_pt1 | contig 18037 bp, 18 predicted proteins | sample MGYA00511465_ERZ773083 | MGnify/ENA primary metagenome ERZ773083 (study PRJEB29015, sample SAMEA2738001) | human oral metagenome | biome: human oral; feature: human-associated habitat; material: dental | place: China | collected 2060 ... | reverse complement strand
GCCAAGAAGCCTTCGCAGACGTTCTTGGCGTCCACCGCACCTACATGGGCGGTGTCGAACGCGGCGAACGCAACCTCACCCTCAAGAGCCTAGAGAAGATGGCAGAGCAGATTGGGGTGGAGGCGAGGGAGCTGTTGGAGACTGAGAAGTAACGCCTGTCGAAGCAGCGTTATGATTCTCCATCCCCGTCAGTACCATCAGCCTTAGGTAAAGGGATTACCCAGAAGCCTCCCTTCGGTATCGGTCTTCTGGGAAGCATCGTCATTCCGGCGTTGCCCAGAATCTTTCGGAGATTCGCGTCTCTATTCTCCAAACAGAAACTGACTAAGTCCTGCCAGGGTTTGGCGTTGAATGCAAGAGTAGCGTTGACGTCTAGATGCACCCGGTCATCGCCAATATTGACCAGCTCGAGGCACGCATTCATGACACGGTGGATATGGCCAACGAGCTCAGTCAATTGTGAGCTAAGAGTCGGGGGAAAGACCTCGAGGTGCGCGCCTGGCTGGAGGCCAACCCTCGCGTCCACGTCCACCTCACCCCCACCAGCGCCTCCTGGCTCAACATGGTCGAGATCTTCTTCTCCGTCATCGACCGTGCGGCCATCCGCCGAGGAGTCTTCACCTCCGTCAAGGACCTCAACACCAAGATCCGCGCCTTCATCAACGGCTGGAACCAGCGCTGCCACCCATTCACCTGGACCAAGACCCCCGACGAGATCCTCACCAAATGCCAACCAAAAACAAACTAACAACACAAGGCACTAGGAAAAGGGTCCATCTAGCGGGTGGCTCAGGACAGCGTCAGTGATCTTGCTGATCTTCCCCGCACTGAGCGTGGAGGCCGGGTGGTGTTGGACGTCACGCACTTCTCAGTTCCTCTGGCGCATCAGGTCTGGCGATTAACGCGCATCGAGCCGCCGCTGGGGGACCGTCGCCGCCTGGCGTACCCCAGCCGACCTGAAGCGAGCGGGCAAGACCAGGACCAGGCTCAAGAAGTACGGGTGACGGCGGCACGCTACCTGGGCCGCCCAGATCGTCTCGGCCCTGGAGCGCCAGACCGTGGTGGTCGCCGGCACCGACGCCGCCGCAGTGGTTCTGCCTCACCTGGCCAGGCAGCTCATCGCCCCACGCGCCCAGCGGGCTGATGTCGCCGCCCAGGTCGAGACCCCTTGGCGGGTGGCCCACCCTCATGTGCCAGGTCCTGACCACACGTGCCCGGGATTAGGGGTCCCGGCCGCCGCCGTCCTTGCTGGCCCAGACCCTGGACAAGGACCTCCAGGCACCGGAGCCCAGCTGGTCTCCTACGCCGGCCTGGCACCGGTATCCAGGAGATCGGGCTCATCGATCCGCGGCGAGCATGTCTTTAAGCACGCCATGTTCCTGTCCACTTTTGGCCTCATGCACTTAGTCCCGGTATCGAAGGCGCTCTACCAGCGCAAATGAAGCCAAGGACAGCGCCTCGGCCAGGCCATCCCTCCAGACCACCTCAACGTACAGAGACTTCACCGACGGATTCAGTAGACCAAAGTTGAACATATAACGTCTGAGAAAGTACAAGCCAACAAACAAACAATGCACCAAAATAGGTTGACGGTTTAATATGATCGTGCAATAATAGTTACATGTTGAGCGAAGGAGTTAGACGACGCGACCTCATGAAGTCAATGTTCTTCATCACCCTTGCCGCATCAGCATTCACATCATCAGCCTGCTCACGATCACAAGGAGGAGCCACAATGACAACGACTCAGAACAACGAGAAACTTCCAGCTCCCGTTGAACAGTACGTTACTTCTGTCAATTCTCAAGACTTGGAAGGGATCGTCAACTCGTTTCTTCCAGACGGCCTTATTATTGACGTTGGCCGACACATCAAAGGTTCCGATGCCATCCGTAAATGGGCGGATGATGAAGTCGTCGGAGGAAAGTTAGACGTTCTTGAACGTCATCCCACTGATGCGGGGATTGATCTGTTAGTCCGCTTTACCCCTCCTGGTAGCAATGGAGGCTTTCGCGCCTGGTATCGCTACACTGTGAAAAACGACAAGATTGAGCAGGTTGATCTCACCTACGCATAATATGCAGTATGCCTAACTAAATAATTGACAGCGGAGAGTACGATGGGACATCCTCTGGAATCGTGCACTTCGTCCGATACAGTGGCTGGATACGTCATTAAGTTTGACGATCAGCATGTAACTATTCGGACGCGGTGTGGTGAGATCGTTGTTGGCGCGTACGGCGCCAATTTTTATGGCGAATTAATGACAAATCTAGGTGAAGACCGTGTTACTCTAAGTCGGAGCGAGACGGTATCTAGATTGCACGAAGGTCTTTACGTCTTTGCCTACGGAGTATTTTATCCGGTTGACAATGGTGTAGAGTTCGTCATTATCAATATGTGGATCACCGAAGATGAAGATAAAAATTTTCTTCTGGAGGATCCGTACTGGTGGGTAAAACAAGCCGCTAATATCGCTGACTTCTACCTCACAGGACAGTTTCCTGATGGAGTTCCACAGTGGCGTGCTTCCTACAGAACTGAATTGAGTCTAGAAGGACAGCATACTGAGACTCTTACACGCCCCTCCTTTAGGCAGGAGACCGACACTGTTTCTCGGATGGTGTACGGAATGGCAACTGCGTACTTGTTGACGGGCGAAGATCGTTTTCTAGTGGCCGCGGAAAGTGGCACGCAGTATCTTAGAGAACATATGCGAGTACGGAACGATCTCGAAGAATTTGTCTACTGGTATCATGGAGTTGACATTTCTCCATCCGGAGAGCGTAAAATCTTTGCATCTGAGTTCGGTGACGATTACGACGCAATCCCAATTTACGAACAAATTTATGCATTGGCGGGACCGACTCAAACATTCCGGATCACCGGGGACCCACGAATTCAATCCGATATCGATGAGACTATTAGCCTTTTCGAAAAATTTTTCCGCGATACGGAAAATGATGGATACTTCTCGCATGTTGATCCCGTGACGTTCAGCCCACATGACCATCGTCTCGGACAAAATGCAGGAAGAAAAAATTGGAATTCCATAGGTGACCACGCACCTGCTTATCTTATTAATGCCTATTTAGCAACGGAAAGAGAGGATTACGCTGACTTTCTGCGTCGAACCGCGAAGTCCATTGTAGAGAGGTTCCCAGATACAGACCAAAGCCCATTCGTGCAGGAACGATTCTTCAGCGATTGGACACCGGATCGAAACTGGGGATGGCAGCAGGACAGAGCTGTTGTAGGCCATAATTTAAAAATTGCGTGGAACCTTACGAGATTAAGTTCGCTCTCATCCAGTGACTCCGCGCTCGAGACACTATCTCATCATTTGGCTGATACAATGCCGAGCGTCGGACTGGACAGGTTCCGTGGAGGCTGGTTTGACGTTGTCGAGAGACAACGTGACGATGTCTCTGGGCTTCACATGTTCGCTTGGCATGATCGGAAAGCCTGGTGGCAACAAGAGCAGGCGATTCTCGCGTACTTAATTCTCGCGGGCGTCTACAACCGTGAAGAGCACCACGAATTAGCAAAAGAAGCAAGCGCGTTCTATAATGCGTTCTTCCTCGATCGTCAGGACGGCGGTATATACTTTAATGTGCTCGCAAGCGGGATTCCTTATCTCGTAGGAAATGAGCGCATGAAGGGTAGCCACTCGATGTCTTGCTATCACAGCATCGAATTGTGTTATCTTGCGGCGGTATACTTGAATCTTCTGATCCTCAAAGAACCACTGGAACTTCATTTCAAACCGTCTCCTGAAGGTTTTTCGGATGGTCTTCTACGTGTAGCGCCAGACCTACTTCCAAAGGGCAGAGTAGTTCTTAGCGAAGTATGGGTTAATGGGCAGCCGTATCAACATTTTGACCGCGACGCCATGACGGTTGATGTACCACGGAAACGTAGACAGTTGAAGATTCGCGTTCGTCTATGCCCGAGCGATATACCGTGTGATGTAAGTGTTCTATGGAAAGGTAACATCGTTCGGATCACAGGCAGAGGAAAGTTTGATGATACCGAGTCTGCATTGAGGCTAAGTCGAGTTCTTAGTTCAGCATTAGAAAACGAGCCAGAACTGGTAGAACTGGATCTAGGCAATGTCACAGAGTTTTCTCGAGGGGCATTAAATGAGTTGCTGCTTCTGAGAGCCAAAGCTGACGTTACGGACGTATTCAAAGTAGTCAGCGCGTCACCTGATGTACTGGCCGAACTCGTTGACACGGACGCATTTGATCTACGGGAAATGGGATTTGATAATGTCGTCTAAAAGATTGGTGGTGTCGAGTTGCATTGGAGTCAAAGACGCATTAACAGTTAGCCAATGGTATCAACGACTATTTGGATTCAGAAAAATTCACGACGTTGAGTTGAAGGAACTAGACGCACGAGTAATCTATTTGCAACAGAATGACGACGCCATTCTGGAGATCGTTCAGTTTCCAGAAACATCAGACAATTGTGTTCCTGACCCCCCATTCTCCTCACGTGCCGGCGGAATTTCACAGTTATGCTTCTACATAAATGACCTCGATACTTGGAAAGCCGATTTAGTTTCTGCTGGAGAAACTATTATATCGGGTCCAATTCGGTCTGACGATCTAGGAGTTCAATCTATATTTTTGAGAGATCCCGCAGGAATACTGGTTGAATTATGTGAGAGAATAGAGAAGACGAGTGAGTAAAACTATGTTACAAGAAGAAGTTCGTAAGACCGCTGAGGCATGGTTCGAAGCGATGTCGGCAGGCGATGCAGATGGTTTGTATAACCTGTTGGCATCCGATGTCGAGTGGATCAACTATGAGCCGGTTAACGGGTTCAATACCGCTATGTCGTGGATAGGAACCTATCATGGTCGTGACGCGGTAATGGAGAGCTACGCAAAATTTCTAAATGTGGCGCAAGTAGAAAGCGAGGAGCTAATACGCCTCATCGTTGAAGGCGTCGATGCCATCGGCATTGTAAAAGAGCGGTCTCGAGTACGCCAAACTCATGAAGAATTCACTATTGAGTTTGTGCAGCACCTTACAATAGAGCGGGGTAAAATTGTAAAGTGGAAGTCCTATACCGATCCCTCGCAAATCATCAGAGCCTTGCATGCTAGCGTCGGTGACGAAGGCGCTTCAACAGCAGTGCGGACAGCTGTAATACAGAACGATGTGACTCGGTTGAAGGAACTTCTAGAAGAAGGCGCACTTCCTGATGTTTCCGACGCCAGAGGACAGACTCCTTTGATGCATGCATGTGCACGTGGGGAAACAGAAGCGGTTCGAATGTTGCTTGAAGCTGGTGCGAACCCGAATCGAATAGACACCATTGCAGGTGCGTATCCGCTTCACAAGGCATGCCAGGGTGGTAGTGTCGAAATTGCTCGGCTGTTGTTGGAGTCAGGAGCGAAAATCGATTCCATAATGACTTCGACTGGGCACACGCCACTCATGGATGCAGTTTGGTACGCCCAACCAGAACTTGTGGAACTGTTTCTCAACGCCGGTGCAGGAATCAATATCAGTACCCATTATGGGTTTTCTTTAAAGGACCACATGCAGTACGAGGAGGGAGTAAACCGGCGTCGAAGCCAACAGATGAAGCTGTGTCGAAGTCTGATCAATGATCGTATCAAAGAAAATGATACGTTAGTAGAAAGTCAGAAACTTATGGCTGCAGTCGTTGCGAACGACGCTGTTCAGGTTCAAAGGCTTCTTGATGCTGGCGCAGAAGTCGATCAGCGAGCGCCTATTCTGAATTCATTCAATGACGCTCATACGCCACTTTTAGTAGCTTGCCGAGATGGACATGAAGAATGCGTAGCTGCGCTAATTGCAGGTGGTGCAGATGTCAATGCAACGGAGCCAACATTTGGCGCAGTTCCTTTGCATAAAGCGGTCTACAACGGCCACGCCGGTATAACAAAGCTGCTTTGTAAAACCGAAGAGATTGATTTAAACTACCGTGGTGGTACGAACGGATATACTCCCCTCCACGATGCGCTTTGGCATGGATATGAAGAATGTGCGCAGATCCTGATCGAGGCTGGCTCTGATCTAACGATTGAGGGAGACGATGGTAAGAAACCAATCGATATCGCACTCGAAATTTTTGGTAAGACTCACGACATTGTCAGCGCTCTAAATGACGCTGCACTTGCATCGCCGATCAAGTAGTTAGGAAACAGTGCCATGCTTTACTATGTTCAGATGAAATGGAATCACGAGGGACGTATCACTCTCGACGAACTCTGGGAAATCGAGGCAAAAGAAACACTGCATGCTCAGGATACTGTAGATTCTGGGTTCTGCGTTGGCATATGGAAGGTTGCGGCGCAAAAGCGTGTTATCGCCATCATAGATGCGGATACTCCGGATGAGTTGGATCGAACTGCTCTGGGCCGGCTTCCTATGCGGGAGTACCTCGAATTCGAGCATGTGTGGCCTCTCCGCGACTATATGTCATTTGCCGAGGACGTCAATGCCGGATACAAAGTCTGACATTACGTAAGTATTTTATCCGCTATCTATGAACATATCTAAAACGTAAGGGATGGAAGCAGTGTCGGCTACAAATAAGATTTTGGTAATCTTGAGCGAATTCGGTTATTGGGGCGAAGAGCTAATTGGCCCTATGGAGGTATTGGAAGGAGCGGGATACGATCTCGATTATGCTACGCCTCACGGAAGGAAGCCTCCGGCAATCACAGTGAGCATGGACCCTGGATATATTGATCCGCCTCTTGGACGACCTGTTACGAGCTCGATTATGGCCGAAAAAGTTCGTAGTATCGATTCTGGAGGCGTACTGGACGAGCCGATTAATATTGAGGAGTTGCTGCCTGAGCGCCCATATCGGAGTGAAAGTAACTGGCTCCGTGCTTATGAGCAATATACAAGTGAGGTGGATGAGACTGTCAAGCGGCTCACCCACGAGTATGATGCCTTGCTTTTGGTTGGCGGGTCTGGTCCAATAATTGATGTAGTAAACAACTACAGGATTCATGAAATTATCCTAGGATTTGTATCGGCCAATGTTCCGGTTGCTGCAGAATGCTACGGCGTCGCCGCGCTTGCTTTTGCTCGTGATCCGCTCGAGCGTCGGAGTATTATTGAGGGAAAACATGTCACCGGGCACTGCATCGAGTATGACTACCAGGACGGTACCGGATTTATGGGTACCGACTTCGTAATGGGGCCACCACCATATCCGTTGGAGTACATTCTTCGCGATGCGACTGGACCAAACGGTGGCTACCATGGGAGATTCGGGCACGTTACATCAGTAATCGTCGATTATCCATTCATTACCGGTCGATCGACACCCGATTCATACTTAACAGGCCAAAAATTGGTCGAGGTACTCCGAACGGGCTTGAGGCAATGGGGATTCATGGGAGTGCAGTCGGCATGAGACGCGGATGCGATGCGCTGGTCGAGCAGCTACAGAGCGATGGTGTAAAATATATTTTTGGCAATCCTGGTACTGTTGAACAAGGGTGGATTGACACCATTGACCGTTGCCCAGATATCGAGTACATACTTACGCTCCAAGAAGCGAGCGCAGTTGGTATTGCCGATGGATACGCCAGAAAATCCGGACACCTTGGTGTCGTTCAACTCCATTCTGGAGTTGGATTGGGTAATGGTATCGGGATGCTTTATCAGGCTTTGCGTGGGCACACCCCTATGTTAATTTTGGTGGGTGATGCAGGTCTTCAGTATGACAATCTTCAAGCACAGATGGCAGTTGATCTCGTAGCAATGGCAGCGCCTGTTACTAAATGGGCAACCCGCGTTACGCATCCGGATTCTGTACTTCGCACAGTTCGACGGGCTATCAAGACAGCATTCGCACATCCACGGGGACCAGTCCTGGTGAATCTTCCCGCGGACGTCATGGATGCGACTAATCGAGAAGTCGTTGTACCTAGCGTAGTTCCTGACCAAAACGGTATGCCCGACGCTGATGTTATCCATTATGCATCGGCTTTATTAAAGCACTCGTGGTCGCCGGCGATCATCGCTGGTGACGGAGTGTCGGCGGCCTCAGCCCAAGTTGAGTTATCGGAGATTGCAAATGTGTTAGGGGCACCAGTATGGGGATGCAACTGGTCTGCCCCCAACCTCCCCGCAAATGATCCGCACTATCGCGGCGATCTCGGGCACATGTTCGGTAGCACAAGTCAGGAATTACTTGAGGGCATTGATACGTTGTTGGTCGTAGGCACGTATTTGTTCCCAGAAGTGTATCCAGACACTAGTCCAGAATGCCTGTCTGATGTAAATAGGATCATTCATATTGATTGGGATATAGACCAGATCGGAAAAAATTTTCCTGTTGACATTGGAATTCAATGTAGCCCCAAGGCTGGCCTACGAGCCTTGCTACACGAGTTAGGGGAGCCTACCGGCAAGTGGAAACAGCGAAACGATGAAGTAATCGCGGTTAACTCGGATCTCAGAGAACAACGAAAGGTAGAGTATTCTTCGTCGGAAAGGAGTAGATACCTGACTCAGTTTGGTCAAACTGTCACTCAAATCGCGCCTCCAGACACTGTCTACTTTGACGAAGCGCTAACGTCGTCTGCTCCGCTCTTTGAAGTGCTGCCAACATCACCAGGGAGATGGCTGCAAACAAGAGGTGGCTCCTTGGGTGTTGGTGTCCCCTCCGGAGTTGGCATGAAACTTGCTGTCGGTTCTAGTTCCGTAGTTGTTATCACGGGGGATGGCGGCTTTATGTACACGCTACAGGCTCTATGGACCGCTTCACATCTGGATATCTCCTTGGTAGTCGTCGTATGCAATAACGGAGCGTACGAGCTACTAAAAGATAATTTCGAACAGTATCGAATGACGCAGGCGTTGGATATATCGTCAAATGGCCCATCCTCCTTTAGATTGACTGAGCCATCTGTAGATTATGTGATGGCTTGTAGATCGATGGGAGGAGACGGTGAAGTTGTCACAGATCCGGCGCAATTTCGCAGCAGTATTAAACGCGCCTTCGAAGCAAAAGTACCGTATTTGATCGATCTAGTAATCCCGAATTTAGAAAGGCGTTGAATGTATCATGAAAGTGGCCGTACTTCTTGAGAGTGATTTTTACGAACCGGAGTTGTTCTATTATGAGAGGCGATTCGAAGAAGAAAATATTGAGCTTGATTTCGTAACTAGGCTATGGGGGAATTCAGAGCTGTCGTTCCGAGGGCATGAATATGGTCTTGAACGACGTTGCAGCAAGTCATTCGAAGACTTGAGTGATGACGACATACGCGACTATAGTGCAATTATAGTTCCGTCTGGAATGGTTGCGGATAGACTACGCTATACTGAGGACCCAAAAATTGCTCCGCCAGCGACTCGATTCCTTGCTCGTGCTTTCTCGTACCCGAGCGTACTAAAAGGCATCATTTGTCATGGAGCATTGCTTATGACTCCAATGCCCTGGGTTCTTCGCGGCAGAAAAATGACGGCACATAATAACCTTTTAGGCGATCTGAGAAACATGGGAGCTGTATATGTGGACGAGGATGTGGTAGTCGATCGGGATTTTATTAGTGGGAGATCCGGTGCTCAGTGCCAGAAGTTCGCGCACACTATTATCGAACATTTGCAGTCCAACACAAAAAATCACTAGGAGAGTTCTATCATGATTCATCAGTTCATTTTCGCAGCGCCAAAGCCAGGACTTACTGAAGAGCAGTTTCAGGAATACTGGCTCAACGTCCATGCCGTGAATTTTGCCTCAAAAATTCCTCAGATCAAAAAATACCAGATAGGCCGAAGGCTGCCGAAGTTAGATCAGTCGGAGTCTCCTTTGTGGAACGGAGTGGCTGAAATTTGGCTCCGTAACGACGAGGACCAAATCGCCTCCCTGCAAACTGAAGAGTTCATCAAGGGAGCTCGTGCTGATGAACCAAACTGGGCGGCATTTTGGCGTTCGTTGGTTTTGGACACTGAGGATAGCGAACAGTTTCAGTATTGTGACGAACCAGAGGCTGGTGTTGTAAAGTTGCTTGTTCTCGGCAAGCGATTGTCTGGAATGTCTTTGAATGAATTTCGGGAAGAGTCTCGCATAAGGGCGTCTGAAGCTGCTGGACAGCTGTTTGGCCTCGTTAGTTATGCTCACTACTTCACGCGAGATGCGGTGTACAGCGTTGGCGAAGCTCCTCTCGACGTTGTACATGCGCTTAGATTCCGGTCTCCGAATGTGACGCATGATGCGCTCAGTAGCGGTAGTGTCAATGAATTTATTGCAGCCTTGCGTCCGATCTGTGAGGAGAGGTATAATCATAGGATAGTGGTCGATGAAAATTGGGTGATTGGTCCCGAGGAGAGAGAATGACGATAAGGAAGGCACTCGTTACCGGAGGTAATCGTGGTATTGGCAAAGAGGTGTGTCGCCAATTTTCTGCGCAAGGATTCCAAGTGTATCTCGGCTGTCGTGATTTAGAGTCGGGGAACGAAACCGCACGTGAGATTCAGAGCAATGGAGAAATCGTTCCGGTTAAACTGGATGTGAGAAATCCTGACGACATTTCTTCGGTTGGAAGCGCGGTAGGATCGCAGTTGGACGTGCTTGTAAATAACGCAGGGACGTACGAAACGAGTCCATTTGAACGCCTTAGTGCTGAGGCATTGCAGGAGTCAATAGATATTCATTTGATGGGGGCGTTTCGGCTCATATCGTTATTTTTGCCGCGCATGAATGCTGCAGGTCGGGGTGCAGTCGTTAACGTATCTTCGGGTGGAGGGTCATTTGAAAATAATATTCCTGGCCCGGCGGCGTATGGTATCGCAAAAGCTTCTTTGAATGCGCTAACGATTGTCGCTTCCAAATCCGCTATTGCTCCTGTCGAGGTAAATGCAATTTGCCCAGGATGGGTTCGAACGGATATGGGCGGAGCCAGTGCTCCAAGGAGCGTTGCTGAGGGAGCCGATACTATTGTGTGGCTTGCTACTCGCCGTAATAAAACACGCATTAACGGCAAGTTTCTCCGCGATAGAAAGGTGATTGCATGGTGACATTTTTTAAGCGATCATTGAAAAGCGCTGATGTCAAGGACGGCAGGGAAACGAATAGTATTCCGGAGCTCGGTCCGGGCAGACTGGAAGCGTTTAGTGACGGAGTTATGGCGATCGCCATAACATTGCTTAGTCTTGAGATTAAGCTCCCCGAGTATCATGGAGACTTACTGGGCGATTTGATTGCGTTGTGGCCAACGTATGTTGGGTTTGTGTTGAGTTTTATGCTCATCGGTCAGGTATGGCTCAACCATCATGCTGTTTTCCATATTCTTCGTGTAGTCGATCAGCGGGTCTTGATTTTTAACCTTTTATTGCTTCTGGATGTTGTCTTTTTGCCGTTCGCCACTTCCGTTCTTACTGACAGCTTGGAGGTCGGATCGGAAGCTCGCGTGGGTGCGGTTTTTTATGGTAGCGTGATGGTGGTTGGTGGACTACTTTTTAACGCTTTGTGGCATTCAGCTATTCGGAACCCTAGCAACCTGAAATTTGAGATTTCAGAATCTGTGGTCCGAAGAATGAGTTCGCGATTCGCTCTTGGTCCTTTTTTGTATATTTTTGCGTGCGTTCTTGGTGCCATAAATGTATGGCTAAGTATAGGCACCTACATTTGTCTTATCATGTTTTACATGATGGATAGTATGTCGACTTCCCGAGATTGATCAGGTGTGCAGATACGTTAGGTAATATTGGAGTTCACCATTTCGATCTTTGCAGGAGATCTGGTTGACTGTCCGGTTGTTGGCTCTGTCGTCGGGTTGGTGACAGGTTCGCGGATTATCTTCTTTGGGGGATCGTGCTTCGCCGATGCATCAGCCTCCTTGTCGCCGATCTGTTAAGGCGGTGAAGTCCCGTCGGGCAACTCGGTGGCTGGCACGTCGAGCAGGCCGGAGCCGCATAGAGCCTCGGCGTGGTAACGTCACGTCCTTGGTACGGAAACTCATGCCTCGGTGGCCGGGGCTGGGCGGTATTTCGACAGTCGTTGAGGTTGATGTGACATCCTGTGACCCGCGTAGTTAACGCATGATCCTGGCGGTACTGATTTCGGTCGGGTTGTGTTTGCTTATGCAGAAAGCAGACCGGGTGTGCCCCAGTACCTGCTGACCGACAGCGTTTTGGGGCTCTGTCGCGGGTGTACACCAGTAGTCTGGTGGAGCACGCGCGCTTCCTGTGAGTGAGCCCATCATTTTCAAGCTCCCACCGCTCAATGCGATGACGGATGCTTTTTGCTGGATCGGCGGCCCTTGGCTGACTCCATCGCCAAGTTTCAGAAGCAGGTTGCCCGCTCTGACCACGTCTACATCACCCGAGGGGCGTTGTCCCTTGTCGTTGGACACGGGGTTGGTTTACGCGGCGGCTGCCAACGTAGTTGGTTGAGGCCAGCTTCTCGCGGGTGGTTAGGGGATGCGACCTCGGTAGGAGCGACGGCGCACGGTGTCGTGCGCGGGTCAGCCATCTGAAGTTCTGGTACCGGCAGGTGAGCTTAGCGCCGCAGGAGCATGTGTCTATGAGGACCTAGCGCTCTGAGGAGGCACCCATTGACTCAGCTAGTGCGTTATCTGCACTGGAGCTGACTGGGCCAGTGGACTGGCCCACACCGAGGGCCTCGCATTCGGCGGCGAACGTATTGGATGTGTCGACCGATCCGTGCTCAGTGTGGGGGACGGTACCCTGCCGGATCCCGGAAGCAGCCCCTGCCTGCTGGAATGCCTCGATGATCGAGGAGGTGTAGCGCCCTAGTGATCAGACGCCGGCCGAGCGCAGTCGATGACGGTAGCCGGATGCAGATTTCCTCCTCCGCCAGGGGCGGGCAGAAGGAGGTGCGTCCCACACAGTGCGGGAATACCACCGACGTACCTGCGATTGGGGGGCAGGCAGGGGCCGTGAAGTCAAGTCTGCTGGCCCCGGTGGTGCGCACCCGGCGCCGTCGCCGGTAGGCCGGCGGGTGCCCGCGGCGCGCATCAGTCGGTCGACCTGCTTATGGTCTACCTGCCCATCTCCCTCCTGAGGAGTGTCGTTGGACTCGGCAGTGATCCTGGGTGAGCCCATGGTCGGGTCAGTCCCGTGCAGTATGCGTCCCCGCTCGGTCAGTGCCGCGTAGCGGCCACTCGCCGGTCACGGGCAGGTGGGCCTTGCTCTCCAAGGCGTAGTACGACGAGCGCGTAACCCCAAGCCTCCGGCATTGTCTCGTACAGGTCCACCGCCTGCCGCCGCAAGCTCCTCGGAGTAACTCTTCCTGGCCATGCTCAGATCATCTCTCTCCCCAACCCAGAGGCCGGAATGAGCGTCCCCAAATTACGGGGACAAGCATCAAGGCACCACATACGTCTCCCACTACCCGCCCGACCCCATCAATTGATGCGTAGGCCACGGTCACAAATAGCCCCAACCGTCATCCATATCCCAAGACATCACAGGTTGGCTAAATTTAGATGAGCCTGAACCATCTGTTCAAAACAAACTACCCACAGCTACTCCGATACGCCAACGAAAACTCTGGTAACAACGCGCAGTCCAAGACATGTAATAAATCACCTTATAAGTGTGCTTGCACATAAAAGACTCGCTTAAATAATGTGATTGATTTTACAACATCATTCCTATTGTTATCAAACTGAGATTTTAGAGGAAAGCGACAATCTATAACTGTATTCAGCGCCACTTTGTGGCGGCGTTCCAACGAAATGTCGACTCAGTGAGAGTGATTTCTTCTCAAAGAGCTACCATTCATGTCTTAACATGCGGTTAGTTTCAGGTAGACATCGCAACTAGTCAACCCATATTATCGTCAGGTATTGAGAACGCGAACTCAAGAAACAGACAGAGCGGAAGTAATATGTCGTCGACGAGATTGACTTACACTAATCAGTCAGTGAAGATGATAGTGGTCTTGATGGATTTCTGTGCCGGCATTATGTACGACCTTTTGCGATGTTTATGCGTTTAACTCGCTATCCGATCTATCGCTGTGTAATTCCATGTTATGGAGGCGGTTTCTATGACGCTAGAGAAAATTGAAATCACACGTACGCTTATTATAGATGACGATACAATGCTATGCCACATGCTGGCAAGCTACTTAGACAACAGGAAAGGAATTTCTGTAACGGGCGTGTGTGAAAATTGTCAAGAGGCTACAGAAATTTTAAAAAGCCGAAGCTCCGATGTTGCAGTTCTCAACACAGAAGTTCTTCGAGATAATAAAGTACTTCAACTAACTCAACTAATTAAAGCGTGCTCGCAAGTCAAGTTTCTTTTATTGACCACTATCGACGAGCGAGAGTTTGTTGACGGTGTTATCAAAGCAGGCGTAAGAGGAATTCTACATCATAACCACCATCCAGAAGTGATAGTTGATGCTATCCGAACTATCGCTAATGGTGCATATGTTCTCTCTAGCGAAGCGGCTGATAAGTTGTCTCAAATTCATTCATTTCACAACATAGTTACAACACCGCTAGATGATTGTATCATAAAAAAATTGACTAAGCGAGACTTACAGATACTGTCCTTACTGTGTGTCGCTGCAACGAATTCAGAAATATCAAAACACTTAAACCTAAGTGAGTCAACCGTGAAAACTTATGTATCCGCCTTAATGGCCAAAATGAATTGCACGAGTCGCCTGAAGGTTGTGGTGACGGCGTTTCAGTTAGGGTTCATTCCGGACAATGCAGTTTTGGAGTGAAGTCCAATAACTGAGACGTACCACCCAATAGGTTGCTGTGTTGTGCGCCAAGTAGCGGTGGGGGAGAAGAATACTTTATCCGTTTAAAGGTGAGCACACATCCCACCTGGAACTCTAATGTGCCGCGTTCCTACCCCCTTCTCCCTCTGTGCCCCGTCATCAGCCCAGGAGGCCGGAAAAGTTGGTTTGGTTGGGATCGGATAAGTAGCCTGATGGCTCGTTTGGGGTATCTCGTCGGGGACCTGGCGGTTAAAGAGATGGAGACTTGGGGTTCATGGAAAAGGCAGGATGAGGCGATGACCAGGTTACGTAGCGTGGCCATGACCTTGGGGCCGTTGGTGGTGCGCATCTGGTGGCGATCTTTGTCGAAGACGACATCGCGCACCCAATGGAAGCGGCCCTCTATCCCCTAGTGCCGCGGCCCCAAGCGGCGAACTGCTTGGGTTAGGCCATGTTCCATGGGCAGGGATCAGCCCTGGGTAGACCATCTCGACATGCCTCCTTCCTTTGGCGGTGCGGGTATGCCGAACCTGGACCAACTTGGGCGGCTGCTGGGAAATCTATCCAGACGAGAGCATCGAGGACCTTGACAGTGCGCGGCACCTTGCGTCGGTGGGATCGCTCGGCCCAGGAGACGGCTGGGACGTCCTTCTGCGGCAACTCCTTCGGGGTTGCGGTGCAGGGTCTTCTGGTTCCCCTTGCCGTCCGAAGGTAGTGACCGCGTCGAGCGATGATCCACTGGACAGTCTGAACCTGGGTGTGCATCGCGTCGGCGGTGGCCACTGCTTCGTCCAGGCTCAAGGGGCCGAGCAGGCCCGGCCGAGTGGGGCCTCGTTGGACTTGTCGGTCACTCTGAGCTCTGATGAGGGGGCGATGATTTCCTAGTTCTACTTCGATAGGTTTGAGAAACCTCAAACAAGCCCCCTGGAGGTAGAGGGCAGATGCCTGGAGTATCAGCACGTATCGCCCCGGATTCTAAAACGTTACCCGATATCCTCTGTTCGTGGCCTCATTCACGTAGAACACATCAAAAGCTACGGACCGAATGGCTGTTTCTATGACAAAAACTGCGCAGTGTTTGCGAAGATCGTAGTTAGATTGGCTGCGAACTCTAGTGCTTTCTTGGCTGTTTGCTGCGCTTGCTTCCATCGGCCGGCATTTGCGTCCGACTCCAGATGGTCTGCTAGAGACTGCGCTTCCTCCACTTCCTTGCTCCACCGGGGGTCTGATTCCAATGATTGACTGTCCAGACGAAGAGCATCGATGAGTTTAAAGATGTCTTGACTATTCATTCCTGTATTCATCTGTGTTTGCGTGGCACCACGTCCGGCTATCTGCATATTTCCAGTTGGGTTATTGACTATCTGTACATCTCCATTGATGATGCTAGCGCCAGAAGACAATTTCTGCCACTGCTGCTCGCTAAGATAAACCCATGTCGGTGGATATTTGAACACATCCCAGGTTAGACGTTGAATAAATGAAATCATACTGTCTGGATCGTAAGCTTTAAAGAACAATTGCCTGTCAAGTAAGTCCTTGAGGATAACGTATCTTTGCGAAAATGTGTAGTCTTTAGACTTCCAGAATGCGGATAGTTTGACTCTGGTGTTTTTTTGCTGCGATGCGTCGTAAACAGCTTCGATCAGCTCGCTCTGAACGCTGTGCTTCAGATCTTCTGGCAACCTGCCTAGATTTTCCCGTCGTTTCCCCTGTAGATAAGAGAGTGTTGTGAGTAACAGAAAAAGGATGAGGATGCAAATGATTCCAATTATAGCGCTCCAGGCGAGCTTGTTCATCACAGGAATCGGAGAAATTTCGGGGAGGTCGATATTCATGATCAGCTCCTCTGGTGTTAAGATTATAATGAATCTGTTGAGTTTTTTTGTTGGACTAAGATTTATTAAAATTGAATTGCGTAAGGAATCGTGAATCGCGCTCATGGGTGCGGGTAAAACATCATCTTGCAGCGTCACGAAGTGGCGTATATGTTGTTTTGTCAAGTCATTCCAGAATCGATGTTGTTGAATGGTGGTCGACATCTCGTGACGCAGGATGACGTGGCTGTAGTGGGCGTTGTGACTATTCGGCTGTGGCTGATTGTTGTAGGCAAGAACTCCCAACAGGTAAACAGTGTGCCCGCCTGGGGTGTGGTGACGTTGTTGCACATGCCCTTCCACCTTCGCGTCACTGCTCATGGACAGCGCCCCAGTGAAGCGCAACGCGCATCGCCGTTCCGCCACAGTTATGTGTGAAGTCTGGGGCTGATGCAGCCAATATACCGCTGTAGGTCGGTAGAAACAGTAGGTCGCGCAGGGTCTGTGACATCATCAGGTGAGCGGGGTTAATGATGTCGCAACTTTGCAGGTCGCAGATGGTCTTGGAGCGCTCGGCGTTGTAGGAGTGCACAACCGATAGCACGCGATGGTGCTGGTGAAAGCGTGCAGGCGATTGACCGGAACTTCGTGTGTGCTTCCTCCTCACCACTCCCACCCGAACCCACCAAACAGCCCGCCATGGACGTCGCGCTGGGTGAGGGTGGCGCGCTGCTGGGGCGTCCAGGTGGGTGCGGTTGTACTGGTTGGCTGCCTGGGGGCGGGCGTAAGGCAGGTGCAGACTGGCTTCCTCATGTGAGGGTGTCGCTCGTCTGGGTGGGCGGAGATGTGGCGAAGCTGCTCGAGAGAGCTTTCTAGCCTGCCCGGCTGCACCTCGTTGATGATTGGTGCCCACCGGCGGTCGAGCGACGGTGAGGTCATCTCGCTTGGGCGCTCATGTCGGTTTAAGGTCCCGAAATAGATGTCGGTGCCGCGGAATATCCTCGTTTCGAGGCGTCCTCCCGAGCGGTTCTCGGGGGAGGGGTGCTACATAACGGCTAGCCGATTAATTGGCAGCGTCCCTCTGAATGTCTGATGCCTCGTGTTCTGGTAATTTGCCAGGAAGGAGAAAATATGGCCAGATCTATTAACCGTAGTGCGGTCAATGGGCGCATCGTTCCGGCCAAGGCGGTGCGGCTCAACCCGCGGGAGACGGTCACGCAGCGTACTGGTTCGTCGGGCTCGAAGCCATCGGGTGGTTCGTACCGGTCGGCAATCACTGGGCGTTACGTCACTGAGGCGACCGCTCGGCGTCACCCGAACACCACTATTCATGAGGGAGCGTGAGCCTGAGTGTCGGTGCGTGTGAAGATCAATCCGGATGCGGAGCGCCAGATTGCAGCAATGATGCAGAAGGCCTTCAAGCGTTTTGAGGGCGATCTGAACCGTCGTCGGTCTCGGTTGCAGGGGCGGCCTGTTGCCGAAGTTCGGCGTGCTGTCGACAGCG
>ERZ773083.1212-NODE-1212-length-18052-cov-8.620103_pt1 | contig 18052 bp, 12 predicted proteins | sample MGYA00511465_ERZ773083 | MGnify/ENA primary metagenome ERZ773083 (study PRJEB29015, sample SAMEA2738001) | human oral metagenome | biome: human oral; feature: human-associated habitat; material: dental | place: China | collected 2060 ... | reverse complement strand
TAATGTCATTGGTTACTGTGAAAGTACCAAATGCACCGGATCCTTTAGCATGCATGCGGCGTTCAGGAATCACTTCGCGCTCAAAATGAGCTAATTTCTCCATCAACCAAACATCTTGCATCAATACAGGACCGCGTTTACCTGCTGTTACAGAGTTGCGATTGTCCGGCACGGGAGCGCCAAAAGCTGTTGTTAATTTCTTTTCATCACTCATAATCATACTCCTACTTAGAAAATAAAATATATAATGATTACCCAACTCAAAAACCTTTTGAGTGAATTATTGCTATGAAATCAATAATTTTTACTAATGGATAACCATTATCCATAATTACAAATAAATAGTAACACATATCAATACGAATCACAACCCAAAATTACAATAAATTATGTATACATGTTCTCAAAAAAAACAATACATGAAAAAAGCCTAATTGTAGTGAACAGTTCAGGTTTCCAATCTACAGGTGTTAACGTATCGTTAAATGTATCAATAACTTTTCCGTTAAACATGTTATTAACGGCGGTAAGTTGTTTTCCTCCAAATACTTTCACAAACGATATATAGTCTTTACCTGCTATGTCCGCCACATTATTTTCAGCATAGATTTGAGAGTTTTTGCCGACGCCTAGGGAGTAAGCATACACATATTCACCATTAGTAGTATCTGACACAAAATAATTGTTGTACATATGAACCTGTCCAAACCGTACTCTTGGTGTACGTTGTACTACATTATGGAAATAATTATGATGTAACGTCACATGTAATTTGCCTTCGTCTGCTACGTTTGAATCACCATTGCCAATTACCATGGTTTTATTATGATTCTCGAACATAGAGTAAGATATGGTTATTTACCAGTATCATCGGAGGCAAATCCGTCCTGTTTTGGTAACACTTCATGCATAAAGGTAGGACTTTCAGCAGAGCCTCGGGAGAAGGACATTATAACGCCAATGATTAATGCAATGAATAACCCTATAAGTATCAATATCTTTTTCATATATTCAGTTCCTTAATTTTGTTATGCCATAACATATTATAGATTTATTATCTCACAACAATTATAGCCACAATAAGAGAACCCCTTTATAGCATCACCACAGCCATAAAGGGGTATCATTGTCATTACGCTGGGCGGCTCCAATCGACTTGTACGTCGATGGCTTCCCACATGCGTGTAAGAGCTAATTTAAAGTTTTCCAAGGATTCTAAAGGTTTTACTTGTACACGTTCATATGTATCGAGACCTGTTGCATTCTCAATAGTATGTTCTTCGTTTAAGTATGCATGAACCTTATCGATCCATTCTTGTTCAGGTAGGTCTATAGTCACAGTTTTTGTATCTGTATCATAAGCTAAAAACCCATTGCTGTTTACGCCATAATGAATGGCCACACGAAATATACTCATATTTATACCTCTCTTGCAGATATTTTCTTGCATATACACATTGCTGTATACGTACATTGTATCACGAATGATTCTATTCATGAAAGATTTTTATTCTTCATTATCTAAATCAATTTCGGCCTTTAATTCCGACCGTTTTCGCCGTTCTCCACCATCTCCATGAGCACGTCGCCAAAGGGCACCACTCATGATAGCCCCTTCACCGAATTTAGATGCTAATGAATCGAGCACTATTGAAAGCTTCTCATCTTTTTCATCCGCTTCAATGGAGAATAAATCATCTTGTACAATGCCTTCTGTTGAAAGTCCACTAACGGTAACACCTAAGAGGCGAATTGGTTTAACGGGCACTTCAAGAATAGAATTATCAAACTTAGGCTTAGGTGTAGCACCCATCACCTCTTGCTCTTCTTGCTTAACAGAGAGTGCATCACGCATCAGCTTATTCCATAACAATACCGAAGTGTCATAAATAACACGTTCTTGATCCGTGGACGAATCAAGGCGTTTCTGACGAGATACGGTTTTAAAATCATTGTACCGCACCTTAATGGACACGGTATGTCCCATCAAACCATATTTACGCAATCGTTTCGCTACGCGATTGGCAAAGTAATGAAGTTCTAAATCGATAACAGCGGGGTCCTCTACATCACTTTCATAGGTTTCCTCATTACCGACAGACTGGATTTGACGATCCGGTTCTACAGGCCGTTCATCGATGCCTCGTGCCAGTTCCCAAATACGCCGTGCCTGATTACCCACATAAGGCACTAGAGGTTTCTCATCCGGCAAGGCTTGCACATCCTTAATCAAGGTAAATCCACCGTCCTTAAGGCGACGTTCCGTGCTAGGGCCTACACCCCATATACGTTTTATGGGAAAATTTGCGAGGCTTTCACATTCCTTACCATAAGGAATAACCACAAGACCATCAGGCTTATCTAAGTCGGACGCCAGTTTAGCGAGGAATTTATTCGGAGCCAAGCCCGCAGAAATGATGAGCCCCGTTTCCTCAAATACGCGGTCCTTAATAGCACGGCCCAAAGCCTTGGGGCCCGTGAATTTATGAGTGATGCCCGTAACATCCAAGAAGGCTTCGTCCAGAGATAAGGGCTCAATGATAGGTGTAAATTCCTCCATCACCTTGTGGATGATGTGAGAAATCTCCTTATAACGAGCCATATTCGGATACACGTAGATGCCGTGAGGACAAAGCTTTTTAGCCCGTGAAATAGGCATTGCTGAATGGACCCCAAATTTTCGAGCCTCATAAGATGCCGTAGCTACAACGCCACGCGAAGAAAGACCACCCACGATAACAGGGTGGCCTTTGTATTCAGGATGATCCAGTTGTTCTACGGATGCAAAAAAAGCATCCATATCAACATGCATAATCCAGCGTCTCATGATTACGCGTCTTTTTCGTGTTCATCAAGACGGCAATATTTGATTTGAGCACAAATACATTCGTCTTTTGTTTTGTACAATTGCGGAATGATTTCCAAAATGTCACCAAATGTTTCTTCATTGATGGAATAACGAGTCCAAAGGCCATTACGTTGAGAATTTACAACACCTGCATCAATTAAGATTTTCATATGGTAACTCAATGTGGATTGAGACAAATTAAAGCTTGCCAAAATATCTGCTGCACATAACTCATTGCAGGATAACATATCTATGATATGCAATCTTGTTTCATCACTGAGCGCTTTAAAAATCGTTGCTAAACGTTCGTAAGAAACTTCAACCATAAGAAAACTCCTCAATATACATCAAAAATTATCAATCTACTTTTATACTATTATATACTATTTTAATAACTAAATCTATTTTTTTCTTTTTATTCTCATTAAAACATTTTAATTGACTAATCAAAATGCTTTATGAGGCATTTTATACGCGTAAAAGCGGAGATTCTTAGGTGAGAATCTCCGCTTATTATTTTAATGATATGTTACCCGATGTACCGCAATGTCAATTAGAATACGTTAACAAGGTCAATCGTTTGGTTACGATTAGGACCAACGGATACAATCCCCAAAGGCACGCCTGTTACTTCTGCAATACGTTCTACGTATTTACGAGCATTTTCAGGCAATTCGTCATAAGAACGGATGCCGGAAATATCTGTTTCCCAACCTGGCAATGTTTCATATACAGGTTCACATGCTTCAAGATCTTTCAAGCTAGCAGGGAAACCTTCAACGTTTTTGCCGTTTAATTTGTAACCTACACAGATTTTCAATTCTTTGAAAGAATCAAGAATATCCAAACGTGTAATAGCTAAATAATCAAGGCTGCTAAGACCTGCTGCGTATTTTACAACCATAAGATCTAACCAACCAGTACGGCGAGGACGACCTGTTACAGTACCAAACTCATGACCAAGTGTACGAAGCTCTTCACCAATTTCATTAAGTTGTTCTGTAGGGAATGGGCCTGCACCAACGCGTGTAGCGTAAGCTTTCACAACGCCGAAGATATTTTTCAAATAGTTAGGGCCTACACCAGCACCTGTGGAAGCACCACCAGCAATTGGATGGGAGGAGGTTACGAATGGGTATGTACCATGATCAAGGTCGAGCATAGTTGCTTGCGCACCTTCGAACAATACCTTTTTATCCTCTTTAATCGCTTTCAACACAGCATTATTTGTATCAGTTACATAAGGTTTCAAAGCCTCTGCATATTTGATGTAATCCGATAAAATTTCATCGTAATTAACAGGTTCAGCATCGTATACCTTAGTAAGTATTTTGTTTTTAAACTCAACATTGTACGCCAATTTTTGTTTGAAAGTTTCCATGTCATACAAATCGCAAATGCGGATGCCGACACGGTTTACCTTATCAGCGTAGCAAGGACCGATACCGTTTTTAGTAGTACCGATTTTAGCATCACCTTTGGATGCTTCTTCAGCCATATCAAGCGCAATATGGTAAGGCATGATGACATGAGCACGGTCAGAAATGTGAAGGGATTTTGCAGATTTACCTTGTTTTTCAAGGCCTTCGATTTCTTGTAATAACACCTTAGGGTCAATAACAACGCCTGTACCAACGATATTTTGTTTATTATCGTACAAAATACCACTTGGCAATAAACGAAGCGCAAATGCTTTATCATCTACCACAACAGTGTGACCTGCATTATTACCGCCTTGGCTACGCACTACAACGTCTGCACGTTCCGCAATCCAGTCAACGATTTTACCTTTACCCTCGTCACCCCATTGAGTGCCGATTACCATACTTGTTGCCATATCTATGTCCTCCAATTGTGAAAGTCAAATTAATCCATAGTTATTATACAACATAATAGCAAAGCACGAAAAGACTAAATGCAAATTCCACAAATTCTATTTTATTTAGGTTCTTTCAACCAGAAGCTCATTAATAATCCTAACGCACCAACAGGTATCAAGGTCATTAATGCAGTTTTTACATTGTAAATATCTACTAAATGTCCAATGTATGGTGCTACGAGGCCACCTAATGTAATGCCGAGGCCCAATGTAATGCCTGATGCAAAGCCTGCATTTTTAGCAAGGTATTTTTGACCTAAAACGGTAATAGGACCATATTGCGAGAACACACCGAAGGCCATTGGTATCATGGCGCCAAAGAATCCCCATGCATTTGGTACAAAAATAAAAACTAATACGGATGGTAAAAATATAATATTACCTAAGCGCACTGTTTTTAGAAAACCTAGCTTATCCGATAGTGCACCACCCATATAGGTGAGGACAGCCCCCATCGCAAAATACATGGTAAGTGCCAAGCTCGATGCACCGGCTTCGCCATTGATAACGGTAATGTACAAAATCGGAATAAAAATTGATAATACGGAGAACAGAATTGATCGAGATGCGATAACGAAAAATAGCTTCGTAAAACTCACCCAATCGTTTATTCCTGTATTTGTGCCTTTAATTTGGCTTTCACATTCACGCACATCTTCGGCCTCAGTCGTATGACCTGTGAAAGCATATAGATACAGCAACACGCCGAGCGTGGCAATAGCTGTAAATATCCAGAGGAATTGTCCGCCAAAGACATAAACACCACCAGCAATGAGCGGCCCTAAGGCAAAACCAGCACTGCCACCAACCGCAAAGCGCCCCATGGCATTGCCAATCTCGTGAGATTGTGTACGATTTACAAGAAGAGCCGCCTCAGGATGAAATAGTGCAGCCCCGACCCCAGACATAAGCGCCAAGGCCAAAATCATTTCATAGCTCGTAGCCAGTGCAATGGCACTAATCGATACGAGAGTCACCGCAAAACCTACAGGAATAAACCACGGCACACGCCACCGGTCAGCCACATACCCAAGCACAGGCTGCGCAATAGACGCCACAATGGTATTACAGAAAATAATCGCCGCCGATTGATAATAATTGAGATTAAAATTAGCAATAAAAAATGGTATCAACGCAGCAAGAGAACCTTGACCGAAATCGTTAATACAGTGAAAGATAGGAGGTGCGTATTTTCTTATAGTGTTTTTCATGTCTCCTCCGTAAGCAGGGGATAGGGTAAGTAAAAAAGCCTCCACCGGCCGGGTCTGCTTCGCCCTTTGGGCTTCGCAGGGCCAAAGTCGTTTTTTACTTATCCTGTCCCCTTTCTAACTAACGATAAATGTGAAGTACCATGAGAAAAGGACGGACACCCTTCTCAAAACGACTTTGCCTGTGTTCCCTCTGGCTCGTTTCGGTAAATAACTTATAAGCGAAAAGGACGGATACCTTCCTCAAAACGACTTCGGGTCCCGCTTTAGCGCGATAGCGTGTCGGCTTTGAGGAAGGCATCCGTCCTACTCAAGCTAAAAGTTATAGGCCGAAACGAGCCATTATTGTATCTACGTGTTTCAATAGTTTATATGGATCGAAGCATGCATCGATTTCTTCGTCGGTCATGTATTTTTTGATGTTTTCATCGGATTTTAGACCTGTAGCGAAATCTTTACCTTCGAGCCAGCGTTCCATAGCGTGTTTTTGTACCCAACAGTATGCTTCGTCACGTACAGCACCTTTGTCTACGAGGTGTGTCAAAATTGTTTGGCTGAATACAAGGCCGCCTGTAAGATTGAGGTTTTTAAGCATTGTTTCAGGGTATACCAACAATTTATCGATGGTACGGATTGTTAAATGAAGCATGTAGTTCAACGCGATGGTTGCATCTGGCAAGATAACGCGTTCTACAGAGCTATGGGAGATATCGCGTTCATGCCACAAAGCTTGGTCTTCGTACGCAGATTGTGCGTAACCACGCAACAAACGAGCCATACCACAGATTCTTTCACATGTAATAGGATTGCGTTTATGAGGCATTGCGGAAGAACCTTTTTGTTTAGGGCTGAAGTATTCTTCGGCTTCGCGCACTTCGGTACGTTGCAAGTGACGGATTTCCAAAGCGATTTTATCCAATGTACCGCCTACAACAGCAATAGTGGACAATAATTCAGCATGGCGGTCACGTTGTACGACTTGTGTGGCGATTTTAACAGGTTCAAGGCCTAGTTTTTCACATACGTATTGTTCTACGAATGGGTCGATGTTGGAGTATGTACCAACAGCACCGGACAATTTACCAACAGCAACACTTTTACGAGCATGTTCCATGCGTTCAATATCGCGTTCCACCTCTGCCATCCAAAGGCAAAGTTTTAAACCGAATGTAGTAGGTTCGCCGTGAATACCGTGAGTACGACCAATCATAGGCGTATGTTTGAATTCTGCAGCGCGACGGCGCAATACAGCATGTAATTGTTTCAAATCTTCGATCAAAATATCGCAAGATTGTTTCATCATATAGCCAAGTGCCGTATCCTTAACGTCTGTGGATGTCAAGCCAAGATGAATGTATTTAGCCGCTTTAGGACCTACATATTCGCCCACAGCAGTCACAAAGGAAATGATGTCATGATTTGTTTCACGTTCGATTTCATGAATTCTTTCAACATCAAAATTGCCCTTTTCCCGAATGATTTTTGCCGCTTCCTTCGGAATCACGCCAAGCTCAGCTTGCGCTTCAGATGCCAATGTTTCAACCAATAACATTGTGTCGAACTCGTTGCGTTCGCTCCAAATATGGCCCATTTCTTCTCGTGTATAACGTGGTATCATGATGTCTCCTTTGCATGGTGAAAGCTAGATTTTTTATATAATAATTGTACCATATGTAAAAGCTTGGTTCAATAAATCTTATGCAATTTTCCGAATAATATGTATATTATTTTTTCTTAATGTTCGTTTTTTATGTAATTAAGTTGAAATTATACTGATAATTCCATACCTCATATACACTTCGACATATTATTTCTATCCGACATTGTATTTCTCTTTCGGCATTTTATTTTGGTATTGTATTTGTATATAGATTGATTTGTAATTTATTATTATAATAGTAATGTACAAATAAGTTATATATCGTATCAACAGACTGATAATATATATATACAAACAGACTAATACTATACACATATAGGAGTACACTATGGCGAAGAAACAACACAAAGAACGTATACAACAACCTAAAGAGTCTCAAACGGCAAGCACTGTGATGAAATTATTTTTCCTCATCAGCTTTATCGTCCTCGGTCTATTCGTATTTAACGATATGCCTATCAACTGGATTTTAGGTGTATATGTAATCGATATCTTAGTATCGCTCACCTATGTGGCTTTCAACAGAAACCGCATCACCACATCCGATGTAGTACACACAAATGTGCGTCGCATCGTGGCTTTCTTAATTATGCTCATTACCATGTTCTTCTATGCCTTTGCATTGTGGCGCGTCGATCAATATACTACGCAAATGCAAGTGACATTATTCATCGGTGGCATCATCATTTACTATGCCGTATTTAGCAGTACAAAAACGGCGTTAAAAAAGTAAGTAATCCGCATAACAAAAGAGGCATATCTTACATACGTTCTTGTATGTGAGATATGCCTCTTTATTATAGAACCTTAAAACGAATAAGCTATGGACTTCGCCACTTTGGTAGATTTAGAGTACGTATTCTACTGTTGAGCAAAAAAGAGATGGCCAATCTTCATTAATCAGCCACCTCTTTCTTATTGAGAAATGGTATTTCATTTCCCTAATGATATTCTATGATACATCGATTATTTTGTTTTTCCAATGCGAGATCCATAGCTATCTCTGTAATCGTTTTGGTCAACATCGTCTTTATCATTGATACGAACGCGTTCTACCTTATTGCGATCATTATCGCCGCCGGACACACGATCCACACGGAATCTATCGATATTTCTGATAGATTCAAGTTCGGAACCGAATTCATCAACAGAACGAGCCATGTTTCCATCTGCAGGAGCACCATTCTGTAATGCTCTATAGATGATGGCCGCATATTCATAACGTGTTAACGTACGATCGCCTTTGAATTCTCCATCAGGATAACCTTCTAAGTATCCACGTTCTCCCAATGTCTTAACATATTGATATGCCCAGTGATTTTCAGGAACATCAGGGAATACCATGGCATGACGAGAACCGTTTCCAGGTACCGGAACTTGACCGGATTCGTAAGCTTCTAATTTCTTAGTCAACATTTCTACTTGTTGTTTCAAGCCCAACACGTCTTTTGCTACGGAAACGCGTGAACGAGATACCGTATTATTTTGACTAAATTTCCAGCTTACCCCTACGTTAAGCATGTTTTCACCGCCACTGAAAGAACCGCCTACGCTGACCATAGTGTCTTCATTAGGACGATAGTATGCACCAATAGCAACGGCATTTGTGCCTTTATAGTTACCATAGGAAGCCGAGAAATCCCATTTATCATCAGGATCAAAGTCTAGCGGATGTAAGCCGGCTAACGCAGCGGCACTAGCGCCTACACGATTAATTTGTGTACCTAATTTAGAAACGCGACCACTTAAACCATATAATTGGCTACCGTTTACAGCATCTGTGCTGTTTGCGGAAACTTCGCCAGGTGCTACGTTTACAATCTTATTGCCACCGTTGTCTAAACCGTCTTTAGTAACAGAAACAGTCTTACCAGCTGTACCGTTTTCGATAGTCAAACCATTGTTAGTTAAGCTGCTGTCACCTGTTTTTACTGTTGTAGCATTTACTGTTGTAGCATTAACTGTATTAGCATTTACAGTGTTAAGGCCTTGCAAGTCTTTCGCCAAGCGCAATTTCAAGGTATCTGTGCCATCGGAAACAACACCGATATTAGCTTCATCCGTCAATTTACTTTCATCGGAAATGCCACCCTTAACATTGACTTGCGTGTTAAGCTTCTTCTTGATAACGTTACCGCTGTCACCACCGTATTTCATGCCGTCGTCTTTGGTTGCTACTTGGTGAGTCGTACCATCTTCATCTTTATACTTGATGCGAGTGATTTCTTTGTCATCAAGGTTAGGATCGCCTTTTTCAACGGTAATATCAGCACTGCGTCCATCTTTACCGTTTAATCCGATATGACCAATGCCGTTTTTACCGGACATAGATACAGCATCTTTACCGTCTTTACCGGAAATGCCTACCTTTCCATCTGTACCGTCAGCACCGTTAGGACCTGTAATGGAAACACCGTCTTGACCATCTTTACCGACCTTCACCTTATCAGTAGTTACGCTATCGGTTTTGATGTTCTTCGCCATCTTGATGGTGATGTTACCCGCTTGATCAGCTACGGTTTTAATATTTTCACCGGAATATTTATCATCCGCTTCGGTACCTTCGCCTTTAATAGTAACCTTTTGACCTAAATCACGGTGGAACTCGCCTGTATTACCTGCAAAATCCATGCCTTTCTTCGTGATTTCATCACCCATATTGGTAATCTTTTGATTTAAAGAGTCATGAGATGCTTTTAATTGATCTTCTGTGGCAGCTCGACCGCTAACGATATTCGCAGGATCAAATGTTTTATTTTCCAATCCGGTAACATAGCCGTCTTTACCGTTCACAGCGATTTTACCTGCATCAATCTTACCGTCTTTACCGTCAATTGTTACCTTATCTCCGGCCTTGATGATACCATTTTCACCATCGATTGCCACTTTACCTGCAGTAATATTACCTTTGTTGCCATCGATTGTAACCTTATCGCCGGCCTTGATCGTACCTGTAGTACCATCAAGCGCGATTTGTTTCGTAGGATCTGAACCCAATGTCACTTGATCTTTAAGCGCAACTTCATAATTCGCGGAACCATTTTGATTCGTAGTTTTTGTAACAGTAATATTATTGCCCGCACTTACGGTAGTAGTCCCGGCTGCAGTCGCTTTTTTCAACTGATTTACATTGACTGCATCATTATCATCAACACCGTCAGCAACGTTGGTAATCTTATTGCCCCCATTATTTAAACCATCTCCTGTTAAGGATACGGTCTTATTACCTGTTGGGTCTGCTTTATTGATGGTAATACCATCTTTATTAACAACAGTCTTGTTGCCTGCATTATCTTCAGTCGTTACACCGTTTGCATTAGTAACGGTTTTGTTACCATTGCCATCTTGAGCTGTTACGCTGGTCACGGTAATATCGTCTTTCATGGTGACACGAACAGATGTGCCGTCTACCTTTGTAGAGATATTCTTGCCATCACCGATCACATCAACATCTTCACCAAGAGCTTTATGAACCTTGTTACCGTCTTCCGCTTTGATACCGAAGCCTTTTGCAGTCAATGCATCGCTTTGAGATTTCAATTGGCCGAGATTTACTGCATCAGTATCGCTGGTGCCATTGGCAACGTTTTGGATTCTTGTGCTGTTAGCATTGATACCATTTGTCGTCATAGAAGGACCATTATTGATGGTAACACCATTGGTATTTATAGTCGTATTGCCGGTCGTAACGGATTCTAAGCCGGTAAGTTTTTTAGCTAACCGTACTTTCAAATTGTTCGTACCGTCAGATACAACACCGATATTGTCATCGGTAGTCAATTTAGTTTCATCCGTAATGCCACCAACTACGTTTACTTGTTCATTAAGTTTCTTATTGATGACATTTCCTGTGTCACCACCGTACTTCATGCCGTCATCCAATGTAGCTACGTCATGTTTAGTACCATTCTTTTCTTCCACAACGAGGCGTGTGATGCTAGTGCCGTCAACGCCAGCTTTGCCCTCGCCACCCTTGATGGAGATGCCGTTAGCACCGTCCTTGCCGTTCAATCCGATGGAGCCGTCTTTGCCATTGATTACTACAGCGGAGCCGTCTTTACCGTTAACGCCGATAGAGCCGTTTTTGCCGTCAGCACCCTTCTTACCAAGCACTAAGTCGTCGCTTACATTGACTTTATACGGATTATTAGCAGAACCGTCGCCTTCAACGGTTGTGTTTTTACCGTCCACAAGTTTAGTCGCATTGGAACTGATTTCGTCACGTAATTGAGCAAGGTTAACAGCATCTGTTAAGTCTGTACCCTTAGCTACATTCTTGATTTGGTTACCGCCATTATTTAGGCCATCTCCTGTTAAAGATACGGTCTTATTACCTGTTGGGTCTACTTTATTGATGGTAATACCGTCTTTATTAACAACGGTCTTGTTGCCTGCATTATCTTCAGTCGTTACACCGTTTGCATTAGTAACGGTTTTGTTACCATTGCCATCTTGAGCTGTTACGCTGGTCACGGTAATATCGTCTTTCATAGCGACACGAACGGATGTGCCGTCCACCTTTGTAGAGATATTCTTGCCATCGCCAATCACGTCAACATCTTCACCAAGAGCTTTATGAACCTTGTTGCCGTCTTCCGCTTTGATACCAAAACCTTTTGCAGTCAATGCATCACTTTGAGATTTTAATTGACCGAAGTTAACTGCATCACTGTCATCAGTACCATTAGCTACATTGGTAATCTTCTTACCACCTGCGTCGATACCGGTCTTAACGATCTTAGGACCGTTGTTAATAGTCACACCATCCGTTGTCATCGCAGTATCGCCGGTTTTAACCGTATTAGCATTCACGGTATTAAGACCATTAAGATCCTTCGCCAATTTTACGGTCATCTTATTATTTGTGGCTTCTGTAACGACACCGATATTATTATCAGTTAAATTATTTCCGTTCGCACCACCAAGGATAGACATGGCTTGATTGGAACCACGGTGTATCACATTGTTGTCAGCCGCCGCGGTAGCACCGATTGTAGAATTGTCGGAGCCAAAGCGCAATGGTAATGTATGGTTATACAATTGGCTACCATTGATAGCATCTGTACTTGTGGTACTTACCAAACCAGCTGCTACGTTTTGGATTCGTCTTTCCTTGCCTACAGAGCCGACAGTAACTACGCCTGCAGGTATACCGCCCGCATAGTTATAGGTACCGTTACCTGTGTATGCATCCATGCCTTTTGTACTGGCACCGGCAGCTACATAAGCGGATTTACTACCTAAGTATACGGAATTACCCAATGTTGCCGTCACATCGCTACCCAATATCTGAGTATCGGAGAGATCACGTGCTGTATTGGATGTGTCGATGGTATTGTTATTACCTACAATACCGATATTTTTAAGATCTTTGTTGCCACTGTTTTTGGCTTGAATAGTATTCTTGGAACCTGTTACAGAAATACCGAGGATATTGCCTGCATCGCCTTGAGTAGACGCATCAGGATCACCGGAAACAGTATTATCATTACCGGTAATCATCACATCTTCGATTTTCTTAGGTGTTGTCAATAACGCCATGGATTCCAATTTAACAGTATTGCTATTACCGACAAGTCTATTCTTATTACCTTCTAAACGATTTTGATTACCGAATACACCGGAATTAGTAGCTGCAATAGTAGCTCCAGTCCCTGCCGGATTGTTACTGTTATCACTACCTACCACATATGTATTGGCACCAGATACGGCACTTCTTGCACCAATTGCAGCGGATGCACTTCCGGATGCTTGTGCTTGTGTACCGATAGCAAGAGCATCATTAGCTAAAGCTTGTGCTGTATCACCTAATGCACTCGCACTCTTACTGTTACTTTTAGCATCACTACCGATAGCAATCGCCTTGTTGTCGGATACGCCTGCGGAATAACCGATGGCAATCGCTTTATCTACCGCATCACCTTGATTTTTAATGGATGATGTAGCCAGTGTACCCATAGCAATAGAACTATTACCTGCGGATTGAGCACCGGCACCGATAGCCATGTTATACTCATAACCGGTAATGGCAAGTGTTTGTTTTAGACCAGTTGCAGCATTGCCGTCAGAATAGCCTACACCAAGAGTGATACTGCCCGTACTTTGAGCTTCATTGTTATTACCAATAGCAACGCTTCGTTCGCCTAATGCCTTCGCACTCACACCGGCAGCCATGGAATCTACACCAGATGCCAAGTCATTATTAAAGTTATTATTATTTGATGATTTTACGGAATAGTAATGCGTTTTTGAAGTATCTACCAACTCTTTAACTTGTTTCACGTTAGTAGCATCGGTATCTAATACACCAGCCGCCACATTACGGATAATAGTACCTTTACCACTCGTGTTGCGAAGTGTGATGCTATTATCAGCAGAACCTGTCGTTACGGTATCGTAGAATATCCCGGTATTGCCGGCACCACCAGCTCCGGCATGCGTTACACGAGCCACTGTATCATCAATAGATCTTTTCAATTGTGCTACTGTAACTGCATCTTGATCCGCAGAACCATCCGCTACATTTACGATACGACGCAATGCACCGGTGTCACCTACGGAAACCACGTTTCTTGGTTTTGCTTGACCGGTTAAATATCCGGTACCCGTATTCATAGCAGCGGTCGCTACTGAACTATTCCCAAGAGCGATATTGCCATCTTCAGAGCGAGCACCTTGACCGATTGCAACACTGGCAGCACCTGTTGCTCTTGCGTTAAAACCTATTGCGGTAGCGCCATTATCATTAGCACTAGCTTGATAGCCGATAGCTACTGCATCATCAGCCGCTATAGTTTCACTACCGATAGCAGTAGATTGAATTCTAGCAACAACGGCATCATTTTTATTAGCATGATAACCGATGGATACGTTTTTGCCTTCTGATGTATTACCGGTAGAACCTATATTTGTACCGGCTTCGGAACCAATAGCCACATTATGATCACTTTTAACGGCTTTGCCGGTTTTATAACCGATAGCGATATTTTGTTGACCATCTATATCATGACCGGCATTGTCACCGATGACAACATGAGAACCTTTAGCCCCCAACAAGTCACCAACCATACCTTTACCGGCATTATTACCGACAACAACAGAACCTATAGCGTTAGATTCAGCCTTATTACCAATGGCAATGCCTGTACCTGCATTAGCTAATGCTTCCGTACCGATGGCAACGGAATCCGCTTGACCTGCCAAAGCTTTTTTACCCATTGCAACAGCACCTACATTGCCAGCTTTCGCTTCCGTACCGAGAGATAAGCTGTCTTGTCCGGACGCAACGGTCTCCTTACCGATAGCAACACCGGCTTCACTTTTAACTTTTGTCCCATCACCGATAGCAATCGCACTATTGCTGTTCTTTTCAACAGTAGTAGTGTTACCGATAGCTATGGCATTGTTTGATGCAATAGTTTTAGCATCGGTGCCGATTGCCATGCTATTGCTCACAAGTTGAGTATTAGCACCATCATTGTAAACTGTGGCCCTTTTACCCATAGCGATAGAAGTATTGCCACGTGCATTAGCTTTATCACCAATGGATACGCTGGACTGCCCACCGCCAAGAACGACAACGGAGCTGTTGCCATCAGCTGTCATGCCCGCAAAGGACCCGCTAGTTGCATTATTACCTATAGCAACACTTCTGCTAGCACTACCGGAAGCTCGAGCATCATTACCGATAGCTAATGAATCCTGAGCACCCGCATAAGACTTAACACCTACAGCAATTGCATCATCACCTAGTGCCTGTGCATCATCACCTGTAGATTTGGCTCTGAAATATTTCATGCCCGGTTTAGTTGGATCTAACCCCAATTTAGTATTGAGGTCTTCCAATTTATCAATGGCGACTTTATTTTTATCGATATTTGTCTTATTGGTTCCAATTGCAGTCTTATTTGTATTGATATCATTAGTATTTGCTTGAATATTGGTCTTATTAGTATTAATAGAACCGGTATTAGCTGCAATGTCATTTTTATTAGTATCTATAGCCGCCTTGTTTTTAGCGATTTCTGTCTTATTAGTTTCAGTCGCAGTTTTATTTGCAGCAATAGCGGTCTTATTTGTTTCGATTGCTGCTTTATTAGTCCCAATATCTGTCTTATTTTGGGTAATATTTGTTGTAGCTGTTGCCATTTCAGCGGTAGTAGCAACACCTGTCGCAGCAACGGTAATCGTATTAGTTGTTGCATCCTTAGTTACAGAAATATTAGGACCGGCAACAATTTTATCACCGTCATTAATCGTTTCCGCCTGCACACCGCAGATTCCTCCCACGAGGAACATACCTACTAACAAGGCTCTACTTAACCCTTTAGCTGAAGTCGAAATAGACTTTAATAGAGGGTTACCATTCGCCTTACCCCCATTTTTTGCTAATTCTGACACTACTTCATATTGACCTTTTGTGCGATTATACACAACCTTATAGACTCGATTCATTACATCACTCCCATTCAAATAATAATTTTATAATTTTAATACACACTAAAAACTTTTAATCATAAGTTTATAATATATACTTATGATAATCAAGTTGATATTACCATTATTTTTTATCGAAATCAATACTTTTTTCATCTTGTTTTCATAATTAATTTAAAGTAATCAAACATTTGTGACAAATACCTATGCCTTTTGATTCATAATTTCCATTCTGCCACGGAGAAAATGGCCTTGTCGTCTTATTTGTCGGCACATAGAGCCATATGAGCGTTCATAACCACGCTTCTTTGCCTCAACATATACTTGAGATAGCCCTTCATGTTTAAACTTAGAATGCATACGCTTGATAAGTGCTACTTCTTCCTCAGTGTGTTGATTAGGATGAGAATGTGGTTTACGACTGTACAATCGAAGTGAATCAATAGTTCCGTCGAAACGCTTTACCCAACGTTGTACTTGTTGTCTACTAGTATGATAACGGCGTGCAGCTTCAGCATTATTTCCATGCTTTATAGCATGTTCACATACTCGTTTACGAAACCTTGATTCCTCAGTTATAATAGAATGCATGAGAAGAAACCATTATGAGAAAATGCACAAAAAGGGCTACATCAATAGATATGCTGTTTGATGTAGCCCTTAAAGTTACATTCATTATGTACCTTTGTATGAAATTTTTATATCTACAGTTGAGTACTCACTGTGAGGTATGGACTTTCACAAGTAATGCACTCATTATTCGTATATAGCTGGATATTATTTATCAAGTTTGTTCATATCCATACGATTCATGCTGCCAATGAAGCTATTATAGGACTCAACCATATCATTATAATGATCATTTGTTTGGTCACCTAAGAATGTACGAATTCTACCAATAGCTGTATTTAATGAAGACTTAGTACTGTTATATTCCGAACTAGTAATGCTATTGGATACATCCATGATGCCTTGTAACTCTTGGTTAGCTGCATTTACATCGATTTGTTTACCCTCTTCAAAGCCATCCAATAAAGCAGTTAAACGTAAATGAATTTCTTGAGCTGCCGCTGCATTTTTCTTGCCAGACTCTTTAAGTTCTTTTAAGTGAGCTTGTTGATTTTCCATATTGTGTTTATGAATCACTGCATCTAATTGGTTATACGCTGCATAGAATTGATCATATAATTGAACGTATTTAGGTCCTAATTGTTGTTCTTTAGCATAATTATCTGCTTTATATGTATTAGTTTGGTAGTAAGTATCCAAGTCACTCGCTACTGGTACAATCTCCTTCAACACAGCTAATACCTTATCAAGAGGTTCATTCATATCATCATATGGCACGCCAGCATCTTTAGCAGCTTGTAATTCCTCTTGTAAAGAATCAAAATGTGGGGCCATAAAGCTTGTTAAATGTTGACCTTCTCTTAGGTTTTGAATGTCTGGACCGATAGCATAGCCAAAGCGCACTGTATGACTGTTAAAATCGCCGACAGCTTTAATGTAGTTGTTAAACACATTAACATCATCTTGTGATGCCTTTTGAGCACCTTGTTGCACACCATTGGCAACCTTAGAAAAGCTACAACCAGTCAAAAATAGTGGAGATGTGAGCGCAGTCACACACAATACTGCTGTTGTTAGTTTTTTTACTAATGGATTCAAAATAAATCTCTCCTTTTAAAATAACCCATAAAGTATACATCTATAACTAAATTATATACTAAATATGATTTTTACAAAAGTAATACTTATACATTTCATGAAAAAAAGGCATAGTACCTATCATTTCCTATCGATTACAAACCGATAGTAGTATAGATACTATGCCTGTATGTATAGAGATTATGTTAAGGACTTGTCAAAGACGCCTATAAGTTCTTCGACGGCTTGCGATTCACTCATTTCTCCATCTAAAACAGCCGCTTCGACTTCGCCCATGCGACCTTGAATGACTACATTATTAAAGAATAGGTTGTGCAAGTGTTCGTCAATCATATCGCGTACCCAACGAAGGG
>ERZ773083.1205-NODE-1205-length-18146-cov-5.687745_pt1 | contig 18146 bp, 5 predicted proteins | sample MGYA00511465_ERZ773083 | MGnify/ENA primary metagenome ERZ773083 (study PRJEB29015, sample SAMEA2738001) | human oral metagenome | biome: human oral; feature: human-associated habitat; material: dental | place: China | collected 2060 ... | reverse complement strand
CGCGATAGACGAGGAACGCCATCACGAGAATCGCACCAAACGGCATAAAGACGCGTCCACCGTCCCGATCGATACGGAAATGTTCCTTGCTGAGCACCGCCGAGATCGAGAACGCTCCCATCAACACCGCCATCAGCTTTGCGAACTCTGCCGGCTGAAAGCTGAGCGGCCCGAGCGCAAGCCAGCGCTGTGCACCGTTTACCGTAGTCCCCACAAGGAGAACGGCAATGAGCAAAAAAACGGTAATGCCCATGCCCACAAACATCAGTCCGCGCATACGCTGATAGTTCATGCGGCGGCAAAGCCAACACGCGATCAGTCCGAGAAAAACCCACACCAGATGCCGCTGCAGAAAATAATAGGGATTCTCGAAATTCATCGCCGCAAGTATATAGCTCGAGCTAAAGACATTGATCGTCCCCGTCACGAGGAGGATCGCCATGATGATAGCGATCGGCTCCGTCTCGCTCTTAAAGAGGGTATAGCGCGTGCGCATCACGCACTCCTCGGCAGACGCGCCACGAGCCGCCCGATCTTTGCGCCGCGTGCACTGAACTTGCGCTCATACTCCGTCATAATGTTGTCCTCTTCGCCGCATGCATGAAGATCGTACGTCACATGGGAGAGCTGCCAGCCCTCGCGCTGCATCGTCTCAATCGAGTAGTCGAACAGCCCCATGTTGTCCGTCTTAAAGTGGATCTCGCCATCCGCCTTGAGTGCCGCGGCATAGCGTGCGAGGAAGAACGCGCTGGTCAGCCGCCGCTTTGCATGGCGTGCCTTCGGCCACGGGTCGGAGAAATTCAGATAGATACGGTCAACCTCATTGGGCGCAAACAGCTCCGTCAGATGTGTCGCATCAAAAACGAGCAGCCGCACGTTCGAGAGCTCACGCACCGCTGCTTTGCGTGCGGCGAAATAGAGCACCCCCTGCTGCGCTTCCAGTCCCACGTAGTTTATCTCCGGATGCCGTGCCGCGAGCTCCGTGATGAAATCCCCCTTGCCTACGCCGATCTCAACGTGCAGCGGTGCCGTGCGCCCGAACGTCTCCGCCCACGCACCCGCATAGTGCGACCAGTCGCCGCCGAGCGGCGTGACAAAGTCCGCATAGTCCAGAATTGCCGTATCAATCCACGGCTTTCTCCTGAGTCTCATAACCCTTCCCATTCACCCCGTCCGCACCCATACGAATGCACTGCGCCCCCGATTCGATCGAGGGCGCAGCAAAGCAGAATACGTTACCAAATTTTTCCGGCCATGAACCAAACGCGATTCCGCGCACTGTTCCGCGGCGATACCGACGCATCCAGGCCGATGCGCCGTGCATAGTCGAGACGCGCAAACCAATCTCCCGACTTGTTGTACGCTGCTCCGAGCCCCCAGCCACGCAGTGTAACCCTGTTGTCATTCGTGAAGCTGTGTCTGCTCAAGCGTGCCGTCCCGACATCATAGAACGTGCTGAATGTCAGCCCTTGGACAGGTGCATGCCAGCGGAGCTCCGCTGTGCTGAGCAGCCCCTCATCACCCGCGCCCTCGCCCTGCGCGTAGGCACGCACGCCATTCGGCCCGCCGAGATAGAACTCCTCCGAGCTGTCGAGGTTTCGGCTCGCCTTCTGTCCCGCCACCTTAACAAGAAAATCGGATGCATGTCCCAGGCGCTGCACTGCTGACAGCTCCGCTTCAAGCTTCACATACGTCCCTTCCTCGGTGCGGTTCAGCCGGCCCAAGATCTCACTGTAAAGGGAATCATAGCTCAGTTTGCCGATCGTCAGATTCGCATTGTAGTTGAGCGACGTGCCGCCCTGCAGCTGCTGCATGCCGACAAGTCCTGCATAAATGCTGTGCGTATGCTTTTTACCCTCAAGTTCAAATGCCGTAATATCATCGTTCAGCGTTCGATAGTTATAGCCATAGCGCAGCATGAGGCTGCGATTCGTCAGATGATAGAGCGGCGTCTGCCCGAAGATCGTGAACGTCAGGGACTTGCCCTCGGCACCGATGTCGGCAAGCGCTCCGCCGATCTTATAGTTCATGCGTGAAATGCCGGCACCCAGCGTCGTACCGCCGTGTCCGACCACCGTCTCGTAGTTCGCATAGAAATTACGGAGGCTCCCGTTCGAGATCAGCGCTCCCGCACTCACCTTGTCGCCTGTTCCCGACGGATCGTAGAGCGTCTCCTGCAGACCGTAACGGTAGCGTCCCGTACTGGGGCTGCCGTAGTTCTCCACATAGAAAACCGTATTTGACTCCTTCGAGTCCTCAATGCGAACCGTCAGCTTGCTGGTCCCGAATGCCGTGCCGGGGCTCAGCACGCCCACCGCGCGTGCGCCCGTCGCATCCGACACCGAGTAAAGCGCCGTCTCAAGCTTCGCCGTTGTGATGATATCATCGGACTTCAGTCCCGCGATAATCCCGCGTGCCACCCGATCTTTCAAACGGCTGTTATTCTCAATCACGATCTCATCGTAACGTCCGGGCAGTACGCGCAGCACCACGATGCCGTCCGGGCTGTCCTGCGGCGGCAGGTAGACCGCGGCTGCCGGATAGCCGTGTGTACGGCAGTAGGAGGTCAGCGCATCCACCGTACGGCGCAGCTGCGCCATCGTCTTCTGTTCGCCCATCCCCTCCTCAAGAATGCGCGTCAGCTCCTCCTTATCGAGAAAGAGATCCGGCGCCTCCATAATGAAATTTTCGATCGTGAACTGCGCATCATTCCCTGCCTGCTGATAGCGCGGTGTGTGATCCTCCAGCCCGATCTCGGGAGCGGGCTTCTCACCCGCAACATCCGCCCCCGGACGCGCGAGCGACGGCGCGGCAGACCCCGTCGCCCCCACAGCCGCAACCCCCGCACAAATACACGCAGCAAGTCCTGCACGCACAACTGCATTCTTTTTCATACCATTCATTCCATCACGCACGATGTAACTCAACCCCTATATCACTGTTCATATTTCGTTTCCATTCTAGCATTTTCGCGATGAAAACACAAGGGAAGACCATGCATGCGCTGTTGCAATCCATACTTTTTTGTTGTAAACTTTCGAGCAAATGATATAAGGAGCACATACCATGAAAAAAATTCTATTTGTCTGTCACGGCAACATCTGCCGCTCCCCGATGGCAGAGTTCGTCATGAAGCACCTCGTACGCGAGGCAGGACTTGCGGACGAAATCAGCGTCACTTCCAAGGCGCTCCACCGCGATGAGATTGGCAGCGATACCCATCGCGGCACACGCGAAGTCCTCCGTGCGCACAACATTCCGTTCAGCAAACGCCGGGCCTCGCTCATGACTGCCGCCGACTATGCGGCATTCGACTGCATCATCGGCATGGACACTGAGAACATGGATGACCTCGACCGCCTCACGGGCGGCGATCCCGACGGCAAAGTCCGCCGCCTCCTCTCCTATATCGGTGCGGACCGCGATGTAGCAGACCCGTGGTACACGGGCAACTTCGAGGCAACCTACCGCGATGTGGATGCCGGCTGCCGTGCATTGCTGAAGGATCTGACCAGAAACGCCTAAACAACAACGAAGAACCCCCTCGACGGTTTGCATCGTCGAGGGGGTTCTTCGTTGTTTCTATTGGATTTCTCTTGCTCAGCCGAACACTTCGTTCATCAGGGTGAACACAGTTTCATCCATCACCTGGATTCCGTTCTTGCTGATGTCGACACCATCCTTCACCATATTGATCGAGGGCGGTGTATAGGTGACCTCTGCCTCGGGTTTGCGCCCGAAATGACTGCGGCGGTCGAGCGAGGCATTCTCGTATGCGTACTCATCGGGAATCATCTTATTCTGCGTCATCGCCTTGTAGTACTCATAGTCCGGGATGTAGGGGCCGATGTGGAGGGTACCCGAGGACTTGAAGAGATAGTTCTGGTAGACCGTCTCACTGTCTGTCGCCGGTATATATTCCCCCTCGATCGGATAGTCGCCCCAACGCAGACGTGCACTGGGCGATCCGTAGCGAATCTCACCCGGCAGCGTCTCGCCAAGGGCCGTTGTATATCCCCGTCCCTGCGGTGTGCCCGTATAGCTGTCGGGCAGCCCCTCATTGATCCAGCGTGTCTGATCATCACCCGCAAGCTGGACCTCATAGGGGTTGATCCGTCCGGTTTCCATCGCGGCAGGCGCATAGCCAATCGTATTCTTCCCGTTCGCATCCAGACCGTCCGTCGACAGCGTGTTTCCGCTCCCATCGACAAGCTCATAGTTCAGTGTATCGTCTCCGGCGAGCAGGAACTGATAGTTGACCGCCTTGTTCTTGACGCGATTGCGATCCTGCCACATGGCGTTTGGATTGGCATTCGCCTTTCGCTCCCACGCGACATTCTGATCGGCGTATTCGCCCGTCGAACGGTTCTCGACCACGTCATTCGCGATGATCGCATCCCCGTTGTCACCGTAGTGGCTGAATTTCACGAGACGGTCGGCGCTGTCGATCACACGACCCTCGCCGTCCTTCGCGACATTCATCAGCGTAGATGTCTTATCATACGTCTTGGTCGCCGTGACGGGGTTGGCCATGATCTTGCGCCGCAAGATCTCACCCGGTCCCTGCTTCGCCACGGTATTGTCCGCACTGTCGGTGATGTTAAAATTCCGTGTGTTGAACTTCACCTTGTAGTCGACCGGCTGCGAGGCGGCGGCGTTCTTATGCGCGTATTCGCCCGTAACGGAGAGGACATCTCCATCCTGCAGCGTGTTCCAGTTGCCGCCCAGTCTTACCCGACTGGTCGTTCGGTTCAGATTCTGCGCCGGATTTACGACCGTCTTGGTGCCATCGTACTCCTTCGTTGCCATGTTAAAGCTCAGGTCAAAGTCGTTTCGCGTCACATTCGCACGCGTGATCGCACCGTCGCTGTATGCCGTTTCGTTGAAGTCATAGTTCGCGGCATTGCCGCCGAGGAGATTGCGGAGTGCATCGCCGACACCGCGGTACTGGACATCCTTGCGTGCATCCGCATTTGCATCAGCGCGGAAGGTCGCATCTGTACTGCCGTAGCCGTAGTCGCTCTGGATGTTCCCGTTGTTGAGCTGGGGGAGGCGATCGCCAAAGACGCCCATGCCGTCACGCTGAAGCACCGTGCGCGTATGACCATTCGGATCGTCCGTAATGCGCGCCGTTATCTTGTCATTCGCCGTGGTCGCATCGTAGGACTTTCGCACGGGCAGCGTGCCGTTCAACCCGTCAAAGCCGATGTTCAGCCTGCGCTTTTGGATCACATTGTCCGTCGTCGTCAGAGTGCCGGAGGGAATCGCATGGCCGAATACATCAACGAGGCGATAGTTGCCCGCATCCGCGCCCGTGATCGACGGCGTATAGACGACCGTCTTGCCCGTACCTGCATTCTTATCGGCATAGACTGCCGTCGAGTTGTTCTGGACACTGTCACCCGCGATGATGCCGCCGTTCTCGAGCTCGACGACGCTGTCGCCGTTCGTCACGCGCTGATCGCCATGCAGCGTCCGAATGCTGTCGTCACCGTTTGCGTAGACATGGGACGTTCCATCATAGACCTTCGTGAGCGTGCCGACCGGCAGGACTTTGACATCCTTCTGCTTGATCTCGCCCGTGCTGTTGCGCGTAAAGTCATCGATTGTAAAATTGTTGCCTGTGTACTTGAGCGTGTAGGTCACGGTCTTGCCCGTCCCTGCGTTCTTATTGTCATAGGCTGTCGCATTCGGGTCGATTTCGAGCGCATCCTTGATGTCAATCGTCTGCGTTCCGACACGAACCGTGGCGCTCGTGAGATAGTTCTTGAGCGCATCCGAGGTGCTCTGCCCGTTGTACTTGACCGCACGCGTACGATCGTAGGTTTTCGTCGCACCTGCGGCATCAAAGGTCGTAGTGACTCCGTCGGTCGGATGATTCGGATTGATCGAGAGTGGGTTGATGCGTCCCTTCGCGTCGTTGACGGTGTAACTCTTGCCGCCGTCCGCCACACGATAGTTCTTTGCCGTATTGTTGCGCGTTGCGAGATCGCTCAGTGCATTGTCAAAGCCGGTGTACTTCACTGCCTTATCCAGCACATTGCGGTGCACATCGCGGCTGACATTGGCATCCGCATTCCCGTTCGAGTCGAGGTACTGTCCCTGCACCTTGTTCAGTGCCCCACTGTCGAGCGACAGGGTCTCACTGCCCACGAGCCCGCTGAACGTGATATCACCTGCAGCGAGGTTGTTGACCGCTGCCGTACCGTCGTAGTCTTTTTCCTTACGTGCGACATCGACCGTCAGCGTCTTCTTATAGATATCAGCAGCCTTGCCCGTCACCGTATGCGTGGTATCGTGTCCCGCGATCGTGTAGTTGGCAAGTGTCGCTGCATCGCCCGAAAGCGTCAGCGTGTAGTCCACCGTACGCTGTGCCTGTGCGGGTGTGCGTGCCTCTGCCTGTGCCTTGGTCTCTGCCGAGGCATCCTTATTGCTGTACGTCCCCGCGACGGCGAGCTGGATCTTATTCTTATCCCGCTCGACAATATGCGTCAGGTTATCCCGTGCCATCGCATTCACATAGTCACGGTTGTTCTGGTCAAATGTCGTCTGCCCGTCGTACTCCTTGATGAGATGCTGCGGCAGGAGCGTTGCGAGGTCACGCTTTGTGATCGTATCGCCCGCATGGTTGATCGTACGGTCGCGCGTGCCGTTGAACTCAAAGTTCCTCGTGTTGATCGTGACATGATAGTCAATGCGGTTCGCGCTCGCCACATTTTCACTGTTGTACTGTGCACTGTTCAGGCTGATATCGTCAAGGTTGATCGGCGCGGTATTTCCGCCGCCGAGATCCAGCGTACTGTTCCGGAAGTACTTCTTGACATGTGCCATATCCTTATAGGTCTGACCACCCTCGTGCCATTCGACATCCTTTGTCCCGTCGTACATCTTCGTAGCGGTGTCGATATTAAAGTTGAAGTCATTCGCCGTGACCACGCGCTTGCGGATCGTTCCCTTGCCATAGGAAGTATCCGCAATCTCATAGTTGGCCGCATAGGGCTGCGCTGCAAGCGTGCCAGAAAGGTTCGAATACTGGACATCCTTGCCGTTCGGGATCACATTGCCGTGCGCATCTGTGACGACATTCGGATTGCTCTGGAACGTCGCATCCGTATTGCCTGCACCATAGAGACTTGTAACGCCCGTCATATTGAACGACGCACTTGTGATCCCATCCGCCGTAAGCGTGGCTGCACCGCGTCCATCGGTATTGCCCGCAGTCACAGAGGTGATGTTCTTCGTGGTGTTGTTCGGCGTTGTGTCATACATCTTATTCACATCGCCGAACCCAAGCGTGATCTTGCGCTTTGCGATGGTACCCGATGCACCCGTGAGATCAAGGCCCGTTTCGGCGTCTGCCGTCGTACCGTTGTACGAAAGGGTATAGTTCTGTCCCTGCGTACCGCCAATCTTTACGTTGTATGCAATGTCCTTGTTGACACCGGCATTCTTATCCGCAACACCCGCATTCACATAGTTCGCCGTGATCGTCATCGACGCGCCGTCATCGACCGCAGCGCCGTTTGCCGTGCGTACGAGCTTGTTGTCATTCGTCGTGCCGGACGCATAGGTGACATTGCCCTTTGCATCGTCGTCAATGAACTTGTCGTAGTGCCGCGTATTCGTATCCACGAGATTCGCATTGGCATCGTAGATCTTGTCGATGCTCGTTTTCTGGGCAAGGTCAAGCGTCAGCACACGGCGGTCGATCGTCCCCTGTGCCGTCTTGGTAAAGTCATTGCCCCCCGAAATATTGATGTTTCTGTCGCTCAGACGGAATTTATACGTAACCGTCGCCGGCGTGCCGTTCGTCGCATTCGCACTGCTGTACTCCGTCCCCGCCGTATCCATTTCGAGATCGTTGCGCAGATCAACCCAGTTGCCGTTCAGCTGTACACGTGCGCGCGTGATATAGTTCTTCACATCGTTCGACGCACTCGAACCGTTGTACTTCACCTTCTTCGTGCCGTCATAGGTCTTCGTCGCATTGGATGCGAAGAAATCCACGTCAGAAGCATTGATATTCGCCTTGTTGATCGTGCCCGTGCCGTAGCCGTTCGTCGCAAACTCGTAGTTGTTCGCACCGAACGCCGTACCCATCGCCGTACCGAGACCCGCATACTGAACCGACTTGTTCGTGCCCGCATCCGGGTTGGCGGTAAAGGTGCCATCCGTCGTGCCGGAGCCGTACTGACTAGTGATGCCTGTCAGCCCCGTGAGATTCGTTCCGCTGACATTGGCGGAGCTATCGCGTCGCAGCACCGCTGCATCGGCAGCCGAAACAGACGGCGTAATCGACGTATTCGCCGGCGTTCCGTCATAGGTCTTCGTCACATGTGCAAAGGAGACATCCACCTTGCGCTTTGTGATCGTATTGTCGTTGGTCGAGATCGGCGACGTAATCGTTGCGCCGTTGTACTTCAGATTGTAGTTGCCCGCGTTTGCCGTGTCGAGCTTGACATCATAGTTGACGACCTTGCCCGTACCCGCATTCTTATCTGCGTATACCGCCGTCGACTCGTTCGTCGCGCCGTCGCCGGAGACCAGCCCCGTCATGCCGATGATGTCATTCGCCGTATTGACGACCGCATTCGCGGAGTTCTTTGCTGCGCCGAGCACATCCGTCGTCGCGTCATAAACCTTCGAGAGCGGGCTCTTGACCGTGACCGTGACATCCTTCTTCGTGATGATGCCGTCGCCCGTTTGGGCAAACGTCGATGATCCTCCAAGCGAGAAGTTCCCGCTCGTGCCCGTATAGCTCAGGTTGTACGTCACGCGGTTGGCGTATCTGCCGTTATCGACATCCTTCGTATCGTATTCGGCAGAGTTCACCTTTAGGTCGTCCAGAACATTGACAGGATTGCCGTTGATGTTCACCGTCGCACTGTTGATGTACTTCTTCTGATCGTTCGGTTGGCTTGAGCCATCCGTCCACTTGACCGTCTTCGTCCCGTCATAGGTCTTCGATGCCGTCCCGATATTAAAGTTCACCGTGCTCGGATTCAGCACGTACGGCGTGATCTCGCCGAGCCCCTTTGCCGTTGCCCCAAGACTAAGCGTATAGTTCCCTGCATCGGCGCCCGTGAGCGAGAGGTTCGCGTAGTTGACCCAGTTGTGCTGGAGCGTGCCGTCCGGCGCCCTCCACGACGTGCCGCTGCCGCGCACATTCGCACTCTCAAACTCCTGCGTATGCCCGCTGGCGAGGCCGACCGCATCGCCCGACACGACACCGTTTGCTCCGACCTCAAAGCCCACCTGCGCAGCAAGGACATTCTTCGTGCCGTCATAGACCTTCGTGACCTTTTTGAACGCACCCGAAAGATCCCTCGGCGTAATCGTTCCCGTCGCCGAAAGGTTCATGCCATCCTCTGCGTTGACCGTTGTCGAGCCGTCCGTGAGGTAGTAATTCTTCCCCGCGTCGCCCGCGATCTTTACATTATATGTGATGCTCTTCGTCGTAACATTGCCGCCGCTGCGCGCAACATTCTTGTCCGCGTAGCTCCCCTGCACCGTCACCTGTGCGCTGTCATCCACGGAATAGCCATTCTTCGTGCGCACGAGCTTGTTGGCGTTGGTCGTACCCGTAACATATCCGACATTCGCTCTGCCGTCGACATCCGCAAAGGTCTGATGGTGACGGTTCGCGGTGTCAACGAGGTTGGCATTCCCGTCATAGACCTTGTCGATGCCGCTCGCCTCTGCGAGACCGATATTGATCGTGCGGCGCGTGATCCTGCCCGCACCCGTCGCCGTCGCATTCCCGCTCTCAAGGTTCTGCCCGTTCAGCGTATAGTTCTTGAGCAGGTACTCATAGCCGCTATCCGCCGTCGCCTTGACATTGTAGGCGACACGCTGTGCCTCATCGACATTCGCTGTCCGCGTCGTATTGTCTGCCTTTGTGAAATGAGCGCCCCTATTGGGATCGATCGCAAAGTTGATCTTATCCGCGTCTGCTGCAACCACGCCTGTGCTGTGCCCCGTGCTCGGGCGCAGGTTCCAGCCGGACGGAACCGTGTAGTTGCTGGTGCCGTCATAGACCTTCGTCGCATGGGAGGCGTTCCCATGTGCATCGACAATGTCGAAGTTGTTCGGGTCAATCGCCTTGCGGTTGATTGTTCCCTTGCCATAGACGGTCTGGTCCACCGTATAGTTGCCCGCTGTCGTCGTGCCGAAGGCATCCTTGAACGCCTCGTCCATCTTCGTATAGCGAACGTCATGCGGCGTGCCGTTGCTCGCATTTGCGTTGGTGCGGAAGGCACTGCCCGTACCGTTCCCGTAGCTGCTCGATGCCGTGCCGCCCGAGCGCTTACTCTCCCACGCGCTCCTCAGCGCACCAGTTGTGATACCGTCCCCACTGAGTATCGTTCCAACGACAGAGGTCTGCGGCGCATCCGTGATCTCCGTGACACTGCTGTCCGTATTGGTCGACGTGCCATCATAGGTCTTGGACACGTCGCCCATCTTGATGTTCAGCTTGCGCGGCGTAATCTTGCCCGCGTTTGTCACCGTGCCGGCATTCGCCGTGAGCGTCTTATTTGCACCAGAGCCCGAGACCGTACTGATGACCGTATTTCCTGCGTCGACAATCTTATAGTCGTCCGCATACTGCCCTGTGAGCTGTGCTGTATAGGTGACATCCTTGTTGATGATATTGCCGCTGCCGTCACGCGAGACATTCTTATCCGCATAGCGTGCCGTCGAGGTGTTCGTCGGCTGTCCGTCCGTCTCATCCGTAATCATCGTCGCAAGGCTGACGATATCGCTCCCGCGTTTGATATTGCGGCTGCCGTCCGTATGCTCCGCCATACCGTCATAGATCTTCTCGACGGCGTGCGTCGTCGCGCGGATCGCGCGCGGGGTAATCGTCCCTTGTGCGGTCACATGCGAGGGGTTCGCATCCGTCACAGTCTCGAGGTTGCGGAGCGTCCCCGCCGCCTTCTCTGCTGCAGAGCCAAAGGTATAGTTCGACAGCGGATGATTCGTCGGATCGCTCGAGCGTGCCACAACGTCATAGGCGACGTAGTGCGCCTCAGAGACGTGGGAGGTACGGTTGTTCCCGTCGGCATCGCTGGAGAAATGCCCCGTCGAGCCGGACTTCAGCGCAAAGGTCACCTTGCCGTAGTCCCGCGTGACAATCCCTGTATCGCCCGATGCCGCTGTTCCCGTCAGATATGCGCCGGGCGCGAGCGTATGGCGGTTGTTCCCGTCATAGACCTTCGTCGCGTCTGCAACCGTGTTGTCTGCATTGTATACGCGGAAGCCGGACTTATCGATGCGGCGGCGCGTGATCTCGCCCACACCGTACTGCTTGTCCGTGATCTTATAGTTATTGTTCGAGAGCGCATTCGAAAGCCCCGCATACTCTACTGTGCGGTTTCCTGCATTGACGTTCTCGGCAAATGTCCCTGCTCCGCCCGTGCCATAGCGGCTGGTGACCCCCGACATATTGAAATTCGCCGTTGTGATATTGTCCGCGCCGACAACAGCGCCGGAGAGGCCGTCATTCAGCGACGCGAGTGTTTTATTCGTATTGGTGGCCGTGCCGTCGTAGACCTTTGTCACATCGTTAAAGGTCATTGTCAGCGTACGCGGCGTGATCGTCCCCTTATAGCTGGGATCTGTGAGCGTCTTCGACGATACGATCGGCTTTACGCCCTCCGTACCGAGGGTATAGTTCTCCGACTCCGCCCCCGTTCCGGCATCGAAGGACGCCGTATAGGTAACGCTCTGCGTCGTCGGATTGCCGCTGCCGTCCACCACGACGTTCTTCGATGCATACTTCGCCGTCGAGGTATTCGTACGCGTCTCAGAGCCGGCAAAGCCCGTGAGAGTAACAAGAGAGTCGCCCTTGATGATATTGCGGCTGCCGTCGGTCTGGTCGTCCATCGCGTCGTAGACCTTCGTGATGTTGTTGTTCACGACAGTCGCCGTCAGCGCCTTCGGCGTGATCTTGCCGTCGCCCGTTGCGTGGAACGTATCGCTCAGCGCTTTCTTGGTTGTATTGTCCGTATCCAGCACGTAGTAGTCGGAGAGGCGATGATTGGTCGCATCATCTGTCTGCCCCGTCACCTCATAGGCGAGCTTCGTCGCTTCCTTGACGTTCTTAGTACGGGTTCCGCTGTTATCGATGAAATGCCCTTTCCCGCCCGTCAGCGCAAACGTAATATGCCCCTGATCGCGCGAGACAATGCCCGTGTCGCCGACAGCGCCCGCATTCGTCGCGAGATAGACGTTCGAGCCGGGCGTATAGTCGCTGTTCCCGTCATAGACTTTCTTCGCATCGACCTTCGCATGCGTCGTCTTGTCATAGACGTTGAAGCTGTCACGCGTAATCTGGCGCGGGATGATCTTGCCGTCGAGATAGACCGTCTTATCCGTGCCCGAAACGAGGGTCTTTGTACCGCTCGCAGGGGTATAGTAAAGCTCATAGTTGCCCGCGTCATTGCCCGTGAGCCCGACATTCGTATACTGGAGCTTGTGGCTGCCAGCGTGGAGTTCCTCGTTGCCCGCCGCATCCGTGTACTTCGGACCGCCTACGTTTGTGAGGTCGACGGAATCCACCGCATCGCTGTCATCGCGCATAACTGCCCCATCGGGAATGGTCTGACCCAGTCCCATCTGCGCAATCGTCGGAGCAGTCTTGGACTTATCCAGCGTGATATTCGGCTTGGTCTGGAGCATATCCGCATCGATGACGGTTGAGGTGCCGTCATAGATCTTATCGGCTGCCGTCTTCTTGAAGATGTTGAGATAGAGCGGTGCCTTGGTGATGGTAACCTTTCCTGTGATATTATTGACGGAGGAGTTGTCAAACGTGTAGTTCCCCGCATCCTCGCCGGTAAATCCAATCGAGCCCGAGAATTTGACGGCTTTATCAACCCCAACATTTTTATCGGGATTTCCTGCGCCATTGACTGCCCATGCTTGGAAATTACCGCTCGTAAAGTCCAGCTGAACGGAGTTCTCATTCTTATCCTCTGCGGTAAAACCTGAGGAGGTGATTCCACCATTCTGCAGTGCCTGCTTAAATGCATCTGTTACGGACGATTTTCCGTTATACATACGGTTGACCTTGAGGTTTGCATCGTTCAGCTTTACCTCACGCGGCTTGATGGTCACATTGACCCCGCGCAGGTTCGGGCCATCCTGATCCGACCAGAGGATTGCCTTCGTCCCCGCATTGCGGATACCGTTTGTCTTATCGAAGTCCTTCGTCGTTTGGTCCTTATAATCGTGCACCTTATTGAGGTCAACATCGCCCTCATAGATGACCTTGTCCGACTTATCGCCGACGCCCGTAGTGGCTGCATTCACAATCTTGACATACTTACTGTTGTAAGTCAGATCTGTGATGTCTGCACCATTGTTCTGCTTGACTGCATCGGCAGAGGTGTCCGCGACCGTGCCATCTGCTTTGAAATAGCGATAGCTGTAGTTCGCCGTCGCCGTTCCGCTCATGAACGCAGTTAACAGAGGGGTTGTCCGCCCCTCGTAGATGCGCCACTTCGCGCCGGGGGTACCGTCGTTGTTGATTGCACTGCCCCAGCCGGAATACGTTGCAAGAGTTTTTCCGTTGCTGGTTGTTCCGGCTCCCTGTTTTGTTGCGGTGCCTGTCGCAGGGTCTACTAAAAAGGTGTTGCTGAACTGGCTATTCGCAACAGAAGAAGACCACGTAAACCTATTTCCTATGCCATAGGAGTTATTGATTTTTGCTCCCGTAGGTCCAACCGGCTGGATATAGTAAGCAAAAGCAACCCCCATACTCCCGTCAGAAAGCTGTTTGGCTTCACTATATGAATTGTTAATAACTGTCCCTGTCGAGGCATAGCCGATAATTCCTCCGCCGGAATCAATGGTTGCCTTACTGTACGCACTGTCGATTGTCGTATGGTCTGCAAATCCGACAATACCGCCATGCCGCCCATTTAGTCCCGTCACCGTAACGCTATCCGTTACATAGACATTCTTCAGTTTCGTATTGCCCGTCGCATAGGCCACAATACCGCCGGCATGGTCTGATGATGAACCGGTCTGCCCATCAACCCTGGCATTTGTGACGCCGACATTTTCAATGCGCGCATTTCCGCTGGTCTTGCCGAAAAGTCCGGCATGATTCCCCGAGGTATTGGGCACCGTGAAATTCTTCACTTGATGGAAATTACCGTCAAATTTCCCTGTGAATGCCGCATATGTATTACCGCCAATCGGTGTATGAGTCGCGCCACCAAGGTCAATATTGTCCTCAAGCATATAGTTGCCCGCAAGCGTAGTTGCACTGGTATTGATCGCTTGCAGTTCTGCCGCATTGCCAACAAGCTGATAGTAATTATCTGCAGCCGTTGCCGCACTCCCATTGACCGTATACTTGCCTGCCGTCGGTGCGGTGCCGCGATAGCCGATATGTGCCGTGCCGTCGTCCGCCGTATCTGTCCGCATAATAACGGATGCGCTGTGTACATTTGTATCATTGAGGAACCGGATGTTCTTGCCCATGACCTCGACGTTCGTCGCCGTGATCGAGCCCATGTTGACAACATCGGAGAGGCCCGCCGCTGACGTACTCAACGGAGATACGCCGCTTGCAGTAAATCCGGACTGATTGACCGTATTGATCGGCTGCGTCGAGACGTAGAGACTCCCGACGTTCACCGATGCCGTTCTGCCAAAGATCACGCCGTTCGGGTTCACGAGGTAGATCTTGCCGCCGCCGGTAATCGAGCCGTTGATGGCAGAAGTATTTGCCCCTGTGACCAGATTTAGATAATTTTTTGCATCATAAGCGACCGTCTCTCCGCTCGCCACGGAGTAGTCCTGCCACTTGATCACATTGTTCGCCGCGGTCGCCCCGATATTGGTCGTATTGCCCGAACGACCGACTGTAACGCCCGTCGTATAGTCATGCTCGCCCGTCGGCGCAGCAAAGGTGACCTGAGGAATCAAAAAAGCGCCCGCCATGCCTGCCAGCAGTGCATAGCGCACACGCTGCGATAGTTTCGTCTGATTGTTTTTCATTCTCTGCACTCCCATAGACATATTATTCCTTATGTAGTATATCGTATGTGACAGTACATTTAATAATAGCATATACGATATATAAAAACAAAAAATCCTCCAATCGTCCTAAGGACAATTGGAGGATTTTCCCAACGCGTTCCTATTTTTACTGCAGCAAGCTCAGCACCGCGCTCGAGTTCTGATTTGCCTGTGCGAGCATCGCCTGTGCCGACTGTGTGAGCACATTGTGTTTCGTGTAGGCGGTCATTTCTTTTGCCATGTCAGAATCGCGAATCGTGGACTCCGATGCCTGCACATTCTCAGACGCAACGACCAAATTGCTGCCCGTATAGTTCAGACGACTCTGCACCGCACCGATGGCGACGGCCTGGTCTGTTGCCTTGATGAGTGCATTCTCGAACACGTTGATGGCAGCATTTGCGGCCTCTCGTGTCGTGACTTGAACCTTCGGCCCTGAGCCAACGACTTCAGTCTCCGGATTCAATCCGGTTCTGTCCCGATTCCATCCGGCGCCATTCGCTGACTGGAGACCAAGCGCGACAGAACGCATATCCGTGAACCCGACCTTCGTTGCTTGATTCGCACGCACTCCTGTTTGCAGCGTCAACGAGTTATCGGGGGATGGATTCTGCGCGCGCACGGTCTCTTTGAACGCGTCGAGTACCGCATTGACCTCATTGCGCATTTTCCCGTAGTTATCAGTGATACGGAAGGTCAGACCGGATACCTGCCCGTCAACACCCGGATTCGTCGCACGTATCGTAATCGCAGGCTTGTTGTCCGGCGTATTAACGTCTCTTCCGTACTCGTCCACACCAACCTTTTCTGTTTCGCTGTACATAGATGCATGTGCACTCGTAATCAGACCAACCGCCGCGTTGATATCGGCATTCCCAATCGGGCTCAGTGTTCCCGTATAAGTCACGCCATTCTTCACCCACGAGGCTGTAATCGTATCGGACGAACGGATATTGAGCTGCGACCCGTCGCGGCGTTTCAGATTCGTTAAACGGTCGATGCCCGACGTGTCTGTTGCAAGGCTGCTGTTCGTAAAGCTGGTCTGTGTCCCCTGTCCGGTTTCACCTTCAACCAAGCCATTGTGCGTCCCATCAATGAGATACTTCCCGTTATACGTCGTCAGCGCATTGTCGTCAATCTGGTCGATGAGATGGTCGACTTCCTTCTGAATCAGCGCACGGTCTTCGTCCGTATTCGTATCGTTCGCGGCGTTGATGGCCTTTTCCTTGAGCATCTTGAGAATCTCGACCGTCGACTGTACCGCGCCCTCGGCCGTGCGCATCATCGCATTGCCGTTGTCGGTGTTGGCATGATCCTGGTCGAGTGCACGCACCTGCACGCGCATCCGCTCCGAGATCGCCATCCCTGAGGCATCGTCACCGGCACTGTTGATCTTCATGCCCGAAGAGACCTTCTGCAGGCTCTTCGACAGCTCGCTCTGATTCTTGTTAAGCGTGTTGAGCGTGTTCACCGCCGCCATATTATTTTTGACTACCATCGCCATAAAGACTGCCTCCCTGACTGTTATCTATGGTTTTGTTATGAAATAATTACGCAAATAGACGAAGATATGCCGTCTTGAAAAATATATCGTCGAAATGAATCTGCAACTTAAATATATTCCAAGAGGTTTTTTGAAAATTGCTGTACATACTTGCACAAGCAGACATAGGGCATAATGCTCGTCTTTTATCTTGTAATAACATCCAAATTGGGTTGGATATGACACACCCGATCGGCGTGCTCAACCCCAATGCTTTTATCATAGGGCCAAACAAGAATATTTGTTTGGCCCTATGCAAACAGCTCGACCTGATTGCTCTCCATCATGCCGTCAAGGCATCCGTGCGCACGCAGGATATCGATGGCGGGCGCGGGCACATGCGCGCGTGTGGCAAGCTCCTCGATGGAGATGAAGTGTCCGTACTGCCGCGCCTCGACGATTGCCTGCGCCGCCTTCTGCCCCATGCCGGGGAGTGCGGTGAACGGCGGGAGGAGCGAATTCTCACGGAGGATGAATTTCTCCGCGTCGGACGCGTAGAGGTCGACGGGCTCACAGGAGAAGCCGCGCAGATACATCTCCCACGCGAGCTGCAGGACGATCAGGATGTCCTGCTTCTTGTTGTCAAGCTTACCGCGGTGCTCACGCGCCTCCGCGTTCAGCGCATCAATCGCCGCCTTGACCGCCGTCTTTCCCTTTGCAATGATGTTTGCGTCAAATTCGTCGGCGCGGATGGAGAAGTATGCGGCGTAGTACGCGAGCGGATAGTGCACCTTGCAGAACGCGATGCGGTAGCCCATCATGACGTATGCGGTCGCGTGCGCGCGCGGAAAGAGATATTTGATCTTTTGGCAGGAGTCGATGTACCACTCGGGAATTCCACCCGCGCGCAGTTTCTCAACGACATCAGCGGAGATCCCCTTGCCCTTGCGGACGTTCTCCATGGTCTTGAACGAGAGCAGCGGCTCGATGTTGTTCTGCATGAGGTAGTTCATGATGTCATCGCGCGCAGAGATCGCGTCCTTCAGTGTGCTCGTGCCCGCCTTGATGAGATCCTGCGCATTGCCAAGCCAGACATTAGTACCGTGGGAGAATCCCGAGATGCGCACGAGATCGGCGAAGCAGTCGGGGTTCGAGTCGTCGATCATCTTCTGCGTAAACGAGGTGCGGAACTCAGGTATGCCGTACGTCCCCATATTCGCGCCGAGTTCCTCGGGGCTGATGCCAAGTGCCTCGGTCGAGGTGAAGATGGACATGGTGGCAGGATCGTCGAAGGGGATGGTCTCGGGGTCGCGATGCGTCAGCTCTTCCAGCATCTTGATGACGGTCGGGTCATCGTGTCCGAGAATGTCGAGCTTGACGAGGCGCTCGCTGATCGAATGGTAGTCGAAGTGGGTCGTCAGCGTGTCCGACTCCATGTTGTTGGCGGGGCGCTGGATGGGGGTGAAGTAGTGCACGTCCATGTCGCGCGGCACGACCATGATGCCGCCCGCGTGCTGCCCCGTGGTCGCCTTGACCCCCATGCAGCCGCGCATCATGTGCTCGATGTAGGGGCGCCCCTTCGTCTCCCCCTGATCCTCGTAGTAGTGCATGGCGTAGCCGTATGCGTTCT
>ERZ773083.1203-NODE-1203-length-18160-cov-7.829329_pt1 | contig 18160 bp, 14 predicted proteins | sample MGYA00511465_ERZ773083 | MGnify/ENA primary metagenome ERZ773083 (study PRJEB29015, sample SAMEA2738001) | human oral metagenome | biome: human oral; feature: human-associated habitat; material: dental | place: China | collected 2060 ... | reverse complement strand
AAAAAATACGGTCTTCGTGGTGCGAGACGTGCTCCTCAATTCTCAAAACGTTAATCGAAACACTATTATATCAACGATTGTACACGTTTTGTGGTGTCAATTGGTGTTAATATACGATATCATAGTTTTGAAAGCTCGTCTAAGAGACTCAAAGCATCAGCATCTTGCTGGTGCTTTTTTTCTGGCATAAGAGATAAGTAATAGTTTTGTGTTGTAAGAATAGAATTATGACCTAATCTTCTAGATATGTAGTCTATGCTAATATCTTTTGAAAATAAAAAGCTAGCATGAGTATCTCTAAGACCATGAAATGTTGTTTTAGACAAATTTAAGTTTTTAAGTAATTTTTGTAACTCCTCAGATTGCTTAAATCCATTCCAATTAAAAATGTATTTTTCATTTTTAGCAAACAATGTAGATACTACATTGTATACGTCTTTATTTATTGAAATATCACGTTTTGAATACTTATTTTTTAAATCTGTATCATTGTTAGTTGGGCTTATAGACCTTCTGATTTTAATTCCATATTGATAAATATCTTCTTTTTGCAAACCTAGTAATTCACCACGTCTCGCACCAGTTTCTAATGCAAGAAGTACAAGGATATTGAATTCATCTTCATGATGTTCAATACAATACTTTCTAAGTCTAGCCATTTCAGTAATTGATAAAGGTATATTTCTTTTTGGAAGTTCTTTTCCTCTAGCTTTTAGAAGACTACCAAAATCATTTGTTAATAGACCTCTAGCATAAGCATATTTTAAAGAACTTCTAATTTTTAAAACAAGCTCTTTAGTTGTTTTTTTAGAATGAGTTTTAGCATATTCATCAAGTTTCTTTTGCATAACTATATCATTTAAATTTTTTAACTTAATACCCTCAAAAAGATTTTCAATTATAGTAATTGTTCTTTCATAATTTATGAATGTTCCAGCTCTGACATCATTCTGTTTGACTGAATAAACCCAATCTTTATAAAAATCAGTAAATAGTGTAGAACGGGTTGCGATATCTTTTCCACGTCCTTTACTTAGTTCCATTTCTTGAGCCCATAATTTAGCTTCTTTTTTGTTTTTAAAAGTCTTACTTTCTCTCTTGTACTTACCATTTTTATATAGCGAAATAATAGCTCTATATGAATTATTTCTTTTAATAATTTGTGCCATATTTTATCAATTCCTTTCATTATTGTAATTCTTGATAAAATAGACTAGTCACTATATATATATTAAATGCAAATAACTATTTTATCAAGAATTATTTTATATGCTATTTTTTTCTATAAATTCAATTAAATGCTTTCTTAAAAATCTTTGCTGTTTGCCAATCATAAAGCATTTGCAATCGGAATTACTTCGTATATACTTATCAAATGATTTTGGATCAATTCCAAGAAAATCAGAAGCTTGTTCTCTATTTAATAGTAGAGGATATTTTTTGAATTTTTTCATGTGTTATTACCACCTTTACTTCATATTATGTTACAATATAAAGAGTAGGGACGCGAAACTCTACTCTTTATATGGTTAAGTCGCTATTTTCCAAGTTATAGCGGCTTATTTTTTTTATATCTTTTTTTGTTATTACTTTTCTGATTCAATCCTTTCTTGTAGAATTCTTTTATTATCAAAATTTCATCTTCATCCTGATTTTTTATTTTATAATTTCCTACATACTCAGGGGTGCTAGAAAGATTATATTTTTCAATCAAGTTCTTCTTGCTATCAGTCCCTTCATCTGGGTCAACTATGCCATCTGATTTTCTATATATCCTTAAACCTTTAGGATATAAACATAATCTACTGCCTTTAACAATCGCTTTTTTACTAGTTTCAGAAATATTAGTTTCACTTAATTCACTTGTATCTAAATTGGTTAAGTAACTAACAACATAATTAGCAATTGAGTCTTTGTTAGTAAGCCTTTTAGTTTTTGTAAAACCTTTGCCCCAAAGTTCTGCTAAGTGAGAATTTTCTATATACAGCTTCTTATCACTTTTTAAAAGTACATGAAGATGAAATTTCCCATACTTTGCGTGAGGCTCTATTACAGAAATGTATTCGACTTTTCCATAATGTTTTCTAATTTTCTTTATGAAAATTTTAAAATCATTATATATAAGTTTGGGGTCTGTAATAATATCTCGGTAAGTAAGAGTCACCCACAATTCTTTGACCCCTCCATTGAAATTAGCAGAAATTAATCTTCTTAAAGTTCGCATTGTTCTTTTTAAGGAAGAGATATTAGAATCTCTAGTATCACCTTTATTAATCATATCTTTTATTTCTCCAGTTGAAAGAACAGCGTACTTTCTATTAGGAAGAACAACTATAGATTGGTCTCTAATCACATTAGAAATTTCTAGCGTATCGCCATAACTGTAGTATTTTACTATGCGCTCAGGATAAATAGTTTTAATTTCAGATGAATTCTTTTTCAAACAATCACCTTCTTTTTTAAAAATTGGTTCTGATGTGTAGTAATTATCAAGTTAAATGAATATTGCTATTTCGAGGAGCAAAGCTCCTCTCAAGCAATATTCAAATTACTTATCAGATTTTACTGCAATGATTTTATCAGCTTTCACGGATAACTGATTCATAAAATCTCCGTATATAGATGCTTTAGGGTTTACCAATTTTACTTTTTGACCAAAGATAAAGTTAGTATCACTATTAGCATCCTCAATTTTGACTTTAATAACTTCTCCCATATTTAAACTACTTTCTTCTCCGTAGTTGTGTTGGTCATCGCAAATTAATAAATTATATTTGAAACCAACTGTAGCACCATCGACTTTAATTGGTTCTACTTTAGTGAATTGTAGTTCAATTTTAGAAAAGAATAAATCTGCGTTAAATGGAGCAAATTGTTTTAATTTTTTCATATGCTAGTCCTCCTTTCTTCTAAATTTAAATAGCTTTTAAAGTCATCAATTTAAATTGGACTAATATTAATCCTTCTTACCCCCTAAATGTAGTTTAATTATTGAATATATTTTTTCGAAGTTTGAAAAAACGGGAACACCAACAAATATAGGCTCGTTTGAGTGTAAACTCAAATAACCATATCCTACATTACATTTTTTAAATACTATATCGGAAGAAGGAAATATCATTTTTTTTCCTTCAGAAGATAAATTGCCTAACCCTAGTTTAAAAGTATAATTATCGCGAGCGCCATTAGAAAATAAACTACTATCTGGTCTTTGTGTTGATGTAATTATATGAACACTTTTACTTCGCCCCATCATAAGTATTTCAGCAATTATTCTTTGGATTTCATTTTTTTCAGAAGTGCTTCTAGAAAAATATGAAATCATTGATGCTAGTTCGTCTACGAATATAATCAATGGCGGGAAATCCCCTGTTATTTTTAATCGTTCGCTAAATTCTTCATAAACTTTTCTTAGACCTGCTATACAATCTACATAGCTAAAATAGTTTTCATAATTATTAAATCTTTGGAAATGTTCATCTCCTTTAAAATCTAAAATATAAACAGTAGCTTCTTTATATAATAAACAAAGCTTCGCAATCAGATATAGAGAAAAAGTTGTTTTACCAGAACCAGTCCCACCAGTTATTAAGTAGTGTGGACATGAAGTCAAAGTAATACTTATTTTCTTATTATCATCAATAGCGTTTAGAATATTAATAGAAGTCTTCATCATGAAAATCTATCTCCTTAGTTTTTATTTCTTTATGTTTACCGTAGTGTATAAAAGTAAATACCAAGTATCTATTTTCCTTAGCAACTTCTGTACAAAAAATAGGTAATTTTGGGAATATCATCATGTTGTGACAATAATTATTGAAAATATTTTTAATATATTCTGTATCTTGAATATTATTATTTTCTTTTTCATTTAATTTATATTGTATAGATACTTTATATAAACTAGTATTATCGTATATAAGTTGAAGAAAATTATTTCTAATCATGTTTCTAACCCAAACTATATCAGTATATTGTAATTCTAATAAGAAATTAGGATGGGGAACATAAGGCTCTTGTCCATTTAATTTTTGTTCAGCGTTAAAAGAATTAACATTTTTTAAATATATTTCTTCAAAGCGAGAATAAAAATTAATACCAGAATTATTGTTACTATTGTCTAATAAGAAATGAATCAGGGTATCAAAATACTCAATATCTGTAATCGGCATATTATTTTTCATGCTTTCTTCCTCCTTTGTTTTATTTAATATATTTAGGAATACATAAAGTATATTTTCACATGTTTTTTTGAAAAACATTATTATTTTATTTAGTGCTTGTTCCATAAAGACACCTCCTATTTAAAATATTAGTGAAATAACACTGCATATAATATAACATATGAATTTTTTAAATAGGTCGACTATTTTAATTGTAAAAAAAGTCGACTGATTGTTAACTAAGGTAGGATATAATATAACATATGAATTTTTTAAATAGGTCGACTATTTTAATTATAAAAAAGTCGACTGATTGTTAACTAAGGTAGGATATAATATTTACAAAAGATGTGAAAATTGATAAAATTAAATATATTATCTTTTCATATCTTAATACAAAAAAAAAGAGGTAATAATAATGGTGAAAACAGAAAGTAAAAAAGTCAATTATATGCTAGACATTATAAAAAAGAACAGAAATGTATTCGAAAAAGAGTATATAAAGGATGTATTAATTTTATATTGTAATGCAGAAATAGCAAATAGAAAAGGAGGATATAAAGATAGTTTTATTTATAGTCTTAACAGTAAAGGAAATAAAAGTTATGAAATAAAAAAAGATGACTGGGAAAAGATATCTGTAGGGTGTAGTATATTTATTTTTTTACAAAATAGTGAATATAAGAAAAAAGAGTTAATTGCACAAGGTTCTAAAACAATAGATGATGTTCGTTTATTAGAATTTACAGATGCTAACAGCGGAGAATCATTTTTCTATAATGAAGAAACTCAAATATTATTAGATAGTATGGGTAATGAATTTAATGATGTTTTGAGAATAAAGAAATCATTTAAAGATGAAGTTGATAATTTTTTCAAAAAAGAGTATGTATATGTATATAAAAATTATATATTACGATATATTGATAAGTCTATACATATTGATCACATAAGTAAAACTGTATTAAGTTATCTAGACACAGGAGAAGAAAGTAAAAAGTCACAAAACTATACAGATAGAAATATGTCTAAAAGAGTACAGAGACGCAGAGGAGTTTTTATAAATGTGCTTATAAATGATTTACTATCAGATAGTGAAAGGAGAAGAAAAGAGGCTGAAGAAGTTTTAGAGAGAATTACGAAAAAAATAGATAATAAATTTTATAGAATAATTTATTTTATGTTAAAATATAAAGAACCAGAAAACTTTAAAAAACATCCAACAAAAGAGAAGGGATTTTGTGGTGTATTTAAAAAGAGAAGAGTTAAAAGCACTCCAATAATTTTAAAAAAACAATATAAAAAATATTTGTTAATGGGAATCGCTTTGTTGTTATTTTATGAGCATAGTACTTTATACAATTATTATACTACTACAGTATTAGAAAGAGCCCATTATATTGATGAACATAAAAAGGCGAAAGAAGAATTAATAGAATTAGTCAGTGCATTAGATAATTGGATGAATGAAAATCTTCACAAAAGTTATTTGAAAGTATATGTAGATATAATTAAAAATTTACAGAAACTTATTTTTACAGAGTTAGATATTAAATATAGAATAGATAATCCAGAAGCATTTACTGCAATAAGGGAACTTAAAACAGGTACATATCACTTTGATAAAGAATATGCTAGTCTTTGTGGTTATCAAGAAAGTGTAGATATAACAAAAGAGTTAAACAAGATTAAGAATATATTTAAAAATATAGATTCTATATTAGAATGTGTTGATTATTACAATAGTGAATATGATAAATTTCTTTTGGAAAAAGAACAAGATATACAATAAGAAGTAAAAAAATATTGAAAGAAGAAAGTGATTATTATATTGAATAAAGCTAACGTAATAAAAAAAGAAGAATTGCAATGAGTATTCATTGCAATTTTTTTGTTAACTTTTTTTAAATAATTAAATTATTTTTTTATTTAAAACTGTTGACTTTTTTTTTTTTTTGATAAAATACCAACTAGAAAGATATGAAAGATAATTATTTTTTTATAATGAAAATTATACAGATATAATTTCACAATTTACATATTTTAAGGAGGATTTTAATGAAAAAAAATACAAAAAAAATATTATCAATAATGACTGTGGCAGGATTATCAGTATCAACACTATCAAGTAATATAGAAAATCTAGCAAACGCAAAAGAAGATATAACATCAATCGCAGAACTAGCAAATTCAGCAGATAGACTAAGTACTGAGGTAATAGAGAATGAAGCAGGAGCTGTAATTCGAGTTAGTGCACATGCAAATATCCAAAATGTAAAAACTACATACTCAGTAGATAATACGAAAAGTCAAGTAGTATCTTTTGGAGATTTAAAAGCAGGAGAAGTAAGAGAAATTCAGGTTAATCTTGATGAAAACTGTAATACAGCTAAAGTTTTACCAAAAACATCAGTAGTATCTGATAAAGTAGAGTTTTCAAAAGAAATTAGATGTCACAAAATCAAAGGTAATGTATCATATGAATATGATAATGGATTAAAACCTAGCCAACCGACAAAACCAAGTAAACCAGAAGTTCCGGGAACTCCAGAACAACCGGGAACTCCTGAAAAACCAAGCGTTGATGGATTATTACCAGCAGATGAAGAAGTATTACAAGCGCTACAATTCATTTTAGATGATGCTCATAAAGGACACAAAATTGAGTATAAAAAAGTGTCAGTAGATAAAAATGTAGATTTAGAAGTAGAATATGTAGATGACGATACGTTAGAAGAAGGTAAAATTGTCTTAAAACGTGCTGGGAGTCCAACGGTAGTAAGAACAATTACACGTGAGATTTATGTAGATGGTGTACATATACCTAAATACACAATGTTAATGGATAGAATAGAGATTAAACAAGGGGTAGCAAAGGTATATGCTCGTGGTACTAAAAAAGTTGAGAATGTAAAACCAACAGACCCAACAACTCCTGAGACTCCAGAACAACCGGGAGCTCCTGAACAACCGGGAACTCCAGAGCAACCAGGAACTCCAGAACAACCAGGAACTCCAGAGCAACCAGGAACTCCAGAACAACCGGGAACTCCTGAACAACCGGGAACTCCTGAACAACCGGGAACTCCAGAACAACCAGGAACTCCAGAACAACCGGGAACTCCTGAAAAACCTGAAACTCCAGAGAAACCAGTAGAAACTGATATAGAAGCTGGATTACCTAAAAATGTTAAATGGACTCGTACACAATTAGTAGCTTGGGGATTCCAATTAGGTAAAATTACTGGGAACTACAATGTGGATGGTGATTTAGGGGTATTCAATTCAGAAGATGAAATGGATGCAGCCTACAAAGCTGGAATTAGAAAAATTGACAAGTTGGTACTAGATGGTGTGATGTCAATGGACGAAGCTGATAAGACTCCACATGGGTATTCTTGGTCAACAGTGACAAAAGAAGATGGTTCTGAGGGTTATAGAGCTAACTTGTATGGAAGTGATAGTGTGCCAAATGATAAAGTTCCAGAAACTCCAGAGAAACCTGAAGCTCCTGAAACTCCAGAAAAACCGGGAACTCCTGAGACTCCAGAGAAACCTGAAGCTCCAGAAGTAGACCCTGCTCTTGAAGTAGGTATGCCAGATGGTGTTAAATGGTCTAGAACTTACCTAAGCAAAAAATTAGGTCTTACATTAGGGCAATTAACAGGTAATTATGAAATTGATGGTGATTTAGGGGTGTTTAAAACAGAAGATGAATTATCAGATGCTTATGACAGAGCAGCAGACCAATGGGATAAAGACTGGATTAATAAAAAAATTACAGATGAAGATTATCAAAAACTTCCTAAAGGGTTTACTCCAGAGGAAGTGACTTTACCAGATGGTTCTAAAGGATTCAAAGCTAATTTCTTTGGTAAAGATGGTAAAACTAACAATGGTCAAGAAGTATAAGATAGTTAATAAAGGTTAAGGAACAACTCCTTAACCTTTATTTTTAAAATAGAATAATAACTCCTTAAAATTATTACTCTCAAACATAACTAAAATGAAAAATTATGAGCAAATAATATTGATATTATTAAAAAATAATATAAGGACAAAAATATTAAATAATGACTAGTCTATTAAATCTGGTGTTAAATGGTGTTAATTCTACCAATATATATCAATATATATCAATATATATGTTTAATTAAAATTATAGAATATTGATTTAGTGGGGATATAGTCTGATACTAATACATAAAATAGTATATTATATTTCTCAAAACGTTAATATTGGTCTTATATACCAAATACGTCAAGACATCAAAGAACTTTCTTTGGTGTCTTTTTATTGTGTAGAATAAACTTGAAAATACAAAAAAATATATATAATACAAACTTGACAATAATTATCAAAATTTATATAATATTGAACTATATACTTTTAGTAATAAGAAGAGAGAAAGTAAGGAGGACTAATACATGAAAATAATTGCAATTTCGGCAAGAAGTATTGATTATAAATCTGCTATTGGATTAGAAAAAAGAAGATTGTATGTGAATGGATTTTTTTCAGAAGTAGCAGAAAAAGCAGGATTTATAATGTTTCCTGTATGCTCGCAAAATGGAGTAAAGGAAATTGCTTCCATGTGTAGTGGTCTAATTATTGCTGGAAGAGATAGAGATATACACCCTAAATATTATGGAGAAAAACCTGATAATCGATTAGAATATCCTATTGACAATTATGAAGATGAGTTAGATTTCAAATTAATAGAAGAATTTGAAAAAAAAGATAAACCTATCTTTGGGATATGCAGTGGCTTACAAAGTTTGAATGTGTATTTTGGTGGTACATTAAAGCAACATATAGAAAATCATGCAAGCGAGGATACTCTTATAAAACATAATATAAGTATAGAAAAGGACTCATTTTTATATTCGTTATATGGAAAATTATCAAAAGTAAATACTATTCACCATCAAGCAATAAATAGAGTGGCTAATGGCTTTAAAATCACAGCTACTGCAGAGGATGGGACAATAGAGGCAATAGAAAAAGGAAATTTAATAGGAGTTCAGTGGCATCCAGAAGTCGATTTAGAATATGATACATTCAAAAAATTTTTAGAATTATGTAATAACTAAAATATTATTGAAAATAGTTGACTAATACTAGAATTAATGATAAACTAATACTTATGTAAAATAATAGCAGTGGATTAATTGTTATTGCCTCTATGTTATACATTTTCTAATGTGGCAACTCGTAGCCTATGCTGCTAGGCGAAGTTCCAGTTTTATAACATATACAACAACGATAATCGTGCTTTTTGTTTTACTCAAAATAAAAACAAAAAGAAAAAGGAGGAGCACAATAATGGCTCGTTTTACAGGTTCAACTTGGAAAAAATCTCGTCGTTTAGGAATTTCACTAAGCGGTACTGGTAAGGAGTTAGCAAAACGCCCTTACGCACCAGGACAACATGGTCCTAACTTAAGAAAAAAACTATCTGAGTATGGTTTACAATTACAAGAGAAACAAAAACTTCGTTACCTACACGGTATGAATGAAAAACAATTCCGTAAATTATTCGACAAAGCTGGTAAATTACAAGGTCTACACGGTGAAAATTTCATGGCATTACTTGCTACACGTTTAGATTCAGTAGTTTATAGCTTAGGATTAGCAAGAACTAACCGTCAAGCTAGACAATTAGTTAACCACGGACACGTTCTTGTAGATGGTAAAAAAGTAGACATAGCTTCTTACGCTGTTAAACCAGGTCAAGTAGTTTCAGTAAGAGAAAAATCTAGAAACCTTGAAATCATTAAAGAAGCTGTTGAAATCACTAACTTTGTACCTGAGTACTTAACTTTTGATGCTGATAAATTAGAAGGATCATTAGTAAGACTTCCAGAAAGAAGTGAATTACACCCAGAAATCAACGAACAACTTATCGTTGAGTACTACAGCAGATAATAAGAATAAGCCCTTTAAACTAACGTTTAAGGGGCTTGTTTTTGTTTTTGCGTAAAATCTGCTCAAAATAAAAAAGCAAAAAATTTATTTGTTTTTTTGCTTTAAAATTATTATAGATTATTAGGTCAAAGAGAATACCTCTTTTTACTATTATTATTTTATCAAAATAATATCAGAATTAACTTTAATTATATTTTTTAATATCGAGTTTTTAATAAAAGTATAAATAGTTAGTTATATCACATCAAAGCTTATTGTATTATCAAGAAGTTATATTTTTCATCAAATAATGTGAAATATAACAAACTGAAAAGGGAAAATTAATTTTGTATAAATATTTTAGTTTTCAATAAAAGTATATACTTCTAGTAAATACTTTTGTATAAATTAAAAATTCTAAAAATAAAATTAATTCTTTTATCCTCTTGAAACAGAATTACTTAGAAAATATAACAGCTGTTTTTCAAATTTCTTTTCCTAAAACAATTGATACTTATTTTCACAAAAATAGTATTAAGTCAAATTAAAGAATAGCTATTTTATAGGTTTTTATTCCTGTATTATTATAATAAAATAGGGAAAATATTTTCACTATTACTTTCACTAGAAAAACGCTTTCATTAATATAAGAATTGTGGTAATATATAAGTACAGAAAAAATTAGGAGGTAAGGGAAATGATTATCGGAGTACCAACAGAAATTAAAAACAACGAAAGTAGAGTGTCTGCAATTCCGGGAGTAGTACATGAATTAGTACTAGATGGGCACACTGTTTATGTAGAAAAAGGAGCTGGTTTAGCTTCGGGTATTTCAGATGTGGAGTATGAAAAAGTAGGGGCTGTTTTATTAGATAAAGCAGAAGATGTATGGAATAAATCAGATTTAATCTATAAAGTAAAAGAACCAATTCCATCAGAATATAAATACTTCAGAAAAGGTTTAATTATCTATACTTACTTACACTTAGCAGCAGACCCAGAATTAACTAAAGCAATGGTAGAATCAGGGACTATCGGTATTGCTTTTGAAACAGTAAAAGTAGGTCGTACTTTACCATTATTAAGACCTATGAGTGAAATTGCGGGAAGAATGGCTATTCAAGAGGGTACAAGATTCTTATCAAAAGTACAAGGTGGTAAAGGTAAATTATTACAAGGTGTTCCAGGAGTTCAACCAGGTCATGTTGTAGTTATTGGTGCAGGGGTAGCAGGAACTGCAGCAGCTACAGCAGCTTCAGGATTAGGAGCTCGTGTTACAATGTTAGACGTTAACTTAGATCGTTTAACTGAATTATCACATATTTTTGGTGGTAAAGTAGAAACAGTTTACTCTAATAAATTAAATATTGCAAATGCAATTAAAACTGCTGATTTAGTAGTAAGTACAGTGTTAATTCCAGGAGCTAAAGCACCAAAACTAGTTACTAAAGAAATGATTAAAGATATGCCTGATGGAGGTGTTATTGTAGACGTAGCTATCGACCAAGGTGGTACAACAGAATATACAGAAGGTCGTCCTACAAGTCATGATAAACCAATATTTGTAGAAGAAGGTGTATTACACTATTCAGTTGCTAATATTCCAGGGGCAGTAGCTGAAACAGCAACATACGCATTATGTAACGCTACAGCTAAATATGTTAAACTAATAGCTAAATTAGGAGTTAAAGAAGCAGTTGCTAGATTCCCTGAATTAGTACCAGGTATCAACGTAGCTAATGGAAAAGTAACATTCAAAGCAGTTGCAGATGATTTAGGATATGAATATACTCCAGTAGAGCAAGCTTTGTAATATAATATTAAAAAATAAAATATAGAATAGTTATATTGTAGAGGAAGTGGTATGTATATTTATAGTATGTTATCCACTTCCTTTTATTAGATAGTAGGTAAAAATTGTAAAAGAGAAAATATATTATTTTATTAGGTTATTTATTATTTGTTTTATTCTTTACTTACATAAGTAAAACAATTAGTAGCGAATAATCTATAACTATGATATAATTAATAAATATTATTAATAGGGGAGAATATTTATTATAAATTAGGAGGATATTATGAGCGTTTTTAGAAAAAAATCAATTGACTCAATTTTAGCTGAGTCGCGTAACAAAACGTTAAACCCCACGATGAAAACTATGGACTTAGTTCTATTCGGGATTGGGGCTATTATTGGATCAGGTATTTTAGTATTAACAGGTAAAGCTTCAGCAGAAGCAGGACCTGCAGTTGTATTTTCATTCTTAATTGCAGGATTAGCATGTTGTTTAGCAGCACTTTGTTATGCAGAGCTAGCATCGACAATTCCATCAAGTGGTAGTACATATACTTACTTATATGTATCAGTTGGTGAGATTGTAGCGTATGCGATAGGATGGGTATTAATAGGAGGATATGTTCTTACAGCTGCAACAGTAGCCAATGGGTGGTCTAGTTACTTCTCACGTCTATTAGCTGGATTGGGTATAGACCTTCCAAAAGAAATTTATACATTACCTTCACTTGGAGGATATGGAAATATCCCAGCGATTGTTATCGTACTGTTAATTACTTTTATTCTATCAAAAGGAACTTCAAGTAGTAAAATGGTAAATAATCTTATGGTAGCTGCAAAAGTAGGTATTGTAATTTTATTCATTGTTGTTGGTGCATTTTACGTTGAACCAACACACTGGACAAATAACTTTGCTCCAACTGGATTTTCTGGAGTTATGTTAGCTGCAACAACAGTATTCTTTGCATACTTAGGATTTGATGCGATTTCTACTTCTGCAGAAGAAACAATCAATCCTGAAAAAGCATTGCCTAAAGCAATTATTATCACAATGATCGTTTGTACGGCTTTCTATATTCTAGTATGCTTAGTATTAACTGGTGTTGTTGAATACAGCAGACTTGGAACTGGAGATGCGTTAGCATTCGTTTTAGAAGAAGTTGGACAAAATAAAGTTGCAGGTATCGTGTCTCTTGGTGCGGTAATCGGACTTATGGCTGGTATCTTATCATTCATGTATGCAGGTATTCGTATTACTTATACAATTGCTCGTGATGGATTATTACCAAAAAGATTAACAAAAGTTAATTTGAATAAAGTACCTAGTACTGTAACTTGGGGATTAGGAATTTTAACAGCGGTTCTAGCTGGTTTCTTACCATTAGGTAACCTAGCAGACTTAGCTAACGTAGCTTCAATTATAGCATTTGCGTTAGTAAGTTATACTACTATAGTATTCTACAAAAAATTCCCAGACTTAAAACGTGGATTTAAAGTACCTGGAATGCCAGTATTACCAATTATATCTATCGTTTTATTTGGAGCATTACTATACAGTGTTACATTAACAACATGGATTATCTTCATCGTTTGGATAATCGTAGGTATGATAATTTATTTCACATTCTCATACAAAAACAGTAAATTAAAATAATAAAACAGAAGCAACTCATCAAAAGAGATTTCTTAGAGATCTTAATTGTTGAGTTGCTTTTTTATAATTATTTAATTTATACACCAGACCATAGGTTACGTTTATTACTTTTTGCTTTATTTTGTGCCTTTTTATATTTTTCTAGGTATCTAGTATCAGGTGGTTTTACGTATTTTATTTCAGCTAAACCAGATACTAGTAATTCTTCTTGAACATTTTTACCATCAGCATAAACGTAGCATAGAGCTCTATGATACTTATCTTCTTTTTGATACACATCAAATTCAATTTCAACATTTTTAGCATTAGACAATAGTTTTCCGTTTAATTCACTAGCCTCAGGTCCATATTTTTGAACTTCCACACCAGGTTTTACTGTTTCTGGAGTATCGATAAGTAAATATCTAACTTTTAGTTCTTTATGATTAAATTGAACGATAATTGTATCACCATCTATTTTTTTGAGAAATTTAACCCTATATTTGGTGTTATCACCTTTAATCAAAATTCCATTCACTGTGGCTTCTTTATAATCTTCTCCATGAGTATTAATAATTGAAATAATAATCATAAATACTGTTAAAAAAAGAATAAAGAACACCATAAAGACTTGTTTATTCATAATAATCCCCCCTGTATATTTAATTCTAACACTTTTATCATAACTAATAAAGAAAATAGATGAAATAAATAATGAATAATTTAACACTAAAATTAAATATATATAATATTAAATTATCTTTAATAATTATAAAGTTAAAAACGATAAATATAATAAAAATCTCAATTTATAAGGTTTATATTTATCGTGGTAAATAATATAAGTAACAGTATTTTAAACTTATATATACAAGGTTAAATTATTGTTTAAAATATTCTAAATAACATTTTATTTTAATAGTAAGGGTAATTACCTAAACAGATGCTTTGTAAACGCACTCTTTCAATGATAGTATAAGACTACGATAAAAAACAAAGGAGAAAAGAATATGACTAAATTAAAAAAAGAAAATTTTAAAATGTTTATCAATGGGGAGTGGGTAGATGCTGAAGATAAATTAGTATTAAAATCATATAATCCAGCTAATTCTGAATACTTAGCAAACTTCCCAGATGCAACAGAAGGAGATGTAAATAGAGCAGTAGAAGCTGCGCAAGAAGCATTTAAAACTTGGAAATATACAACAGTATCTGAACGTGCAGCTTTACTAAACAAAATTGCAGATATAATTGATGCTAATACAGAATTATTAGCTACCGTAGAATCTTTAGATAATGGAAAACCAATTCGTGAAACATTAAATGTAGACGTTCCATTGAGTGCAAGACATTTCAGATACTTTGCAGGGTGTATATTAGCTGATGAAGGACAAGCAACAGTTTTAGATGAAAAATTACTAAGCTTAGTTTTAAGGGAACCTATTGGAGTAGTAGGGCAAATTATTCCTTGGAACTTTCCATTCTTAATGGCAGCTTGGAAAATTGCACCAGCTTTAGCTGCTGGAAACACAATTGTGCTAAAACCATCAAGTATTACATCGCTTAGCATACTAACATTCGTAGAATTAGTTCAAGATGTATTGCCGAAAGGTGTATTAAATGTAATCACAGGACGAGGAAGTAAATCAGGGGAATTCCTAAAAAATCATCAAGGATTAAATAAACTTGCATTCACAGGATCTACAGAAATTGGTAAAAAAATTGCAGTGGCAGCTGCAGAAAAACTAATTCCAGCTACATTAGAATTAGGAGGTAAATCTGCTAACATTATCTTAGATGATGCTAATATTGAAAAAGCGCTTGACGGGGTACAATTAGGTATTTTATTCAACCAAGGTCAAGTATGTTGCGCAGGTTCAAGAATTTTTGTACAAGAAGGAATCTATGATGATTTCGTAGCAAAAGTAAAAGAAAAATTCGCAAAAATTAAAATTGGCGATCCACTAGATCCAAATACACAAATGGGTAGCCAAATAGATGAAAAACAAGCAGAAAAAATTGTTAATTATATCGAAATAGCTAAAAAAGAAGGTGGAGAAGTAATCGTTGGTGGTGAGCGTTATACAGAAAATGGATGTGATAAAGGGGCATTCGTTAAACCAACACTAATCGCTGGAGTAAACAATGGATGCCGTATCTCACAAGAAGAGGTATTCGGACCAGTTTCAGTAATTATTAAATTCAAAACAGACGAAGAAGTAATTGCTCAAGCTAACGATAGTGAATACGGACTTGCTGGGGCAGTATTCTCTACAAATATTACTCGTGCTTTAAATATCGCCCGTAGAGTAGAAACAGGAAGAATGTGGGTTAATACTTATAATCAAATTCCAGAACACGCACCGTTTGGAGGATACAAAAAATCAGGAATTGGACGTGAAACTCATAAAGTAATACTAGAACACTATTCACAAATGAAAAACATACTAATTGATTTAAGTGATGATGTATCAGGATTCTACAACTAGTATAATTAAATAAAACCATGATCATGAAGTAACTCAGAATTAATATAGTTTTGAGTTACTTCTTTTGTTTGAGAAATTATATAGATTTTTCAAATATTGTGTTCACATTAAAATAGTGATGGCAATTTTCTTTACAATGTAAATTAAATTTTGAAAATAATATTAATTGTCTTTTGATATTTATTGTAAATATGATAAAATAAAAGATGAAAATGTTTTTATGAAATGTTGATTTAAGTTTTGAGGAGGAATAGGAAATATGACTTATAAAACATGGTATCTTGGTTTAGATATTGGAACTGCAAGTGTGGGTTGGGCTGCCACTGATACTGAATATAAAATTATTAGAAAAAATAAAAAAAGGTTATGGGGAGTTAGATTATTTGAAGAAGCTACTACTGCAGAAGAACGTCGTGGTTATCGTTCTAGTAGAAGAAGATTAGCTAGAAGAAAATGGCGTTTAAACTTATTAGAAGAATTATTTATTCAAGAAATAGCCAAAATTGATGCTAATTTTTTCTTAAGATTAAAGGAAAGCCAATATCATTATGAGGATAAAACACATCAAGTACCTTATGCAATTTTTAATGATAAAGATTATACAGATAAAGATTATTATAAAGAATATCCAACAATCTATCATTTAAGAGCCAAACTTATGTCTGAGGAAAATCCTGACATAAGAAAAGTATTTTTAGCAATACATCACATCTTAAAAAATAGAGGGCATTTCTTACTACAAGGTCAAAGTTTTAAAGATGGTAATTTAAACAATTTAATTAAAGAATTATTAAAACTTGATATACTTCATATAGGATTTGATATAACAGAAGAAATTGTTAGTAAAATTGCAACTATCTCATTAGAGAAGAAAACTTTGACTGATAAGGTAAATGATCTTAAGAAATTATATCCAAAAGAAAAACAATTATTGGAAGTGTTTAGACTTATTTTTGGAGGGAAAACATCATTAGACAAATTATTTGCTATTGATGAATATAAAGAATTAGATGCATCTGTAAAATCCGTTTCTTTCAAAGAAAAAATCTATGAAGAAGTTCGACATGATTATGAACAAGTTCTATCAAACTATATTGAATTACTAGATCTAGCTAAGTTGGTTTATGATAGTATTATTCTTTCTGATATTAAAAAAGAAGGTAAAACATTATCAGAATCAAAAGTAGAACTTTATAATAAGCACAGAGATGACTTAACAAAATTAAAAAATCTTGTAAAAAATGATTCAAAATTATCAGAAGATAAAAAAGTAGAGCTTTATGCAGAAATATTTAAAGAAGATAAAGATAAAGGAACTAACTATGTAAATTATATTCGTAAGAGTGAAGAAGGAAAAGGATGTAATTATGAAGACTTTAAAAAATTTTTAGTAAAAGAACTGGTTAAACTAGAAGAAAGTGCAGCTAAAGATGAAGTTTTAAGAGATTTAGAATTAGAACTATTCTTACCACTTCAAAGGACAAAAGATAATTCTGTAGTACCGTATCAAATTCACAAAGAAGAATTAGTAAAAATTTTAGATAATGTGGTTAAATACCATAGCTTCTTAGACGAAAAAGATGAGAGTGGATATAGTATAAGAGAAAAAGTTATTCAATTATTAGAATTTAGAATACCATACTATGTTGGTCCATTAAATTCTAGTAAAAAAGCTAAGGAAGATGGATTTGCTTGGTCTGTAAGAAATAAAGGGTATGAGAATACACCAGTAACTCCTTGGAATTATGAGAAGGTAATTGATGAAAGTGCTAGTGCAGAGAAGTTCATTACCAATTTAACTAATAAATGTACGTATCTTAAAGGGGAAGATGTTCTTCCGAAGAGTTCATTATTATATTCTGAGTTTGCATTATTAAATGAGTTGAATGCATTAAAATATGATGGTAATAGAATAAGTTTAGAAGCTAGAAATGTTATTATCGAAAAACTTTTCAAACAACAAGGCAAGAAAGTAACAAAAACGAGTATTAAAAACTTATTAAAAGCAGAAGGATATATAGACGGTAAGGGTGAAATTACTGGAATTGATATTACTGTAAAAAATGATCTGAAATCATATAGAGACTTCAAAAAAATACTAAAAGATAAATTTAATACTGAACATGTAGAAAATATAATTCTTTGGATTACATTATACGGAGAATCTAGAAA
>ERZ773083.1200-NODE-1200-length-18184-cov-18.480280_pt1 | contig 18184 bp, 16 predicted proteins | sample MGYA00511465_ERZ773083 | MGnify/ENA primary metagenome ERZ773083 (study PRJEB29015, sample SAMEA2738001) | human oral metagenome | biome: human oral; feature: human-associated habitat; material: dental | place: China | collected 2060 ... | reverse complement strand
AAGTTGAGAAACCAGATACATAATAAACATTAGTTGCTGCTGCTGGAGTTGCTTGTTCTACAAACTTAGCATCGCTAAATCCGTCTGGTCCAACAATTGTTTGAGTGATACCCAAACCGCGCGCTTGGTTCACCAATTTACCAGCTTCTGTGTAGTAACCTAGTACAACCAGTGAATCAAATTCTTTGCTCTTGATCTTTGTCAAAGCAGCTTGGAAATCTGAATCACCAGAAGCGAAGGTTTCTGTCGTAACGATTTCACCCTTGTATTCTTTCTTGAAGGCTTCAGCCATTCCTTTAGCGTAGTCGCTTGAGTTGTCATAATAGAGTACAACTTTCTTAGCTTTCAAGTTTTCTGTTACATATTTAGAGATAACTTTACCTTGGTAACTATCAGTAAAGGTTGCACGATACAGATAGTCTTGGTTTTTTGTCAAATCATCCTGTGTAGCACTTGGCGTTACCAAAGGCACACCAGCTTTACCAGCATTGGCAATTGCAGCCGCAACTCCACCTGAAGTCGCAGGACCGATGATTGTATTCACCTTGTCTTGAGTCGCCAAGCTTGTAGAAATAGTAGCTGCTTCTGCTGTTTCTGATTTATTATCTTTATCAGTGACTTCGATCTTCTTACCGTCTACACCGCCAGCTGCATTGATTTCATCAACAGCAAGCTGAGCACCGTGTTGTTCTGCAGTACCGTAAGCTGCTACAGCACCAGTTTCTTCAAAGTTGAAACCGAACTTAAGTGTTTTACCGATTTCTGTTCCAGTAGCGGATGAGTTGTTTGTCGAAACCTCTCCACAGGCTGCTAGAAGCGCAGCACTAGCAAAAGCTACAAGCGAAAGTGCAAATTTTTTCTTCATGAATAATCTCCTCTATTTTGTTTTTTGCTTTGTTTGCAAATGATATAGTAAGAATATACCGAATTATCTGACAATTGTCAACCCAAAGAAGCCATTTTTTTAAATAATAGCGTTTTCTTGGTTTCTAAATAAACTTCCAACAAAATTCGTATCCAGATTTTGAATCTCGCAAGTCTGGATTTTTTTGATATAGGACTCTTTTGACAGGCTCTCCTTCAGAGAATCTGCCTGATCTTTTGCCACATAAAGCTGCAAATAACGGTGTTTCTTAGAATGATAAATAATATCTCCAACATGAGCCAGCTTCTTTGCATCGCGATTATAGTATAGATGAATGATGAAACCCATTCGTTCCTCTTTTTTAAACATGACAATCCTCTCTGGTCATTTGTACTCTATTGATTATATCAAAAAAGCCCACAAATGGGGCATTTTTTCGTAGTTATAAATGAAAACTAGCTAAGATTATTATTAGCCATGATTTCATCGATGAAACCATATTCTAAAGTTTCTTGAGCACTCATCCAGTAATCACGTTCAGCATCTGCGTGAATTTGCTCAACCGATTTACCAGAATTGTCTGCAAGAATTTGCTCCAGGGTCTTACGAGTCTTAAGCAAATGCTCTGCTGCAATGGCCATATCTGTTTGCTGAGTACCGCCACCAGTACCACCCATCGGCTGGTGGATCATATACTCTGCATTTGGAAGCATGAATCGTTTGCCCTTAGCACCGCTAGAAGCAATGATAGTTCCCATGCTAGCTGCCATTCCCATGACAATCGTCTGCACATCAGACTTAATAAAGTTCATGGTATCTACAATCGCCAATCCCGCTGACACAGAGCCACCCGGAGTATTAACATAAAGATAGATGTCCTTGGTGCTGTCTTGTGCATCTAGGAAAAGTAGCTGCGCAATAACAGAATTAGCCATATTGTCCTCAACAGGACCTGTCAGCATGATAATACGGTCTTTTAAAAGGCGTGAGTAAATGTCATAAGAACGCTCACCACGGCTGGTTTGTTCAATAACTACAGGAATCATGAATATTTTCTCCTTCATTCGGTCTATTCATTATTATATCTTTTTGGTCAAAAAAGGTCAAATATTTGCTTTCTCTGTCGGATAACAGAAAGCAGCGCTGAGATTGTCTTTGGATTGGAAAGCACAAATCCACTGGATTGTCTGGACTTTCCTATTATAGACTAGAATTTCTATTTTGTACCAAAGAGGCGGTCACCAGCATCTCCGAGACCTGGAACGATGTAGCCATGTTCATTAAGATGATCATCAAGGGCAGCAGTGAAGATATCTACATCAGGATGAGCATCCTGCAAGGCTTTAACACCTTCTGGAGCAGATACCAAGCAGACAAAGGTGATGTTGCTTGCACCACGTTTTTTAAGTGAATCCACAGCCAAAATAGCAGATCCACCCGTAGCCAACATTGGATCGACAACAAAGATTTGACGTTGGTCAATGTCTTCTGGTAATTTTACCAAATATTCAACTGGCTTCAAGGTTTCTTCGTCACGGTACATTCCAATGTGGCCGACTTTAGCAGCAGGAACCAAGCTCAGGAGACCATCTACCATACCGATACCAGCCCGCAAGATTGGGACAATCGCCAATTTTTTCCCTGCAATCTGCTTTTGAACTGTTTTCGTAATTGGTGTTTCAATTTCTACATCTTCAAGTGGTAAATCGCGCAAAACTTCGTATCCCATCAGCATTGCGATTTCATCTACCAATTCACGAAAAGCTTTAGTAGAGGTATCTGTACGACGCAAGATAGACAATTTATGCTGAATTAGTGGATGAGCAATAACTTCAAGTTTTCCCATGATTGGATTTCCTTCTTTCATTTTATTCTTCTTATTATATCAAAAAAGAAGAAAAAAGGCTTGCAACAAGCAAACCTTTTCATCTATTTTGATTACTTTTTGATAGAAGAGTTTGATTTCAATTTAGGCTTTATTGATAGACTATTACACCAAACCTTCTAGGAGACCTCTCATAAAGTTCTCAGAGTTAAACTCGCCGATATCGTCAATTTTCTCGCCAAAACCAATCAGCTTCACTGGAATATCCAGTTCCTGACGAATGGCAAGAACAACCCCACCGCGCGCAGTTCCGTCAATCTTAGTCAGGACAATACCTGTCACAGGTGTAATTTTTGAAAATTCCTTGGCTTGAACCAGCGCATTTTGACCCGTAGAGGCATCTAAAGCTAGGAAGGTTTCGTGTGGCGCTGCTGGATCTACCCGCTTGATAATGCGACCGATTTTTTCCAGCTCTGCCATGAGATTGTCCTTATTTTGCAAGCGACCAGCTGTATCAATCATGAGAATATCGACATTTTCAGCCTTGGCCCTTTCTAAACCGTCAAACACGACACTGGCTGGATCGCTCTTTTCTGGACCAGTCACAACAGGCACATCGACTCGGCGACCCCACTCAGCCAGCTGGGCAACTGCTCCAGCTCGGAAGGTATCTGCTGCCACCAGCATCACTTTTTTACCTTCTTGCTTGTATTTATAGGCCAATTTACCGATTGAGGTCGTCTTGCCTACGCCATTTACTCCGACAAAGAGCATGACAGTCAAACCGTTTTGGAAATTGATTTTTTCATTAAAGCGGCCATCTTTCTCATAGATATCGACCAATTTTTCAATGATTAGTTGGCGCAAGGCTTCTGGTTTCTTAGCATTTTCCAGGCGTGCTTCATAGCGCAAGTCCTCAGTTAGATTGGAAGCTACCTGCACACCGACATCACTGGTAATCAGCAATTCTTCCAAGTCTTCAAAGAAATCTTCGTCAACTGAGCGGAAATTAGCAAAGAAGGCATTGAGACGAGCACCAAAGCCAGTCCGCGTCTTTTTTAGACTGCGGTCATACTTGTCTTGAACACTCTCTTCTTGGTATTCAGTAGAACTCTCAGATGTTTCTGCGGGAGTCAGTTCTTCCTCTGCCTCTTCTCCATACTCGGTCGAGTCTACTTTTGAAGAAGTGCTTGCTTCCTGCTCACTAGATACTTCTTGCTCTGATTCGTAGTTAATTTGCTCTCTCGCTGCAGCCAAACGTTCCTGTAATTCTTGGTAATAATCTCTGCTTTCAGTCGCCGCTTCTGATTCGCTACTACTTTCCAACGCTTGATTTGCTGAAGTTTCAGACTGCTCTTCTGCCTCAGCCAAAACTTGTTCAGGACTTTCCTCGTCTTCAAGCACTGGTTCAGATAAGTCAGCTTGTTGAGTAGTTGGGGCAAATTCCTGCTCAGAAATTGCTGAATCTGTAGACTCTATCTTCTCTTCTAACACAAACTCTACTTCCTGAGTTTCCGCTGTTTCTTCATTGGAAGCAGCAAGAGGCTGGGATTCTGCCTCAAATGGGACTTCAGTCTCTGTAGTCTGATAACTCTCCTCTGCCTGCTCCTCTAACTGGGGCTTTTCTTCAAGTTCCTCTTTTTTACGTCCAAAAAGACGGTCAAATAATCCCATTCTTTAGTTCTCCTTCAATACATATTTCCGAATGGCCCAAGCAACTGCATCTTCATCATTGGTCATCGGAGTGACAACTTCTGCGACTTCCTTGACTTCTGGCACAGCATTTTGCATGGCAACTCCTAGCCCAGCCCAAGCAATCATTGACAGATCATTGGCTTCGTCACCGCAGGCCATAACTTGGCTTTTATCAATTCCCAAGTGGGCAATCAGCTTCTCCAAACCAGTCGCCTTGTGGACATTTTTCGGTGACCATTCCAGCAGCATTTCCCGTGATTTGAAAATCTCATACTGGTCAAACAGTTCGGGCGCAATATGAGGAATGGCTGCATCCAGCGGTTCCTGAGCAAAGGCTGTGACGCACTTATTGTAGGTAATTTGGCTAGAAAGGTCTTCAAAAGCAATGGATTCAAAGTTCAGAGCTGGATTAAACTCCGCATAGAGCGATACTTGGTCTGATTGAATCTGATAAACCAAGCCCCCATCAATCGCATCCAGAGGCAGACCCAATTTCTCAGTCTCTTCATAAATTCTAGCTACATCATCGTAGGCAAAAACTGTTTTATCCAAAATTTCGCCTGTATTGCGCTGAACTAGACCACCATTAAAGGTAATGGTGTATTCATCTGCCTGACCATCAGTGCCCAGCTCATGCAGGAAAAATTCCATAGCCTTAAGCGGACGCCCTGTGGTCAATACAACTTTGACACCTTGCTGCTGAGCCGCTTTGAGCGCTGCCAGATTCCCTTGAGAAATCTTTTTATCCGTAGTCAAAAGCGTCCCGTCCAAGTCCAAAGCGATCAATTTAATATCAGCCATTATAAGCCCTCCATGTAGGTCATAACAGATTGGGCCGCATGGTGGCCAATCACTTCTTTCGCAACTGCCAAAATTTCCGGCCGTGCATTTTCTGGTGCAATCGGGTGCCCCACCACCTGCATCATATGCAGGTCATTGAGGTTATCGCCAAAAGCCATGACCTGGTCCATTTCTAGGCCTAGCTTCTTAGCTAGCTCGACAAGAGCCACGCCTTTATCCACATAGTCCAGCACGATATCAATCGACTTATAGCCTGTTGTCATCGCCTTGACACCTGCGACATTTTCATTGACCCAGGCTTCGCCGTCGGCCACTGTTTCTTCGCTGAAATTGGTCGTGAATTTAAAAATCTCGTCTGTAATCTCACTAAAATCAGCAACTTTTTGGATATTTTCATTATAATTAGCGCTGAAAGAGAGATAAGTCGGATCTACTGTCTCTAGCACATAACAGCCTTTTTTCCCTGTCAGAAGCAACTCATTGATATTGACAAAAGGCGACTCCTTAAGCTTGTCAAATACCTTTAGATAAAATTCTCTTGGCATGGTTGCTTCGTATAGATCTTTTCCTTGAAACTCTACTAGGCTACCATTTTCTGCGATAAAGATAATATCATCCCGAACTTCATGAAAGAGCTTCTCAAGAGAGAGAATCCCTCGACCACTGGCAACAGCAAAGTAGATGCCCTTTTCTCTAAACTGAGCTAGCAGGTGCTTGAGCCGCTCCATATCAAACTGACCCTTGTCATCTAAAAAAGTCCCGTCCATATCTGTGGCAATGAGTCTTATCATACAATTATCTCCTTTTTTGAATTAGGGGTGTGCAAAGGGCATTTAGGGTGTGCACTTTTTAACGATTTACGAATACCCCCATCATTTCTCATCTCTGTTAATCTTTTATATTATACCACAAAACCAATACTTCATTCCACAGATGGAAAACAGCCAGATTATATTTCTATGATCTGACTGTCTTTGAAGTACACTTCTATCTTTATAAATTTACAAAATAACATTGCATACATTTGTTATGTAGTTTTACTATTCTAAATTTAGTTTGTATTTTGCCATTTGGCGAATACGTTCTGGAGAAGCGTGGTCTACAAACTGACTTTCTTTTACATCTAGTGCTGCAATTTCTTCTTTATCTGTTAAGTCTAAAGTAAAATCAAATACATTTAAGTTTTCTTTCATACGTACTGGTTTTGTAGATTTAGCTAACACAACAATATTTTGTTCTACAAAGTAACGTATAATGACTTGTGCAACTGATTTATTATGTTTTTTTGCAATTTTGTCTAATACTGGATTAGAGAATATATTATTTCTACCTTCTGCAAAAGGTGCCCATGCTTCCAACACAACTTTTTCTTCTGTTAAAATATTCACTTTTTCCTTTTGTTGATGAAACGGATTTAATTCTATTTGATTTATCACTGGCATTTCTCCTGTAAAAACACCAAGGTCTACTAACTTATCATGTGAAAAGTTAGAAACTCCTATTGAACGAATCATCCCTTCTTTTTTTAATTCACACATAGCTCGCCATGCGCCATATACATCATTATATGGTTGATGAATTAAAACTAAATCTAAATAATCAAGTTGCATTCTTTTTAAAGAAGCCAAAATTGATTTTCTTGCTTTATCATAAGAAACATTTTCTACCCATACTTTAGTAGTTATGAATAATTCTTCTCTAGCTACTCCACAATGTTTAATTGCTTCTCCTACTTCAACCTCATTTAAATATGCTTGAGCAGTATCTATATGTCTATATCCTGCTTCTATTGCTGCGATAACTGATTTTTCGGTTTCTTCTTTAGGAATTTGATAGACACCAAATCCTAAAACGGGTATTTTATTCCCATCCATTAAAGTTAATTCTCTCATTTGTTAACTCTCCTAACTTTCTTTAATTTTATATATTTACTAACCTTATTACACTCAAAGTTATTATATTTTCCCTAGATTCAACTACACTATACCTTCTAATGTAAAAACCTTCTAACTTTACATATCTTATTTTTCTAAAATTATTTCTTTTAGATGCTATATCTTCCTTTATATTTTCCCTATTTCTAATAACATAATTACTAATTTTTTCAAAAATCTTATCGTAAAATTTATTTTCAATATACTTTTCTAATTTCATAATTATTACCTCCATATTTACTACTTATATGTAATTATATCACATTTTAAACAGAAAAAGTATTTTACATGAAAAGAACCTAGAAATAAATTCTAAGCTCTCATATATAAAATACTTATTTGTGTTTATATTTTTTGATAATCTACTTTTCATATCTTTTATTATATCTACTGAAGATTTATTAAATTCCAAGATTTAGGCTAATGTGAATTCATTTGAATTAAATACTGTATTATAAAGTTTTTCAAATCTATTACAGAAAAAATAAACTTTTGAAATCATTTTTATATTTGTAAGAAAGCTAGATTTTTATCCCTAGTTTTTCATTAAAATAATAGTTTCTCAACATATCAATTGATAAGAAAAAATGAAAAAATAATTTATAGTGTATAGAGAAAATTTATAAAATAAATAACTTATTATTTCTATTTTAGTTTACACAATAAAATTTACAAAGTTTCTTCTTCTCATTTTAACAATCCTCCCATGGTTCTCTTTTAGTTTACCATGAAAGGATTTATTTTTACAGACTTTTTTTTCACACACCCAAATTTTTTGAAAACAAAATTTTTCAACTTAATTAAATATTATCTCTACCAAAAGTTCATTTATTTTCATTCTTTATATAATAAAAACATTTTATATTGAGCTTTGTCATGATCTAATTATTCTCTAAAATTATATTAAAATAATATCTTTAAAAGAAATATCGCTTACTAATAAAGCTAATAACGTTGCAATTATTCCCCCTCTTCCATCAATCAATGAAAAATCATAACGTAAATCTTTTCTTTCTAAGAGTTCTTGTCTATACCTTCCAATTAATGCGACTACATTTTTATCTAAAGATTCTAAAATGTTAAAATCTCTTGATTCAAAAAATGCCGACAATTGAATAGTTACTGCGCTAGCATAACCATGACACAAGCATGACGAATTAAAATTATAAGATTCTATACTTTGATTTAAAATATCTATTAAACCATTTTTATAATATTCATACTTATCTTTATCTTGTAAATTTAAAGACACAATCATTAAAACCCTTACAATACCTAAATTTCCATAACACCAACTTGCATTAAATGAATATTCTTCCTCTAAAAATATATTATTTAAGTAGCTATTATATGATAATTGAGTTGGATATTTTAAGACAGTATCTTTTTTCTCAAATTCTTCATATAATTTTTTTAATTTATATATTGCATTATCCAAATCAGGAATATTATCCCCTCGACTTTTAACCTCTGTTAATGCAACTAGTGGACCTACAATACCATGAGCCAATCCAAAATTTATATGACCATCTTTTTTTAATTCTCTTTCACTAGCTAAATATTGATTTTCACATTTTATATGATATCCTATAATTTTACTATTTTTATAATCTATATCTTCTGATAATTCTACTAAATAACTCGTTAGCACTCCTTTTAAATTCTGATAATCATTTGGAAATAATTTTATAATATTATATAGATATCCTGAGATACCAACTATAGCATCATAATGACTAAATTTCAAATTTTCTTTTTCTTTTTTTACATATTCTGAATAACTTTCTACCATACTAATAAATATATCATTAATATACTTTGTAAAACTTTCTAATCCCTTATGTTTTCTTCCTAAAATATTTAAACTGTAAACTAGAGAACCTATACCACTGTGCCAACCACATAGAAAAAATTTTTCATAATTATTCTCTTCCAATTCCTTTTTATAACTTTGTAATATAGTGCTTATTAAATTATGAATAAAATCGTCATTATCTTTTATAATATTTATTTCATAATTATACATAATTGATAAAAACAATAAAATATCATCATAATTTTCTCTTTTTAAATTTTCACTATCTTTTAAGAATTTTAAATCTAATATAGCTTTACATATTTCATTTTCTATTTCTTTTTTTAAATAGCTTTCTAATTTAATCATAATCTATATCTCCTTTTTCATAGTATATTAGTACTCTTTCTACATTTACCACTATATTCTTTAGTAAAGAGATATGTACTAAAAATTATAGTTAAAATTAATATAATTACAATAAATCTCATTATTTGTGAATTATTCATTATATTCTCATAAGTCCAAATAATCTTTTTTGATGTATCTATAGCTGAAATATTCATAGTATTATTTATGCTATGAATAAACATAATAGCCCAAACATTTTTTGTTTTCATATATATAATATATATCCCATCATAATAGCTACACTTATAATAAAAATAAACCTAACAGTGTATCCAAAAATATCCATTACAATCGAGTTTTTTCTCCATATTATTATAATTGGAAAATGCTAAAGCTCCCATATTATTCCAAGTAATATTACTCCTATTCTCTTTCCAAATCTTATTTATAAAATTTCTTGTAAATACCCCTCTCCGGCCATATTCTTCTCCAAAAAGAGATGCTGTACCGATAAATGAAAAAATAACTCCTCCCAAAAATTTCCCTAATGATAATATATTAAAATTACTAACAATAAATGTAGCTACAGAGTACACTATAAAAATAGGTAAAACTAATAAACCACATTTATTTTTATTCTTGTATATACACATATTAGAAGAATGTGATGTGAAGAATGAAAATATCAATAATAACAAACCAATAATTAAAGATATAATATTAAAAAGTATTTTCATAGCTTCTTTACCTAGAATATTAAAATAAGTTAGTAATACTATCCCTAACGTTATAATAAACCCAATAATAATTAACTGATTTTGTTTATTTATTTTTTCTTTTTCGAAAAAATATATCCCTAAAGAGACACCCAAAGCAGGAGTATAGCAACAAATTATACCTATAGTTAATGAATTAAATATATCTTTTTGAATGTCTATATATAAAAATAAATATGGTAAAATTATTATCATTGTAAAAAATACTATCAATTTGTATTTCTTTGTTTTCATCCCTTTAATATAATAAGGAGCTGAGGGTACTCCCACACCTCCACTTATCTAGAGTATTCATTTTTCATAAAATTTTATTTTTAACTGTAACCCAATTATATACACATTAGTCTAACATCATTATCTTTAGTAGCTCTACCATAACAGCAACCTATAGTCATTCCTGTTGTTGGATTAATAACCGATCTAGTGCAATTTTTCATAGTTAGACACTCCTTAATAGTTAATGGTATGAATATTGATACAGGTTTTACATCATTTTCTTCATTATTTTTCTTTAAATCTAAATCAAAATCTTTAAAGTTTGACATACTCTACACCTCCCTTCTTTTTTATTTGAATACTCTACACTATACTTTCATTTTCTACTTTCCCACTATATTCTTTAGTAAAGAGATATGTACTAAAAATTATAGTTAAAATTAATATAACTACACTGAATCTCATTATTTGTGAATTATTCATTATACTCTCATAAGTCCAAACAATTTTATCTGACGTATATAAACTTGCAGTACCCATTGAATTATTTATAGCATGAATAATTGCGGTAGCCCAAACATTTTTTGTTTTCATATATACATATCCCATCATAATAGCTAGACTTATAATAAAAATAAACCTAACTATATATCCAAAAATATCTAGTACAAATAAGTCTTTTTGCCATATTATTTCTATTGGAAAATGCCAAAGTTCCCATATTATTCCAAGTAATATTACTCCTATTCTCTTTCCAAATCTTATTTGTAAAATTTCTTGTAAATACCCTCTCCAGCCATATTCTTCTCCAAAAAGAGATGAAACGGCTCCAACAGAAAAAATGATACCCGCAAAAAATTTTCCTAACGATAAAATATTAAATCCACTAACAATAAGTGTAGCTATTGAATATATTATAAAAATTGGAAAAACTAGCTTTCTGCATTTACTTATATTGTTATTTATATACATATTCCCACTAGAAGGATTAAAAATAGACACCGCAATTAGCCATAAACTTATTATAAGAGATGTTATAGCAACTAATATTTCCATAACATCGCTATTTAAAATAGCAAAATAAGTCAACAGCACTTCAATAAATGTTATAGTAAATCCTAACATAATTATATAATTTTGTTTTTTTAATTTTTCTTTCTCGAAAAAATATAACCCTAGAGACACACCTAAAGCAGGCATATAACAATAAATCATACTTATGGAAACAGAATCAAATATTTCCCTTTGTTTTTCCATATAAAAAAATAAATATGGTAAAATTATTATAGTCGCAAAAAATACTATCAATTTGTATTTCTCTGTCTTCTTCGTTTTCATTGTTTTCACCCCTTTAATATAATAAGAAGGTGCGGATACTCCCACACCTCCACTTATCTAGAGTATTCATTTTTATGAACGTTTTATTTTAAAATGATATTACACACACATTGGTTTGACTTCATTATCTTTGGCAGCTCTACCATAACAACAAGCTACAGTCATCCCTGTGGTTGGATTATTAGCTGATTTAGTACAATTATATTTTATACTATAATAAATTGTTGTTATTGTTATTGATGCAGGTTTTACATCATTCTCTTTATTATTTTTCTTTAAATCTAAATCAAAATCTTTAAAGTTTGACATACTCTTCAACCTCCCTTCTTTTTTATTTGAATACTCTATATAAAAACATCATACATTGCTTATAAAGTTTTTTATCCGCTTCTTATTTTATATTCTTTCTATTCCCTTATTCTTCGCCTCCACCATCGTTTTTACAGCACTTTTAACAAATTCAAAGTACTTATCTTCTACTACATTCTTACCTGTTAATCTATTACACGCCATATGAATTAACGAACGAACTAAATTATTACGTGTATCTTCATTTTCCAGTTTTGATAGTTTATTTTTTACATTTCTTAGAGCTCGACGCTCTTTCTCTAATTCTTCCTTACAAGTATCATATATTACTTTCTCTTGTAGTGAATTTAAAGAAATCTCTAATATTTCATTTTTTCTTTTTAGATATTGTTCATGATAGCCACTATTTTGATTATTTTTTTCTAAAAATTTATTAATTTCATCTATATCATTATAGATATTTTTTAAAATAAACAATATTGTGAAAATATAGATATTTTCTTCTTGCTGTTTATTATTTTTCATATCAAAAAGTGATAAATATTTTTCTACTAGGGATGAATTAGTAAAAAATTGTTCCTCACAAAGTTCTACTAGTTCAAAACCTCCATATCTATTTACTTCTCTGTTATAACTGTCAAAAATAACATTACTAATTAATTTATTATCTTTTAATTCACATAACCACAGATTCAATTTTTCTAAACTTTCTAGTGCAACTTGTCTATTAGAAAATTTCAACCTAACTCTCAAATGATAACCTTCTTCATCTCCATATCTTATAAAAAAATGTTTTTTTATTTTTAAAATCTCTATTAATTCACAAAGATCTCTAGATAATATATCATTATCCCGTTCATCAATTCCGTAAAGTTTGAAATATATCCAACCATCTTCAAGAAATTGTTTAATAGATTTTATATAGTAACTGCTATTATTATATTTAGAATAAATATCAATATCATTTTTATCGTTATAAAAACTAAATACACATTCATTTATATAATAATTTTTAGAAAAATCTTTTACTATATTTTTTTCATATAATTCTTTTTCAACTTCTGTTAATTTTAAACTAAATGTTTTTTTAAACTCTTTATATAATATATTTATATCTTCTTCTCTTGCTAGGTTCAATAATAATCTATTATCGAAGAAAGAAAGATAAACTTGACTATCTATTTTATAGCTTTTCATTGCCACTCTTAATGAATTTTTAAAATTTTCAAAATTATCAGTTACTAAATCTTCTTTATTTAAATTCCATTTTCTTAATTGAATAACTACATCCTCTAAAACTATTCTTGGAACATATTTATAGTCAAAATCATAAGAAAAATATATTAGTCTTGCTATAGGGTTGTTTTCCAAATTCATAGTTATATAGCGTAGCAACTTCAATATTTTACTGCCACTTTCACTATTTAACATATTATTGACAACAAACTTTAAAATTTTATTATGTTTTTTTGATTTTATTAATAATTTTCCTGAATAAGTTAATAAAATATAAAGATCATTAATATTTATTTCTAAATCGTCTGAATTTTGACAATTCCCTAATGTAAGAAAATGTTTACAAACCTGCCTATCATTTACTATGTTTCTTATCCTTTTACTACTTCCATGTTCCTTTAATTCTACTTCCAAATAGTTATCACTTTTTGTAAGTTGGTATATTTCATTATATTTTTCCAATAATTGCTTTGAAAAACAATTTGAAAATCTTTGAAACATTGAACCTGCATTGTTTGCACCAACATTAGAACCGAGATAAAGTTGATAATTATCTTCATCTTTAAAAATATGACAATTCAAGTCAAAACCACCACTATAATCTTCTTTTTTAAATAAATTTTGAAAATTATTTCTCGTTAGGTATATGCTTTCTTCTCCTTGGATTATAGCTTCGCATAATCTATTACTTATTATATTTTTTATTTTTTGTTCTTTTTCTTTATATTCTTTTTCTATACTCTCTTCATCTAAAAAATTCAATCCATTAAAGTCATTCTCATCGATAACTTCAACAAGAGGAACATAAGAATTAAATCCATATTTTTCCTGAAACTTGTTTTTAAATTTTTCTAAATAACTTACTTTTTTAGGAATATATTCTAAAGTATCAACAAAATTTTCAAGTTTTTCTTTTATTTGAGTATTAACTACACCTTTTTTTAATTCATTTCCTAAATTAAAGAGTAAATAATCTTTTTTATTGTATTTATCTATAATTTCATATATTTTTACTATATTATTTATATCTTCATTTTTATCAAAATTTTCTATATACTCTTGTATTAATTTCAAATCACTCAATTCAGCACAAGCTATATTATAATTTTCAAGTTTTTTTATTAAATAACCTAGACTATCTATACAGTAGCTAGGTATTCTAATATCTGAATATAGATACTCATTATCTATTAATGTTTTTAACGTACTTATAACTAACTGTTCTTCTATTCCTTCATAATTTTGCTCAAGCATCTCTTTCAAACTTTCAAATGCTACAAAGTCTTTTGTATTATTTTTTATTATATTTATCAAGTTTGTATATCTTATACTTACAGAAAGCGTCTTATCTTCTTTATTTTTATTTCTTATACTTGTCAGATAAGGATTTTTATATAAATCGCCACTTATATAACAATTTTTATTATATTTAAACTTTAATTCTTGAAAATATCTATCTTCCAGTCTAGCTATCAAAAAATCAATGAAATCGCTATCTACCCTAATATCGAAAATACTTTTTCCTAAACAAATACCTGTTTCTTTGTCAAAATTAGCTAAAGAAACTGATGAAAAATATCCATAAGGAGTCGGACGAGTCGTAGCTCTTATAAAAAATTTTAAAAGACTAGATAATAAGTTATTATATTTTTTCTTACTTTTAGGTTCATTTATATAGCTATTATATAAACTAACACTTGAAACTAACAATGCCTTTTTAAAATAACTATCTAAAAACTCATCATTCTTAATAAAGTTATAAATATCTTTCTCTTGCTCTCTATATTTATTCAAATATTTAATCGATAATGCTGGAGTTCTTACCATAAAATAGCCATAACACTTAAAACTCATACCTATCTCTCCCTTATCCATTTTGTAAGTTATACATTTTTATATATTCTTTATTTTTATCTATTAGCTTATCATGAGTGGAAAAATCTATTAATTTACCATCTGATAATACCATTATTTTATCTACTTTTTTTACCAATTTATTAAACTTATGAACTATTATTATCCCTAATTTATTTTTTAATAAATTAATATACAACTCATTTAAATTTTTTTCAGATATTGCATCTAAAGATGCATTTGGTTCATCAAGTATACACACATCTGAATCTTTTAAAAATGCTCTTGCTAGTGCTATTTTTTGCCACTGCCCTATTGATACTTGCTTGCCGTTATCAAACCAATGGCCTAGTTGACAATCTAATCCACCATCTTTGAGTAACTCCTCTATCTCAAAATCTAAGCATACTTTTTCTAATTCTTCATCATTTCTTATAAAATCCATATTACCGTATGAAATGTTTTCTCTTAAGGTAGCCTCATATTTTATATAATCTTGAAATAAGGTTGATATTTTTTGTAAATAATTCTCTCTATTAATTTTTCTGAGGTCTATATCATTTATAAAAATTTCTCCTTCATAATTGTTGTATAATCCCATAATTAATTTTATAAGAGTAGTTTTACCACTACCATTTTTCCCTACTATCGCTATAAACTGATTATCTTCAATTACAAAACTAATATTTTTGAGAGAATATTCTGCACTATTTTTATATTTATAACTAACGTTCTTAAACTCTATTTTTTCTACTTTATCTATGTTTATCACTTCTGGATTCATTTTTTCAGGAATATCAAAAAAGTATATTAATTGATCAATAAATAAATCCTCTTTAATTAAGTTAGAAAATACCTGTAATATACTTGAAATCTTATCTTTACTACTATTAATAGCATTCATATAAGTCATAACATCTCCAATCAATATTTTTGATGTTACTCCTAAGAAAATTATATAAATCAATAAAACAGCATCGGATAAAATTTCTAATACAGATACACAAGATAACCATAATGTGCTTTTCTTCGATAAAGAAATATCTTGATTATTAAAAATTTTATTATAATCTTCATATTTTTTTATAAAATAATCTAGCAGACTATATGTCTTTAGTTCCTTAAAAAAATCACCATAAGTTAGTATATACTGAATATACCATGCCTTTCTGCTATCATTTGTTCTATTCATTATAAGATTAAAACTCAATATATTAATTTTTTTGGTAATAAAGTACTTAATTATTGGAAATATTAATACAACTAAAATAAATAACGGATTAAACAACAAAATAATCATTAAAAATGAAATTACAGAGATAATACTAGAAAATACTGTCGCCAACTGCTCCAAATAAGAAATCAACTTACCTTCACAATTCTCTTTGGCTCTCTTTATAAAATCATAAATCTCACTATTTTCATAATCTTCTAATTGAAGACGACTTGCTTTTTCTAACACAAGTTTATTAAACTTTAAATTAAAGTTCAAAGAAAACTTACCTTTATAGTAGTTAACTACACTATTGTACAGAGTACTAGTCAACTCAAAACATATGTACAAAAAAACAAAATACAAAACATATGTAAAATTTCCATTTACTTGTAAAGAATTTAAAATTTTTTGTGTTATCAACAAGGTAATCGGTGGGGATATCCCTGAAATTATCACAGAAATAATTAAAATAAGAATATACTTTTTATCATAAGCATTAACTTCTCTTATTATCCAAAATAAGTTTTTGAATATGACACTTTCTTTTTTCATATTATCTCCCTATTATAAGTACTTCTACTGTAGAAAAACTTTTCATCTGTTATTTTCATTATACTCTTTTGATTTAAAGTAGTCAAGAAATCATATAAAAATAAATTTACCTTTTAAATAATTCTAAATAATATTTTTTTATATTATCTATAGCTTTTTATATTGATTAAGAAAATATTATAGTATATATATCTGAAAAATTAAAATTCACTTATTATTAACCGTAATTTTTAAATTTATTTATTTATTTTATTTTGCATATATTTTTGTATAACTTTATTTTAACTTTATAACTTTTATGAAGCTTGCAAAATTACACACTCCTTAACCTTTTATATTTTTTCAATAAAATAAAATACTAATACCACTTAATTTAAAAGCGAAAAAATTTAAATAAATAATAGAATTAACACAAGATAAATACCTTTTGAAATCAAGAAATTAAGAAAATTTTAAATACAATGATTAAAATGGATAGGAAAACAATTTAAGTATAATGTGTTGACATAAAGCGAATTCCTCTTTTTAAAAGCGATAGTACCTTTCTTACTTTACATTCCATTTCTCTTACTAAATGTTAGTGATTCCCAACAATAGTATATTCTCTTTCAATATAACTTGATATAACTGGAAACATATTTTGAATTAACAATATACTTTCTTTTCTATATATCCAACTTTGCTATATGTAAAATATCACAATTTTTCTCTGATTTTATTTGTCTGTCTATTATAAACCGATATTTTTATTCTACTTGATATGGGAATAATCCAATAAATACCTGTTTTGTATCTTCAACATAGTAATAATGCAACCTATTCCCTTCTTTATTTTCTTTTAAATAAGGTCATTTACCTTGTTAAAAAAATATCTTTTATAATATAAAATCCTATTTTCTTCATTTCAGTTACCACTCAATATAGAAAAATCCCTCGCTTTATGCGAAGGATAAACTTTCAACCCAACCATTTATATACCGCATATCGATCAGTGATATCTTTAATGCGTATGCTGTAACATTAAGTATTTATTTTTATCAACAACAAAGCACATACGTTTCTAGTCTTGCAAACTATAGAATTAAATTAGCAAATAAATAGACAAAACTCATTTTCATGCTATACCTTTAATCTATTTTACAGAACAAACCCTTTAACGATTACTAACTTTTTAACGTTTTTATTTTCAACTATTACATATCAAACTACATCGTTACATCAAAAATCTCACTCTAACTCCCATCTTCTTTATTTCAAACTATTTGGATATTTTATTGTATTATCCACTTCATTCCTATTTCTGTAACAACTAATTTTATCATACAAAAGCTCCTTTTTTTATCACTAGAGGGGCAAAACCCTCTTAGGGGGTGCATCATTTAACGATTTGTTCTATCCTTGATTTAATCATATTCTACAAA
>ERZ773083.1198-NODE-1198-length-18214-cov-13.386640_pt1 | contig 18214 bp, 19 predicted proteins | sample MGYA00511465_ERZ773083 | MGnify/ENA primary metagenome ERZ773083 (study PRJEB29015, sample SAMEA2738001) | human oral metagenome | biome: human oral; feature: human-associated habitat; material: dental | place: China | collected 2060 ... | reverse complement strand
CTTCTATTATCTTCTTCTATTATTATACCTGGAGCTGTCCCACAAAAGTTTTCTAACACAATTGCTCCTTCAGGAATCATTGCTTGTTTTTTATTATTGTCTGTTATTATATTGCGACCTGAACGAGTTAATCTCTCTAATATTTTAACCCAAGAATATTCGTGGAAATAAAAATCGCGCCCAAAATATTGTCCTGCACATTCTTTTGTAATATCATCATCAGTTGGCCCAAGTCCACCAGTAATAATAACAGTATCATTTTCTGAAAATGCCGCATCTAAAGTTTGTAACAAACGTTCACTATTATCTCCAATTGTCGTTTGTCGATAAACACTTATACCTAATGCTGCAAGTTCTTTTGATAAATAAGCTGTATTTGTATTAACTATATCCCCAAGTAATAATTCTGTCCCCACTGATATCAATTCGACTCTCATAACAATCTCCTCACATACTTAAAATAAATATATTTTTGTTATTACCTACTATTATTCTACATCAAAGTATAGAAAAAATAAAGACCACAACTCTGTGATCTTTATCAAATTTTTATTACTTGTTCTGCATTCTTCTACCTTTTTTGTCGAAGAATTTTTTATCTGGACTACGACGTTCATTACGAGGTTTTCTATCGCGACTATCTCTTCTTTTTCTATCATTTGAGCGCCCACTTCTACGAGATTTTTCTTGTTTGCGAGGAAGAGGTTTTTCAAATGATAATTCGACATCTACTTCTTTTTTATCATTAATCAATTTGCTTAAAAGCACCGTAATAATTTTTTCAGCATTAGCTTCTGCTAATAATTTATTTGCTAAACTATTAAATTCAACATGATTATTACCTAGTTCTGAAACTACTTCTTCAAACATTCTGTTGTAGCGCGCTTTTTTTACTTCTTCACTAGTATAAGGTCGCAACATTTTCATTCTTTCACCACGAGAAGCTTCTATATCTTTTAAATATGGCATTTCTATTGGATTTAAGAATGTCACAGCTACTCCTGATTTTCCTGCACGTCCTGTACGACCAATTCTATGTGTATAACTCTCTGTATCTTGAGGGATATCAAAATTATAAACATGAGTCACATCACTAATATCTATTCCCCTAGCTGCAACATCAGTCGCAACTAATATTTGCAATGAGTTATTTTTAAACTTACGAAGAATTTCTAAACGTTTTGACTGCGTTATATCTCCATGTAAGCCCTCAGCCAAATATCCTTTTGCGATTAATGCACTAGATAACTCATCAACACGACGCTTAGTACGCCCAAAAACTATCGCCAAATTAGGATTTTGCACATCTAAAAATCCTATTAATGTTTCTAATTTTTCATTCTCTCTTGCTATTGTTGCAAACTCAGTGATATCCGGATTAAGATCCTCATCACTCATCGTTTTAACTAGTTTATAATCTTTCATAAAGTCTTTTGAAAGTTCCATAATAGTTTTCGGCATTGTTGCTGAGAACAGCAGTGTTTGATGACGAGATGTTATTTTTGATAAAATAAATCTAACATCTTCGATGAATCCCATATTTAGCATTTCGTCTGCTTCATCTAATACTAAATGAGTCAATGTTTCTAATCTTATAGTTTTTCTATTAATATGGTCTATTACTCTACCAGGAGTTCCTACTATTATTTGAGGACGTTTTTTCAAATCTTGTATTTGTCTTTCAATACTTGTCCCACCAAAGATTATACTAACCTTAAGTCCTTTGACACGTGACATTAAACGAAGTTGCTCTCCTACCTGTTGAGCTAATTCTCTCGTTGGTGCCAAAATCAATGATTGTAGTTCCTCTGTTTTTCTTACTGTATCTACTATTGGTATCCCAAATGCTCCTGTTTTTCCTGAACCTGTTTGGGCTTGGGCTAATATATCAATTCCTGATAGTACATATGGAATTGTTTCTATTTGGATACCAGTAGGAGATACAAAGTTCATGTTAGTTAGCGATTCTACTATCTTGCTGCTAACTCCTAATTCTTCAAATGTTGTCATTTGGTTCTCCTTCTATCTAGTTGTTTTACCATTTTTTCTGTAACCAAACAATTATAACATATTTATTTCTTCAAGTACATTATAAACACATCAAATAAGAAGAATAATTAGCAATATTAAAAACAACTACTAATTATCCTTCTTAAGTTTTACATATTATTTTCTGTTAACTGATTTATTTCTCTTGAGATGTCAATAATACCTTTAGCAGAATTTTTAAGATTATTTGTGTATATTAACAACATGTAATCTTGGTTACCAAAGACAATAGCTGTATCGTGCATATTAGCATCTATTCCACCGTATTTGCTTGCAATTTTTTTATCTGGAATCCCTTGTTTTATCCATTCATTATCGCTAGAAGCTTCCAAATATTTTATTAAATCTTGATACTTGTCTCTTTCATTATATAATTTTGTCCATACTGCTTCCATCATTTTTGGAGTTATTCTATTTTTCTCAGCCTCTGCTGGAGGTAGTGTTATTCCTAACTTAGCAAAATACTTTACAAGAATATCCGTTGCAGTCGCAGTATTTCCTATTAACATCTTAGTTGCAGTGTTATCTGAATATTGAATCATATTTTGAATAACATAATCAAGTTTGTAACTATCTTTCTTCTCTTGATTAGTTATTTCTCCAGCTCCCTCTTCTAAATATTTAGGATCGTATTTAATATCATCATCTTTGCGTATTTCTCCTGCATTTATTCGATCATATATTTTCATCGCATAGACAACCTTAATAGTACTTGCTGCTGCAAAATAACGTTCATCATCTTCTGAAAACCTATATCCCGTTGAAAAGTTTTTATAAACTATTCCTATCTCATTATTTGCTTTATATTGAGATATAATATTCTTCATCGCCTTATCTAACTCAATTGTGTCTAACTTTTTCTTCTCTTCTGGTTTTTGTTCTTTATTTTGGTTATTTTCTGCCTGCTGTGTTGTTTCTTGATTTTTCGCATCTTTTTTCGCTTTTAAATATCCACCTGCTGAAAAAACTCCATAAATAATTAAAACCACTGCTAGTGATTCAATAAAAAACTTTAATATTCTTTTCATTAATCTTTTCAATTTCTTATTCACATCCTTTTCATGAACATCCTCATACTTAGTTTACTACACATCTTATAATTCATCAATATATTTAGCATTAATAATATATAACTTTATAAATTGAAAACAGAAAAGAGCAAATTTCTCTTTTCTGTTTAATTTATCTAAAGTTTTGTTTTTAAATAAAAATCTTGTTCAGAAATTTTCTTAAATCCAATTTTTTCATACATATATTTTGGAGTATCATTAGCATCAGCAACTAATAAAACATTTTTTTTCTGTTCATTTTTTACAGCAAAATTAATCAGATGCATTGCAACTCCTTTTCGCCTGTATTCATGTGATACATATAGATTGTCTATTTCGAAAAAGTCAGCCTTTACGATAATATTCGCTGTCCCAATAATTTTATCTCCATCTTTGGCTATTAATTGTTTTATATTATCAGATCTAATATCTTCATAAAGAAGAGCTTGATTATGTTCTGCCCACTCCTCATCACTAGATTCCAAGTCTATTTTATATTGGAACTCCAAATAATTATTCAGATCTTTTTTTGTTAAATAACTTATATCATAACCGCTATCTTCTTGTTCTACAAAATTATCAGTATCTAAATAATACAAATCTAAGTTTATCTCTGTATAATTCTCTTTTTTTAAGTGTTTTTTCAACTTTTTAGAGAGTGTTATATTCTCTTGAGAGGCCAAATGAATAAAATTTACACCTTTATCTCTAAAAAAATTTCTACACGCAGAAATGTAGTAATCTAATTCTTCTATTGTCTCTGGTGTTTTTTTCATAAGTAGGTAATTTCCACTAAAATACAGTTTTGATTTTAATGTTTGGTATACTACATACTTATCTGTTTCTGTTGCCACACGAGCTCTCGAATGAATATCTTTAAAACTGTAATTCAATATACCTACCTCCTTTTTTATGATTTAAATTTTAGTGACTATGTCCGTGAGGTCCATGATGGTGTTCAAAGTGTTGAATTATCTCTAACACTCTCTTACTAGCTGTTAAGTCATAGACATTTCTTAGCGTCTCCAAATATGTAGGTTCGTCATGAAGAACATTAAAGTAAGTTACAACCTCTTCTTCAACAAAATCAATGTAATCTTCTTCCTCAGATAATGCATTCAACGCTGCACCTAAGAGAATAGGATCATCTTTAATTAATGAATGCTCATTGTATAGTTCATAAATTTTGTCATACTCATACAATGCTTTTAGTGCATTTATTGTAATAAACAATGTTTCTTCTGAAAGACCTAGAGTTGTTAAAATATTTTGCATCATAACGCGAATTTTATCATACTCTTGGTCATCTTTATAAAGAGAAATAAGATGTAAGTAGGCGCTCATAGCCACTCCTTGAAGCTCTAAATATTTCTCAAGATAATTTTTTGCTTCCTCACCTTTTGACATATGCCCTAGGTGTAAATAAGCTTCCGTAAAATCAGCATCTAGTGCAATAGTTTTTAATAAATGCATTTTCGATTTTTCTAAATTTTGTATTTGATTATACGCAAAGGCTAATGAGAATAATATACCAGCATCTTCATAACCTTTACCATGTTGATTATAAAATTCAATAGCATCATCAAAACGTCCTAAAGCAAATAAATTATCAAAAGCTATTTTGAAGTTTTCTAGCGTTTGTTCTTCATGGAAAATTCTTTCACTTAACTCTTTTGCCTTTTCTTCTTGACCTGTTGCTAAATAAATTGCAACAAGTTCCTTATCTATAGCGCGAATTGCTTCATCAAAATCTGTTCCACGACGAGCTTGAAGAAATTTTTCTTCCGCAATCTCATACAATCCATCTTCCATATAGATTAGCCCTTCTTGGTATAAAATAGATGGTGTTTTAGGGGCGTTATACAGTACAACTAAGGCATCATCTTTTCTATCTAAATATTGTAAATTATGTACATACCCTTCTATTGCATCATCTTCTTCTTTATTTTGTTCATAAATTATTTTAGACAGTTCCAAGCACTCTTCAAATAATCCATTGTCAAATAAGATAGAACGAAAATTTTCCTGTTGTTCTCTATCTAAGACACTAAAGTCTATCTCTTTTAATTCTTCTAAAAATTGTTCAATATCCATTTAATTTTCTCTCCTTGCTAGCTTATCCATAACGAATACTAATTCTTCTTTTACATTGTCATTTCCTAAATTTTCTATATTAAGCAATGCTTTTTCTAAATAACGTTGACTTATCTCTAAAGTTTCATTCAAAATACTTCCAGTATTTTTTATAAATTTAATTATATTTTGTTTTTCTTCTAAACTAGAATCTTTCGAAAAATTCTTAAACAAAGCTGAGTTATGTTCTCTTGCGATAATTGCTGGTAAAGTTATATTTCCGTTTATTAAATCTTGACCTATTTCTTTACCTAAAGTTTCACTTCCTCCAGCAAAATCTAAATAATCATCAATTATTTGATAGCTCATACCTAAATAATAACCAAAAGCATAACTACGTTGAATATTTTCATTAGATGCACAAGAAACTATACTACCTGCACTTGTGGCAAAAGCAATAAGAATAGCTGTTTTCCTTTTTATCTTCTTCAAGTAATCTATTCTTCTTGTTCTTATATTATATAATCCTTCTTCTTGAATAATCTCTCCTATACAAAGCTCTTTCAAAGTATTAGATAAATACATATGCAGTCTTTCATCCTTAAATTCTGCAATCTCTCTTAGCACCGTTGCAAATAGATAATCACCTACGTAAAGAGCATATTCTTCTCCATAAGCCCTACTCATAGTTGTCTGCCCACGACGAGTTTTCGCTTTATCAATAATATCATCATGTATAAGACTAGCTGTATGAATAATCTCAACTATGCTTGCTATTCTTATAATATTTTTTTTATTTTTTTCAAAATCACCTAGATTTGAACATATCAAAAGTAGTAATACACGTACTCTCTTACCACCATTTAAAAAATATTCCTTAATTATTGTATTTAGTTTCTTATCATCACTACGAGTGATTTCGAAAATATCTTCTAGTACCTCTTGTACTAAAGTATCATATTGTTTTAACATTTTTTTTCACCATCACAAACTTATAAGAGCTTGGCTATCTTTTTCATCAAAAGTTAAGTTATAAAAATCAAACCATTGACTTATAATAGTTCTATTAAAAGAGTTTATATCCATAGTTAATTTTGTCAATCCTAGGTAGCCTGTTTTCATCACATCTGTTAATAATATTAATTTATCCAAATCATACTTTAATAAACTATAATAAACAAAGCTATAATAATCACCAAAAAGAAGATTTTTAGTAGGTATCTTTTGCTCTTTTCTACAATGATGCTCATAAACAGAGCTGAGCGCATAAAAAATTGCCAAATTATACTTCTCATTGTTTAAATTATACTTTTCAATAAAGTATTTTATATTCAATTTTTCTATTAACTCTTTATTATAAGTATATCTTTCCATAGCATATCCTTTGCAAATTGTCTGTTACAATTATACCACATTATGAAAATTTATAAAATCTTCTCACCTTGCTTTCACATAAATTATTTAAAAGAAAAATGAAGTTAATTAATTTTTACTACTTAATTAACCTCATTTTATAAATAATTTTATAGATAACTTATTGTTTCTTGTTGTTCCTGTTGTTCTGGAAACTCTGTTGTTGGTTCTTTTCTAACAAATAACATAATTGCTACAATTAAGTGCAACAGGTATATAGGTATTAACAATCCTACAGAAGTCACCCCAACAGCTATTGCAGCTAGTAAGAAAAATACTCCTGATAAGACAGGCTTCTTCATTAAAAATGCCCCTAAAATAGTTAATATTGTCACAATAATATAAATAACAACATAAGTTATAAATGATGCTATCATTAAATCCATGCGTTGTTCTGGTGTTAAATTCGCTGTTTTCGGATTACTAGCAAAAATTTGTTCTGCTTGCTGGATTATATCTGGATTATCTCTTATTAACTCTGTTTTAAAAAATACAATATACACTAGAACTCCTGTTAAAAGTATTAATAACACATTAGCAATCCACGCTAAAACTTTCTCTACCGTTCTACTAAATGGCTTCATAAATAACTCCTCCTAATTTCATAATAAAGACAAGATAAAATTTATCTTGTCACTATTATATCATAAGTTTGTCTTTTTTTATAAATTTTTAATTAAATATTACATAGAATTCTCTTTTTTTATTTTTCTATTTAGATACTTATCTTACTCCCTCCAAAAAGATGTCGTTTTATATAATTCCACATTGTTTCACGACCTATTTTAACTTCTGCTATTCCTAGCATGCCATACGCTATTTCTTCACCATTACTTAGTATCTCTACTTCTGCTTCATAAACATTTATTACTTCTTCTTTCTTATTATCTTTTGATATTTTAGTCGTAGTAGGAATTATTGAAATCTTAGTAACCTTTACTTTTACTGCTTTTTTTTGTTCTCCTTGAAATCTAATACTCCCTTCTTTTCCGACTTCTAATTGTTTTACGTCGCTTGGATTTAAATGTAAAACTATTTTGTTTTTACTTCCTTCTGGTAGTATAGTTACCAGTGGTTGTGATATTTCTACACCATTATCTTTAACTATATTTTTTTCAAATTTTATCCTTCCTTTTCTCGGTGCTTTTATTTCTAATTGTTCTATTATTTTTTGATTGCCCTCAGCTTCGATTTTCTTTGCTTTTAGAGCATCTTCAATTTCTATTATTTTAGCACCAACATTACTTAAAGTGGTGTTTTTTAAACTAGCTATCTTCGACATTCCTTCTGCTTGCACATCATTAGTAGCACTATTTACATCTTGATTTTTTTTATTATAACTGATAGTGGCTTGTTTTATAGATTGAGTTATCTTTTCAAGTTCTTTTTTACTCTGCTCTATTCGGACTTTTAATTGTGATTTATTTTGTAATACCTCTTCTTTGTTATACTCATCTATAAGTGTATTTATTGTTTTAGCTAAGCTTTCTCTTTCTGACTCTAATATATCTATTTGTGTTGTATCCATACCTCTTACTAATGTATTACTTGATATATTTGTCTGAACTGTAATTGTATCTATATTTTGCCTATAATTACTATACTCATCTTTTATCCCTTGCGGATCTTCTGCTTTAAAATGATTTTGACCAGTTTCTATACTTTTTCTCAATCTAACTAATTCTTCCTTTTTCTTTTCAAGATTTTCTTTTGTATCATTTAAAAGCTTAGTGTTTATTTCTTTTTCTATATTTTTTAATTTAAGTATAGTTTCTCCTTCTTCAACATTCCCACCATCCTTTTTATAAATTTTTTCTATTACTGCTTTAGAATCTGATTTCAAAACTATAATGTCATTTGTTGGCTCGACTGCTGCTTGAGCGGCAATTGTAATATCTACTTTTAAAAAGCTTATTAGTAAAAGTATTACTAATAAAATTATACTTAATATATATATAAGATTTTTTATAAATATGGGAGGCTTTTTATTTAATAATATATTACTATCTTGCAATTGTTCAAACGTATAAAGACTCTTTATTCCATTTTTATTCTTCATTATTTTCTCCTATATTTCTTGATTTTTCCATAATTCATAGTATTCACCTCTATTTTGAAGTAATACTTTATGTGTTCCACTTTCAACTATTCGTTTATTTTTAAGAACAATTATATTATCAGCATGTTTTATTGTACTTAAACGATGAGCTATCATTATTACTGTGAATTTTTTCTCTAGCTTGTGAGTAGTATTTAGTTCCATAGTACGTAAATTCTGAATTATCTTTTGTTCCGTTGTCGAATCAAGTGCACTAGTTGCTTCATCTAATATTAAAAGACTAGGTTGTTTTAGTAATGCTTTAGCTAAAGCTAGTCGTTGAAGTTGTCCACCAGATAAATTACTTCCATTTTCTTCTAATACTGTTTCATATTTTTGTGGTAAACTATCTATAAAATCGTGAATTTCCGCATTTTTACATGCTTCTATCACCTTATCTACACTATCTACGTATTCTATTCCATATAGTAAATTATCTTTTATCGTACCACTAAAAAAGAATGTATTCTGTGTTACATATGATATGCGTGAGCGAAGATATTTCTTATCCAAATCTTCTAGTTTTGCTGAATCAACCTTTATTTGACCTTCATCAGGTTGATAGAAACTTACTAATAATTTTGCAATTGTAGACTTACCACTACCACTTTCTCCTACTAAAGCTAGGTGTTCTCCTGGATAAATCTTAAAACTTATATCTTCTAGTACCGTACCTCGACTTCCATATCCAAAAGTAACATTTTTCACATCACAATATGTAGTAAATAATGGAGCGTGCTCCATTTCAAAGTTTGAACTACCTTCTCCATATTGCTCTTCATTCTCAGTTTTCAATTCCAGTATTTCTCCTAACCTTTTTGTAGCAATACTAGCTGTTTGAAGTTTTGGTTGCAATTCAATAAATCTTTCTATCGGACCTAAAAAATAGACTACTAAAGCATTAAATGTAAGTAAGTCACCTAAAGTCATAGTCCCTTCTATTACATATGTCGAACCTATCCACAGTATAAATAAGCTAATAGCAAGATCTAAAAATCCTTTTATAGCACCTTGTGCATTTGTGAATACACCTAGCTTAAATATTTTTTTCATAAGACGCATAAAATATGTTTCTACTTTAATAAAAACCTCGTCTTCTGCTTGATATGAACGAATCGTTGAAATTCCACTTATTGATTCTACTAAATATGAGTTTAATTTAGCATTTTCTTCCATTTGCTCCTCATTGTATTTGTTATATGGTTTTTGAAAAAAATATGCTAATGCCATGTAGATTGGTACTATTAATAGTGTTATAAAAAATAATGAACTGTTTTGTATATAAAGAATTATACTCCCAACTATTATCATTACTGTATCTACCAAACTTGTTACAGCGGCACTCGCTATCGCATCTCTTATTTTACTAGCATCCATAAAACGAGACAGTACTTCTCCGGTTTTTCTTGTTTCAAAAAAGTTTATTGGCAAATTCAAAACGTGTTTATAATATCCTAACATTAGATTTATATCTGTTTTCATACTAAAGTATAATATTAAATGACTCCTAGCAAATCCCAATAAGTTCTGTAATATATACATTAATAAAATACCTATTGAAATTGTATGAAGACTGGTTATCAGTTCATTTGGTACAATATCATCTACTAAAAATTTAAAATAAAATGTTCCTAAAAAACCAAAAAGATTTAAAAATAAAGACGCTATAAATATACCAAATATCAAACCTTTATTTGGTTTTAAAAGTTCTAACATCATTGTAAGGAATTTTACACTCTCATCACCCTTTTTAAAATATTTATTTTTAGAAATCAAGAGTAGTACACCCGTCCAGTATTTAATAAATTTTTCTAATTTTTCACTCTTTCGTCCACAAGATGGATCAACAATATAAACTGTATCACCTTTTATTCTTTCAATAATCACAAAATGAGCAAAACCTTCCTTCGTTATGATATGAGCTATAACTGGAAGATTAACGTCAAATAAAGCTGTTGGTTCTTCTGCACGAACACCACATACATCTAACCCTAACTTTTCTCCTATCTTCATTATTCCTTTTATATTTGTTCCTTGCAAATCTGTTCCTCCATATTCACGGAGACGCGTTACTGAAACACTAAAACCATAGTAATCTGAAATCATAGCCATGCATACTGGTCCACAATCTTTTGGATCTGTTTGCTTTATAAATTTGATTTTTTTACTCATAAAATTCCTTTCTAAATTATGTATTTATTATTGGAATCGTATCGAAACTATACTATTCCAAAATTTTCTTCTTTATTATCTTTTTATATACTAAGTAATATATTATCCACGAATTAATAAATATAATAAAAAATAATGAAATATTCATTAATATTTTCACATTGCATTTACAAAAAATACTAAATTCCACATAAAAATGTGAGTATAAAAAATAACTACAGCTCTATTTTCAATAATCACTTTTTACCTAAAAATTAAATATAAACACATATGAAATTCATTATATATTATAAATATCTATTCAAATATACGCTAGCTTTTATACTCCCATGCTCGCGGATAAAACCATTTAAAAAACCTTTGCCCCCAACTACCTCCACTGATTTTTTCTAACTCTGATTTCGATAATTTTTTTAATTTTTCTTCTTTTGTTTTCATTATTAATTTCCTATACAACACTATTTTTTAGAGTAGCATTTTCTTATTATTTTTTAGTAATTACTATGCATCTTACCTAAGTTATCTACATTTAATCCTACTAATTTTTGACATTATGCCCCTAAAATTTATATTATTTGTAAGCTTACATTTTTTATTATAAAGAATTCCAAAATTTTATGTTAATTTTTTCCTGAACAGTCACTTTTTTTCTTGAACAGTCACTTTTTTTGGATAATTATTTCTCCCAATTTAATTCATATTGATTTTTCTTAAAAAAAATGCTAAAATTTAATTTAATACCCACCAAGAAAAAGGAAGATAGTATTATAATTATGAAGAATTTTTTTGAAAATATATACTTTAATAATATTAGTTTATTCTTAGTACTTACTATTTCACTAATCTATATATGTTCTATTTTTTTCAGTTATAAATTTAATAATAAAGATAAATTATCTTTATCTACTTTATTTTTAATAGTATTTATTTTTTCTTTGATTTTTTTCAAGATTTTCGTATTATTTTTAATATTTATTCCATCTTATATATTTTTTTATAAAAAAGATATTGAATATATTTCTTTTAGAATTTTATTTTTGACAATATATATTACCCTACTTTCAAGAATTTCTGGAATGATAGTTGCAATAACTTACACAATTATTGACCATGATACATCCTACACTTTTAATATTCATAGACATATTATTTTTCTTACATTGATATTAATTCTAACATCAAAGGTAAATAAATTATTAGTTTCATTAATTAATAGCTTTAAACTATTCAAAACTTATTTTACTATTACATCTACCATTCTTTGTATTATGTTAATAATTTATAATCTTATTTGGATATATTCATTTATTGGTAATAACAATATTATCTATTATTTATCTATAATCATTATCTTTACCTTTGTTATACTTTTCTTACTTATATCCTCAGCACTATTAAAAAATATTAAAACAAAGGTTGAAGTTGAAACGGAAAAAGAAAGACTTATACAACAAAAGAGATATATAGAAGCCTTAGAAAAAAATAATAGTGAAATTAGAAAATTTAAACACGATTTTAATAACATAATATTAGGTCTAGAAGGCTATATTAACACTTCTGAAATAAATAATGATGAATTAAAAAAATATTTTTACGATAACCTTGTCAATTTCAATTCTAAACTGAAATTGGATGATATTACCCTTTCTCATCTTAACAGTATTAAAGTTAAATCGCTAAAAAGTCTTCTTACTAATAAAATATCAATAGCTCAAAATAATAATATTGATGTTAAACTAATTATAGAAAATGAAATAAAAGATGTCTTTACCAATGAAATGCAACTCAGCAGAGTTATTGGAATACTGTTAGATAATGCAATAGAGGCTTGTTTAGAATTAGAAAGCGATAAGCTATTAGAAATTACTATTTTGAGAATCGATAAAACTATTGATTTCCAAATTGCAAATAATTTCTTAAACACCGGAATCCCTATAGAAGAACTCAAAAAAGAAGGATATTCTTCAAAAGGAGAAAATCGTGGGCTTGGTTTAATTTCTGCACAAGATATTATAAAAAACTATAATATGATTCTAACGACAAAAATTGAGAATAATATGTTTAAACAAATTTTAACAATTGAAGGAAGCTTTTATAATGAAGATAATTATTTGTGAAGATAATAAAGAAATTTTGACTAAAATAAAAAATATCATAGAATCATTTATCACAATTAATGATTGGGATTTGAAAATAAAACTAGCAACAGATAATCCTAATACTGTACTTAATCATATAAACGAAAAAGAACTTGCTGATTGCTATTTTCTTGATATTGATTTGGGAAATGATATTATGAATGGTATTGAACTTGGAAAAAAAATTCGTAATAAAGATCCTTTTGCAAAACTGATCTTTATTACTTCTTTTGATAAGATGTATATTAAAATTCTTGATGAGATGATTTCTCCTCTCGCCTACATCATCAAGGATACAGATAAAACAACCGAAAAAATACGTTCTTCTTTATGCGTAGCGTATGATCAATATCTATCTTCTTTGAAAAAAAATACAAATATTGGAAAAATTCCTATTCAAATTGGTAATAGACAAGCTTTCTTTAATGTTGATGATATTTTATATTTCGAAGCAATAGGAAATCACAAAATATCATTAATATTAGCTAATGGAGAAGAACAACAATTTTTTGGTAAAATTTCAGAAATTGAACACCTTCATAATAATTTCTTTTGCTGCCATAGATCTTACATTGTAAACCTAGAAAACATTATTGATAGTAAAAAAGACATCGTTATTTTCAAAAATAATATATCTCTGTTTCTTACTGATAAGGCAGCAAGAAAGATTAGAAAAATCTTAAAAAATATAGAATTTACTTTCCATTAATAAAGTAATCCTAACTTTAACTACTCTAAGCAATGATTTAAAACTACCTTTCTATAAATAAGACATAAAAATTATTAAAAATTTTACTTGGAAGTCAAACTTTACTTAGAGCAGTTATCAGTAGAATATTTTCATTAAACACTCTTAGACAGAATCAATTACAATTATAATTCTAAATTTAAAAATTCAATTTTAAAAAATTATGAAAATCCAAGAAAATATTACCTAAATTTAGATTTGCTAATTATTACTAGGCATAAATATAATATAATTTAAAAAGACTTAGAACATTCTTGTAAACTAATTTTAGAAACTAATGTTATTTATCATCGAGAAAAGTAGCATACTAGGTAACTTTTTCCTACTTAACATTTCTTAAGAAATGTTAAGTAGGAAAAACATATCATTAATATTAACTAATGCCCATGTAAAGTAATACAAAATTTAATTCATAAAAGTAAGAGGGAAAATAATTTGATATCAAGCTATTTCCCCTCTTACTCTTACTTTTATATTATTTATTAAAACTTTTATAATTCATTTAGTCTACATTTAAAATTCTTAAATATACTTTACTTTATTTTTTATTGCTGTAACAAATAAAATTTTCAAGGATATATTTCACATAATATCTGAAATATCCCCTATCTTACACTATTTATTTTTAACATTATTTTTATATTATTTTCTTTTATAAAGTTACTAATACCTTATTTCATTTTAACTATAAAATTATATATTTACTTTGCCTTCTCTGTATAATAACCCGCCTTATAACTCGAATAAGCTAGTTCTACCTTATCCATTAGACTTGCTAAAGTTACGATAATTCCTATAACAAGTAATATTGTTACAGATTTTTTATATTTTATCACTATCTTATCATACATATTATTCACTTCTTTTCTTATACTGGTTGACAAAATCTATAACCATGAGTAGCACATCTATCAGCATGACTTCTACTACTCTTTCCTAATCCTGTAAAAAACCATACTATAAAATTATCAAAACTCCCATCTCCTCCTGAAATATCCAAAAGTTCTTCTTCTGATAAACTGTAAATTTTTGTTCCCTTATTCATTTCTATCTTCCTCCATAATATCCATTTCTATAACTATTATATGCTAACTTTACCTTATCATATAAACTAAATCCCGCTTCTATTGTTCCATATATAGCTAATCCACCCAATATAATTGCTGGAATCGCTCCTCCATTTATTTTTTCTAATTCATCTGTATTTATTTGTACTAATTTCATGTAGTATTCTCCTTAAATGTTATTCTGTAAGCTTACACTTTTTATTATAAGCTATTTAAATATTTTTTGTTGTTTTTTTCCTGAATGGTCAATTTTTTTCTTGAACGGTCAATTTTCTAATTTTTACATGAAAAATAAAACTGACTTAAGAACTTTTCTCAAACCAGTTTTGTTTGTCATATTACTTCTTCTCATCTAGCGTAAAACGCGTTTCTATACTGAAAATTCCATCTTTAGGAGCATACGCTTTTATTACTTCTTTATGTTTTTCAGCAATTACTTGAGCCATAGATAAACCAATACCGTATCCTTTAACGTGGCTATTTCTTGATTCATCTAAACGATAAAATCTATCGAATACTTTTCGGAAATCTCCTTTTTTTACATTAGCTTTATTTGAAATTTTCATAGTTGCATAGCGGCGATTTTTTTTAAGACTAATATTTATATCACTATTTTGCGGTGCATATTTTATCGCATTTTCCAATAAAATATCCATTAGTTGAATTATTGCTTGTTGATCTCCGTTATAATAAAGATTACTGTCAATATCTGTAGCAATGAATTTCTTTTGGAAATTAGCTAATTCATTAAAATCATTTATGCGAGATTTTAACGTACTTGTCAAGTCGAACTTCACTCTTTCTACTGTATCTTTTTCTTCCATTCTACTAAAAGCAACTAAGCTATTAACAAGACTAGTTAGACGTTCTACTTGATTTTGGATATTTTTTGTCCACTTCGAATTACCATGTTCAAGTTCTAATACATCAGTATTGGAACTAATAATAGCTAATGGTGTTTTTAATTCATGACTAGCATCCGTAATAAATTGTTTTTGCTTTACATAACTCTGTTGGATTGGCGCTATTACTTTTTTTGATACCATTACAATAATTATAAGTACAGATAAGATAACTATAGAAGATATGATTATTGTATTTCTAACAAATGAATAATAAGACTCTAAGTCTCGTTGACAATTTAAAAACAATATAACATTTCCAGTCTTAGTTTCTGCTTTTAAATATCGATAACTTCCTATAAAACCACTCTCTTGTCCATTAGTATATATTTTATCAATATAACTTTGCAAATCTTTCTGCGACGAAATCAAAGCATCATCTCGATAAGATTTTTCGATCTTCCCTTCAGAATTTACTTTCGCTACAGAAAAACCTGTTGAATCAGTAGCACTAGATGTATTTTTAGTTATCACTAAATCATTTTCTGCGCCTTCTTTGAACAGGGCAACTAATGTTTGTGATTTTGCCGTTTCATGTAGTGTTTCATCTATTCGTTGCTCCAACTTATAATAGTTAATAAAATTTAGAGTTACTGCCATTAAGGTTATAACTACTGCAACACTAACTACTGCCGAAGCAACAAACTTTCTTCTAAGACTCTTGAACATCGACTATCTCCAATGTATATCCAACATTTCTAGTTGCTTTAATTTGAATATTAGCATCTAATGCTTTCAATTTTTTTCTTAAGTAAGAAATGTTAACCCAAACTACATTAATCTCTGAATCACTATCATAACCCCAAATTCTTTCTAGGAATTGTTCTGTTTGAATAACATTCCCTGGATTACGCATTAGCATTTCCATCATTTGATATTCTTTATTTGATAGTCTTACTTTATCTTTATCAGTAGACAACTCAAAAGTATATTTACTCAAACTAACATTTCCTAATTCAAGAACATTACTCGTAAATGTTGCCTGTCTTCTTGTCATAGATCTTACACGTGCTAGTAATTCTTTAATAACAAATGGTTTTGTTAAATAATCGTCAGCCCCGCTGTCAAGACCATATACTTTATCTTCTACTTCTGATTTCGCCGTTAATAGTAGTACAGGTGTATTTTTTTTATTTTCTCTCAATTTTTTAACTACTGTTACTCCATCCATCTTCGGCATCATAACATCCAATATAGCTCCATCATAGTCATCAAGCATCAGATAATCTAATGCATCCTGACCATTATCAACTGTGTCTACCGAATAATTATTATGCTTTAGCATTGCTTCTAGAGCATCTGCTAAGTCTCTTTCATCTTCTGCTAGTAATAACCTCATTTCTCTACACTCCTTACTTTAGTTTATTTCAATATTGATTATATAAAAAGTAACTAAAATCTAGTTTAAACATAGATTTTAGCTACTTTTATTTTCTTATATTAACTAACTGATATAACTTATAAATTTTTTATAGGCTGTTTCTATTCCTAACTTAATAACATTATGCCAGAAATACTACTTTCTACCTATTAATAGACCACTTTGTATATAGTCTTTCATTCCCTTACCATAACCCCATTTTTCAGCATATTCTTCTGTAACATCTGAATTGATAATTTGGAATTTTGTAAAACCTGCTTTTTTTATAATATCGACCATCTCTTCTTCCAGAAGAGCTCCGGCCACTCAAGTACAATATAGTTTTTCAGAATTTTTCCACTTTTCTGGTAAACTTTGTTTTAAAATTATATCAGAAATAACAAACATACCATCATCTTTTAATATACGATAGATTTCATTGTAAACTTGTTGCTTATCTGGTTCAAGGTTAATAACACAGTTACTAATAACTCTATCCACCGCTTTATCCTCTAAAGGAATATCGATTAGTTCGCCCTTAATAAATTCTATATTATCAAAGTTCTTGCTTTTAACTACTTTACGAGCTTTTTCCAACATAGAGTCCAATCTATCTAAACCGTAAAGCGTTCCGACTTTTGGATTTTTCATCTTTGTAACGAAAATATCCATACCTGCACCACAACCTAAATCAATTAGAGTTTGTCCTTCTTTAATTTTTAAGTGGTTAATTGGATTCCCACAAGAAAGCCCCATATTTATTTCATCAGGAAATTCATTGATAATATCTTCATCATAACCTAATGACATACTAAGTGCTTTAGAGTCTACTTTTGTTTTCTTTTTATTTTTTGATATGTCATCATAAAATTTTCCTACAGACACTCTTATTTTAATATTATTTAGTGACACCTTACTCTTCCCTTTCTTAACTTTTCTAAAAATTTAGTTGCTTGAATTTTACAACTCAAGCAACTAAGTTCATATTTATTTTATCATAGATTAATAATTTTTACTAAAATTATAGTTTTACGATTTCTCTGTATCTAAATGTTGGATTTGGTCTTCCAGGAATTAAAGCATTTAATTTTTCTTCTTTGTATCCAACTTCTTTAAATACTCTATCAATTTCTTCTTTAATAATT
>ERZ773083.1195-NODE-1195-length-18231-cov-17.994663_pt1 | contig 18231 bp, 15 predicted proteins | sample MGYA00511465_ERZ773083 | MGnify/ENA primary metagenome ERZ773083 (study PRJEB29015, sample SAMEA2738001) | human oral metagenome | biome: human oral; feature: human-associated habitat; material: dental | place: China | collected 2060 ... | reverse complement strand
AGATTGTAGGAAATTGTGCAAGATTTAAATTTTGTTCTCCTCTTGTCATTCGTGAACATAATAGAGAAGATAATACAGACAGACATATAACTGTTGAAGATGAGGATTTCTTTGAAAAATTTAAAGAAAATTTGAAAATCCATTTTCCAAGTTATTCCAACTCTATAGATGATATGCAGATTGATACTTCTGAAATGAAAAAAGCAGTTGTACTTTTTTATGGATTATATATAGATGTTAGTTTAGGAGTAATTGAAATTAAAGCTGATAATAATTTATTAAACGAAATGCTGATTTCGTCTGTCGGAAGTAAAAATGCATCAGGTTTCGGACTATTACAACTTATAGAATCTTGGGAGATGATTTAATGATAGAAGAAAAAGGGAATTTTAGCGGATATGATAGAAAATTAGAATTTTCTGACTGGAGATTTTCAGCTGCTGCAGTTGGAATTATAAGGTATCTAAAATATCATAAGCTCAATTATTCAACAGAATATAATGGAAGAAAAGATGTGCTTTTATATAATTTTGATGATATAGATATATCAAAAAATGAAGAGAAATATTACGAATTTGCAGAAGAATATTTTAAAGATAAAATGCATCACAAAAGATTAGAAAATCTTTTAAATTCTGAAGATTTTGATGAAGAAAAAGTTAAAAATTTAAAAAGTTTTTGGAATACAATAATGAAGAATACATTTAAAAATGATGAAATTTCTATAAAAAACAAGGATAATATTTTATTGAAAATATCTGATAATAAGCTTGAATTAATAAAAAAGACATTTGAAGGGGCAAAATCAATGTATTCAAAATTTTGTAATCCAAGTTGTATAGGAAAAGAGAAACAAAAAATATGTAGGTTATTGGGATACTATGTTGATCAAGGGAGAAAAACAAAATCTTTATCATTCAATTGGGACTATAATACCTATGTGTATGAAGATTATTGTGAATTTGATTATATTCCTTTTGCATTCTCAAAAGGAGATAGTTCATTTTTTATTAATAATAATTTTTCAACTGATATGTTATTAAAATCAAATGATTATTTAACAGATGAAAATTTGGATTTAGATAAGAAAAATTCAGTTGGAATATTTGAAAACTTTAAGTTGAATTTATTTTTTACCACAAAAAATGTCTCAAGATTTTTAGATTATGAAGTTGAAATAATATCTAAAAATATGCAGATTAAAAATGGTAAAAAGGAAAATAAGGAATATTTTGAAACTATGTTTTTAAGAAATTCAGCTATTAAAATTTTTGAAAAAATTTCAGATATAAAAGATGATAATATTTTTAAAGCAATAAACAATCCTTGTAAATTGAGGACTGATGAATATGAACCGATTTTAGATGAAGTTATTGATTGTATCCTATATACTAAGTATTTGGATTATCTAATTGATAAGCTCCTTAGAGATGGCAGTAAGCCAAAAAATAAAGATAACAAAGAAAACAAAATAGATAACCATAGTTTTTTAATTAGTCAATTAATTAGAATAAACCAAAAAATATATGAAGGAGTTGATATTATGGTGAATAACAAAAAAGAAAAAGAGCAATTGGAAAAGGAAGAGAAACAAATGAATTTTAATTTGTTTAATGCCAGAGAAAGTGCAGAAAAAGTCGTTTTTAAATTAAAAGATACGCCTAGAAAAATCGATGCATATAGGAATAAATTAATTTCCTGTTTGACTTTTAAAGATTATGAAAAGTTTTCAGTAACATTACTTCAACTTTCATCTTATAGTTCTGTGACATTTGATTTTGCATATTATTTATTTAAAGACTTTGAAAAAAATAAAAATGTGGCATATACATTTGTAAATGCATTACGTGTTAAAGAAGATAATAATAAAAATGGAAATAATGAAAATAAGTAGGAGGATTTAAAAATGGAAAATAAAGAAAAGAAAAATTTAGGATTAACACTTACTGTTGTATGTAATATTACTTCAAATTACGGAGAAAGTTTGGGGAATGCATCATCTGTACAAAAAGTTTTTAAAAATGGTAAAATTTATGCTACAAGAAGTAGAGAAAGTATGAAAAATGCAATTATGACTCAAAGTGGAATGTATGATGATTTGAAGGTTGTAGTTGATAAAAAAGTAACCCAAAAAGAAGTTACTGAAAAATTGAATGCATCAAATTGTAGAGCACTTGAAGGCGGATATATGAATACTAACAATTTAACAGTTATAAGAAAAAGTTCATTTTATTTAACAGATGCAGTTGCGTGTGATGAATTTGTTAATGAAACAAGATTTCACAATAATTTATGTTTAGCATCAACTTATGCAAGAGATAATGGAATAAATTTACAAGAAAAAGCAGGAGAATCAGGACTTATGCCATATCAATATGAATTTGATAAGTCACTAAAGAAATACAGTATAACATTTGATTTAGACAAAGTGGGTGTTGATGAAAATTTTAATGCAGAGGCGGAAGTTTCTGAAAAAATTGAAAGAGTAAATTTAATATTGGAAACAATAGAAAACTTATCATTAGTCGTTAAAGGGAATCTTGATAATGCAGAACCTCTAATGATATTTGGAGGAATTGGAAACTGTAAAACTCACTATTTTGATAATGTCGTGAATGTTACAAAAAGCACACTAAAAATAACTGATGAATTGATTGAAAGGCTAAATAAAGAAGATTATAAAATAGCATTTATTGAAGGTGGAAACTTTGTAAATGAAAAGGAAATAAAAGAAAAGTTAAATCCTATAAGTGTTACTGAATTTTTTGAAAAGTTAAAAGGGGATGTAAAAAAATATTATGAAGGATAAACTTTTAAGGATAAAGTTACATCAAAATAAAGCTAATTATAAAAAAGAGGAAACTTCAGAAAACAAAATGACTTATCCTCTTCCTCCTTATTCAACCATAATCGGTGCAATTCACAATGCTTGTAACTGTAAAGAATACAAAGATATGGATATAAGTATTCAGGGTAGGTTTCAATCCTTAGGGAAAGAAATGTATCGAGATCAAGCATTTTTAAATAAGATTGAACATGATAGGAATGTTTTAGTTAAAATAAAAAACCCACATATACTTAATGATGTATATACAATGATAACTAGAATAGAAAGTTCAAAAAATAAATCCAAAAATAAATCTGATAAAAAACTAAGAATAGATATACTCGATATTGATGAAGTTAAAGAATATATTAGGTTATACAAGTTAAGTGGGAAAAAAACTAAAGATTTTGACAAATTTGAAGAAGCTATAAACGGAAGAATTTCTGAACTTAACTTGGAAAAAAACGAATCAATAAAACGAGTAAATATACCATTTGATTATAGTGATAATTCTGGTTTGAATTTGGGAAAAGATAATTCAAATAAAGAGATGGATTCTTATAATTTTGATTCTATCTATAAAGTTCTTGTTAATTCTATTAAATATTATGAAGTTTTATATGATATTGATTTAGTAATTCACATTCGTGCAGGCAAAAGCATATTAGGTGAAATTATAAGAAATATAAACAATTTAACATCACTAGGAAGAAGTGAAGATTTTGTTGATATAGAAGAAGTTAAATTTGTTAATATCTATGAAGACAATCCGAATGATATTGAATTTATATATAATAGTGGATATGTTTACACTGAAGCAATAGAGAAAGGAATTGTAACTTTTAAAAATATCAGAAAAAAAGTTAATAAGATAAAAACTAAAGGAACTAATTATTATATTAATAAAAATTATGAAATACAAAACAAAAAAAGAATATTTAAAAAGTATAGAGTTGGTTATTTATCTGAATACAAAATAAATTTTGATGAATTAAAAGAATATAATATGTCCACAGATAAAAATATTTATTTGGATGAAGATGGTTATATTGTTAGTTTAGTTTAGGAGATTAAATGAAAATTTTTAAAAATAGATTTATAGCAAAGTCACTTGCAAAACCGGATGAAACTATTGAGGAGCATACAGAAAACTTATTAAAATGTTTAGAATTACTTAAAGATTTGAAATATGTAAATACTAAAGATAGAGATATTTTAGAAAGAGCAATTATATATCACGATGTTGGAAAAGCAAATTCTCTATTTGCTGAAAGGCTTAAAAACAATACTAAATTTGATAAGTTTAAAGAGGTTCCTCATAATATATTGTCATACTATATGATGCATATTGAATTAGATAGTTTTTCTGATGAGGATAATTTTGAATCTTATAAGAATAATTTGGCATCTTATGCAATTTTTAATCATCATCATTATATAGATAATTTTGAATATATAACTTGTGAATACAATAGAAAGTTGATATTAGATAGACTTTTAAATATTTATCCGATTTATTCGAATTTAAACAAAAAACAAATAGAAAAATTAGATAGCAACTTGGGAAACATTGAAGATTTATATGAAGAAAATCAAATGGACTTTATAAAAATTTTAGGATTGCTTAATAAATGTGATTATTCTGCAAGTGCTCATATTCCAGCTGAATTTTATCCAAATTTTCTGGAAAAAGGATTGGATAATTTATTAAATAATTGGAAAAGAGAAGATGACAAAGCTAGTTGGAATGAATTACAAAATTTTTGTAAGGAAAATAAAAAAGAAAATTTAATAGTTATTGCACAGACGGGAATGGGAAAGACCGAAGCGGGATTACATTGGATTGGTGATACCAAAGGCTTTTTTGTGTTGCCTTTAAAAACAGCTATAAATTCTATTTATAACAGGATTAGAAATAATATTTGTAATGGTGAAGAAATCGAAGAAAAGGTCGCATTATTGCATAGCGATACTTTGAGTATGTATCTTGAGAATTTTGAAGGTGAAGATAATGATAAAATTTTATCCTATTATGAAAATAGTAAAAAGTTTTCTATTCCTTTAAATATAACAACTCCTGATCAGATTTTTGATTTTGTTTTTAGAAGTAAAGGATTTGAATTTAAAAATGCCATGATGAGTTATTCAAAAGTTGTTATAGATGAAATACAGGCATATAGTCCTGAACTTCTTGCAACTCTTATTCGTGGAATACAGGATATAATTGAAATAGGTGGGAAAGTTTCCATATTTACAGCAACTTTTCCACCCTTCATAAAAGACTTGTTGCTTACGGAAAATTTAGATTATTTGAACGAACAGGAACAAAAATATAAATTTATTACTAAAGAATTTACAAATGATATGAAAAGACATAATGTAAAAATATTAGAAGAAGAACTTAATTCGGAATATATTTATAATCATTATGTAAAAAACGATTCAAAAAACAAAAAATATTTAGTTGTTTGTAATACAATAAAAAAATCTCAAGAAGTTTTTGCAGATTTAAAACAAAATGGATTAGAAAATGTAAATATTTTACACAGTAAATTTATAAAAAAAGAAAGAAATGAAAAAGAAAATAAGATAATAGAAGTTGGAAAAACTGAAAATATAGGAAATGAAATTTGGATATCAACGCAAATAGTAGAGGCCAGTTTAGATATAGATTTTGATTTCTTATTTACCGAACTTTCAGATTTAAATGGTTTATTTCAAAGGCTTGGTAGAGTTAACAGGAAAGGGAAAAAAGAAGTTAATGATTACAACTGCTATGTTTTTACAGAAATAAATAAAAATTTATTAAAAGAAAACAAAGATTCAAAAAAAGGATTTATTTATAAAGAAATTTATGATTTAAGTAAAGAGGCAATTAAGCAAAAAGGTGATGGAATTTTAACTGAAAAGGACAAACAGAATTTAATAAAAGAATTTTTCACATTAGAAAAAATAAAGGAGTCTGCATTTTTGGAAGAATATAGGGACAGATATAATTATATTAATCTATCATTAAGAGATTTGGGAATAGAAAATAAAGCCAAACAGACATTTAGAGATATTATATCATTTAATGTTTTTCCGGTAGATATTGAAAGAGGACTTTTAAATGAAAATGAGATAAATTCAATATTAAATGAACTTAAAGATATAAAGAGCAAGTTACTTTGTAGCAAATCTGAAGATGAAAAAATAGAATTAAAGTTAAAATTCACCAAAAAGTTAGATGAACTTATGAAATATACTGTATCTGTCGGTTTATATGATACTAAATATTTAAAAGAAAAAATTGAAATATCAAAAAATATAAACTTATACAAAGTATATTGTAAATATGATGAAAAAGGATTTATCAGATTGACTTCTGAAGAAGGAAAGTTGTTGGACAGTACAGGATTAAAAAAAATAATTGATGTTGATAAAAAAGACTATGAATATGAATATGACAGTTTTATATAGGTGATTTTATGGATAGAGAAATTACGGGAATAATGATTTATTACAATTTTGTTTGCAAAAGGAAACTTTGGTACTTTTATAATGGGATTACAATGGAGCATACAAATGAAGATGTTTCGATAGGAAAATCCATTGATGAAGAATTTTATAGAGGAGAAGAAAAGCATATTAATGTAAAAAATATTATAAATATAGATTATATAAAAGATGAAAATGTAATTCATGAAGTAAAAAAGAGTAAAGTAATGGAGGAAGCCTCTATTGAACAGATAAAATATTATCTTTGGATTTTACATAATGAAGGAGTTAAAGACATTACGGGAGTTTTGGACTATCCTCTTCTAAGAAAGAGTAAGAAAATTAAATTGGAATTGGAAGATTTTGAAAAGATTCCAAAAATTCTGGAAGAAATAAGAACTTTGGTTGAAAATGAAAAGCCCCCTGAATTTAAAAAGATAAAATTATGTAAAAATTGTGCATATTGTGATATATGTCTAATATAGGGAGGAGTTATGAAAAAAAGTTATTTTATATATTCTGAATCAGATTTAAAAAGAAAAGATAATACTTTACAGATTTGTACGAACAATGGAAATAAAAAAGGTATTCCAATAGAAACTGTTTCCGATATTTATGTTATGACTGAAATGGGGTTCAATACGAGTTTGATAAATATACTTTCAAAATACGGAATATCTGTACATTTTTTTAACTATTATAATTTTTATACAGGAAGCTTTTATCCGAAAGAACAAAATATTTCAGGTAAATTGCTCGTGAAACAGGTAGAATACTTTTCTGATGAAGATAAAAGACTTGTTTTAGCAAAAGAATTTGTTAGAGGAGCAACAGAGGGAATTTTAAGAAACTTAAGGTACTATAACGAAAGAGGGAAAAATGTAAAAGAATTTATTGAAATTATTTCAAATTTAAAAAGATATATTGATTTACAAACCAATATTTCTGAACTTATGGGGATAGAAGGAAATATTCATAAAGTTTACTATGATTCGTGGAATACAATTATTGATAAAGAAATAAACTTTGAAAAAAGAGTAAAGCGTCCGCCGGACAATTTAATAAATACTTTAATTTCATTTGTAAATACATTAATTTATACAACTGTACTTTCACAAATATACATAACTCAATTAAATCCTACTGTAAGTTATTTACATTCTCCCGGAGATAGAAGATTTTCGCTTGCACTTGATATAGCAGAAATATTTAAACCACTTATTGGTGATAGAATGATTTTTTCACTCTTAAATAAAAAACAAATTACAGAAAAGCACTTTATAGAAGGATTAAATTATCTCCAATTTACAAAACAAGGTTCTCAGATAGTTTTAAAGGAATACGAAGATAGATTAAATAAAACAATAAAGCATAAAACTTTGGGGAAAAGTGTAAGTTATAAATATTTAATTAGATTAGAGGCATATAAGCTTGTAAAACATCTAATGAATGAAAAAGAATATGAAAGTTTTAAACTTTGGTGGTAGAAATGTATATAATATTAGTTTATGATATAGTGCTTGATGAAAAAGGAGCAAAAGTGTGGAGGGATACATTCAAAACTTGTAAAAAATATCTCTCTCATGTGCAAAATTCGGTATTCGAAGGAGAATTAACCAAATCTCAACTATTTACCTTAAAAAAATCATTAGCCAAAATAATAAGAAAAGATAGAGATTCACTAATAATATTTAACAGTAGAGACGAAAAATGGCTCGAAAAAGAAATCCTAGGCATAGACAACGGAGCTACAGATAATTTTATTTAGAACATCTGTTATAGCTTTTAGTCGATATATATTTTAAAATTTTGTATTAGAGGAGGTTATTGTATGTGTGATTTCATTAATGACATTAAAGAAAATTATTTAAAAATGGAAAGGGAATTGGTAACTCAGTTAAATTATGATGTTACCAACCATCAATTAACTGCAGGGACATATCGAGAAGAAATTTGGGCAGATTTTTTCAGAAAGATAGTACCTAGAAAATTTAATATTGCACGTTCGGTATTTATAATAGACTCAAAGGAGAATATTTCTAATGAGGTAGATATAGCAATATATGATGAACAATATACACCTTATATTTTTAATTATGGGTTGATAAAATTTATACCAATTGAAGCAGTAGCAGCGGTTGTTCAATGTAAAAGTAGATCATTAGATAAGGACGACTTATTAAATTGGACAAACTCTATTAAGAATTTACAAACTTCAAATGATTCAATAGTTAGATTAGCTACATATATTCATATTGGTAAAGAAAGCATATGTGATGCTATTCAAACGGCAACTAAGCCTATTAAGATATTATGTCATATACCTACAGATGAGACATGTAACGATGATACTAATGGTAGAGAATATTTTGATATTGTTATTGAGGCATATCAAAATAGCAAATCAAGTAAAGAGCAAACTCAAAATAATACTGAATATAATGGTAATTTAAAAATAAATTTTAGTGATGAAAATTTGTTAGATGTCCTAAAAAATTATAATCAGGTTGATAAAAAAGAATTAGGAAATTTAAAAGAAGATAAGAAACTTAAATCAGAGACACTAGCAAACAGAAAAATAGCTGACTATGATATACTTAAGGGAAAGGATAAATATACATTACTTTCATTTATCTTTCAATTTAACCAAATGTTAATGATGATAAATAATCCTATGTTTTTTCCACATAAGGCTTATGTAGATATGTTTAATAAAAATATTAAGGAGGAATAGTTTATGCATACTGTTATAGCAATAACTGTTGAAAAAGTTCAGAGATATATTTTTCAGGCGATTGATAAAACTCAAGCAGATGAAAAAACTCTTAAAAATATTATTTCTGCATCTAATAACGTTGCAACCAATATTTTGAAGGAAATTGAAACGAAATTTAATCTTAAATATACAGAATCCGGAGATGGTAATAAGATTCTTTGGATTTCAGGAAAAGTAGTTTTTTGTTGTGAATTATCGAAAGAAGATATTAAAATTAAGTTAAAAGAGTTATATCAAAAGGTTTATGAAGATTATCAGGGAAATATTTTTTTGAATTATGTAGTTTTTTCTATTGATAAAATGGATAGAATAAATATTTTAAGAGAAGCGGAAAGGTTACTTAAAAGTAATAATACTAAATCACAAGTTATAAAAGATAATAGTGAAGTATTATTTAGGTTTACAGAATTAGAAATAAAGAACCAGAAAGAGTTAATTGAAACTAAAAATGATAAAGAAAATATATTTTTAACTAATATGGATGATTTAGTTGTAATGGACGAAAATCATGAAACAGACAGTAGTAATGGAAAGATTGCTATTGTAAAAGCAGACATTAATAATCTCGGAAGAATAATGGAGGCAATTGACAATTATGATGAATATTTACAATTAAGTAAGTTGTTATCAGAAAAAATTTCCTTAAATAATATTAGAAAAATGATTGAAGAACATAATGATAATGGAGATAAATTAATTAAAAAAATGGTTCCATTTTATGTTGCAGGAGATGATATTTTTTATGCAGTAAGGATTGATGCTCTATTCGACTCTATAATAATATTAAGTACTTTGATTAAAGAAATTAATGAAGAGTTAAAAATAAAGCAAAGCAATTCGAATAACATAGAATTATCAATAGCGATTGGAGTTGCTTTTGTTAATAACCATCAGCCGATAAGATATTATAGGCAAATAGTGGAAAAAGAGTTATCTAAAGCTAAGATAAATATGAAAACTAAAAAATCATTTGACGCTATTGTCGGAATATGTATAGCAAACAATCTATTTTTCATTTATAAAGAAGGTCTAGGATTTAAAGAAAATGATTCGTTTTTCCGTTTTCGTAGTGAACTTGGAGAACTTAAAAATATGATGGATGAAAAAATATTTTCAAGGACAGCATTGCATAATTTTCTAATAAATTTGGAAATAGAAGAAGATAAAGAAAGGAAAATGTTGTATGCTTTGTATTTCTTAATGCCAAATCTTAGAGCTGGAGAAATCAATAACATAGGAGAAAATAAGGAATTATATTTCAAATATTATTGGTTATCCCATTTGCTTGAAGATAAAAAAGGAGCTTCTGAAAGATATTTTGAATGCGGAAAAATAGCTAATATCCTAATTCCAAAGTTAAAATTAGTACTGTTATTTTTAAAAGATAATTATTGTTTAGAAACTAATACAAATCAATATATCATTTCATCTGAAGAAGTTTCTAAAGCTGATCAAAAGAGAAGAATACGTTCAGTTATGTTTCATAAACCGATAAACTTTTTATTAAGCAAGTTAAATGAAAATGGTATAGAAAAACTGTTTATAAATAGAATCCCTAAAAAAACAGATAAAGGAGTAAAACAACTATATGTATCGGTACATTTTGAGCCAGCAATATTTTATAGGGCAAAAAGATTAATGGAACTGGGGAAAAAAGAACAAGTCCTAACAATGTTTATAAACTATAATAACAGTTTTAATCAAAAAGAAGCAGAACAAAAAAATAGTGTTCATACTATGGATTTTGACGAGGTAGAATTTAGAAAAAGATTTGAAAGTCAAAAAGATACACAATGGTTAGACAAGCTTATTCTACTTTTTAAATACAATGAACAAAGAATTATCTTAAAAACATTAGAAAAAAATTCTAAGAAAAGCCACAAAAATAAATAGATTTAAAACATTATTATATGTAAAATAATATATAAACAAAAAATACAGGAGGATGAAATTATGTTTGAAATTAAAATAAAAATAACTACAGTTTCTTGTTGTTTAATTGGAAACCAAACGGAAAGTTTTTCCGTAGGAGGAGTTGACCAGTCAACAACTACAGATGAAAAAGGGAACCCAATTATTCATGGTTCAGCTTTTAAAGGAGCTTTACGTAATTTAATTAGAGAAAAGCATCAAGATAAAATGGAAACTACTACTGAATATATGAAATCTTTTATTAAAGAAACTTTAGAGAAATATGAGAATGAAGATATAAATAAGACTGAAAAAATTAATAAAATAATATCAAATTTAAAGTCTAAAAATGAAAATTTCAAATCAGAATATATTTTTGGAATTGAAGGAGTTAATGGTATGCCTAGAATATTTTGCTCTGATTTTAGGGTATCAAAATGTAAGGATAGAAAAGAAGATTATTTTTTAATAGATACAAAAAATAGTTTGGAAGAAAAAGACGGAAATATATTTAGCAATCCAAGAACCTATAAAGTTATAAAACCGGGTGTTGAGTTTGAAGGAATTATTCGATTCTATAATCCATTTTTTATTGAAAAAATTGATTCTTCAAAGGAAGAATTAATAAAAAAAGAGCTTATAGATGTATTGAAAGAATTTAATTGTGGATTGTATAGAATTGGCAACTCAAAGTCAAGAGGATATGGACAAATAAAAGTAGAAATAATTGATTAGAATAAAAAAGGGTGAATGAAATGATAACATATGAAGTTAAATTGAAAAAAATAGGAGAAATGACAACTATACCTGATTCTCAAAGACTTTTTGGTTTTTTAATTAACAGTTCTAAGAAATGTTGCACTGAAGATGAGATTAGCATATTTGTAAAAGGGGTTAAGGAAAATAAAGAAAAATGTATGATTTCAAATTTAATGCCTACTGGGTATTATCCTACACCTAAAGCGTTTATTCTTCAAAACTTAGAATGTAAGTTAGCTGAAAATCAGGAAAAAATTAAAGAATATGAAAAAGAACAAAATGAATTAAATATTGAAAGCAAATCGATAGTTAAAGAATTAATAAGCAAAAATAATATAAAAAAAAATGAGAGTATCGAATTAAATAAAGAAGAGAAGAAAAAATTAAATGATGAAATAAATAATTTAAAATTAGAATTAGATAAAATAAAAAATAAATATAATAGTTTATCTGAAAATATAAATAATTTATCTGCTAAAAATATCTATGAATCTATTAAAAATATGGATTTTATTGAGAGATGTCAATTGAATGATTTTTTGATACTTTCAGAAAGTAAAGAAATAATTAATGTAAAAAAGATGAAAAATTTTAATTATATAAAGAAAAATCAAACTTTCATTCAAAAATTTCGTTTAGAAAATCAAATTAAAGAACTTCCAGGATTACCAAATGTTGCATATTCTTTACCTATTCTTTCTTTTGTAGATAAAGAAGATAATTTTGTAAAAGAATTTAGTTTCTTTGTTAAGGTAATGGAAGGAACTTGTATTTCAAATATTTTGAAATATATGAAAAATAGTATTTCTGAACAGAAGACAATAGGTGATAAATCTGAAATTCCATGTTTTTTAGGAGGGAAAGGAAGCTCGGGTTATAATGAGTACAGTATTCATAATATTGAAATTATAAGCGAAGAAGATGAGGAGATATCATCTACAAATGCAAATTATCTTAATATTGGAGTTTTATTACCAAATTTTGATAATATTGATGAGAATAATTCAGTTTTAGATATATATACATCTGACAGAAAGCCTTTTGAAATAGAAAATGAAATATCTAAAGTAATTAGTTTTGTAACTGCAGGGAGTGTTATCAAAGTAAAAGAAGATAAAACAGAATTATATAAAGTTGGGAAAAGTATAGATAATAGTAAATATAATCCTTTATATAAGAAAAATGCAATTATTTTTGGTAACTCTTATCTTATTAAATTGGAGGTGTAAATGGTGAAACTTAAAATTACAACTATTTCATCCTTGATTTTATCTCCTAGAATGGAAAAAGCATTGTACAAGGGTGTTGACTATAAAAATATTAAGGAAAATATAAAAAATTCAAACATAGTAAATATTGATAATATAAATATTATTTACCCTTTTTATAGTTATGAAGAGAGAAATTTATTACCTGAAAATGAATTTTTATATGCACAAGAGTATTATATTCCAGCATCTTCTTTAAAAGGAGCATTATTATCGGGTATAAAAAATGAAGATGACAATAGCTTTAGAAGTAGCATTTTATTTCAAGATATTAAGATTAGTAATGAAAATATAGAATTAAAAAATTTATATAAATTTCAATACTTATATCAAAACGACAAGAAGAAAAATAAAGATAATAAGCAAAAGACTGTTTATAAAGCTCCAAAATTTGAAACCTTTTTTCCTAGTGTAGCTATAGAGATGATTGGAAGTGGAAAAAAATTTGAAACTGAAGTCTTATTTAGATGTGACGTATCTGCAGACTTCAAAAACAAATTAGAAGATAGTTTTGAAAGTACTAAAAATAAATTAAATAATTATATGGAAGAAATAGAAAGAAGGATAACAAATATTGAGTCTTGGATAAAGGATAGAAAATTAGAAGATCAGGTAGAAAAAAGTAAAGATAATGAAAATTATTTAGAAAAATTGAAAAAGATTAAAGATAATATTCAAAAACTAATACAACAAATACAAAATAATAAAAATATAGTATTTTTAGGTGGTTATAAGGGAATTTTAGGTAGTCTATTTGAGCTTAATCAAAATAATAATGTGCAAAATGGATTTTATATTGATGAAAAAACAATGCTACCATACGGATTGATTGAATTAAATATAATTGAATAATTTGAATTTCAATATATTAAACTAAGGATAGTAAAATTATTAAAAAAGATGATTTGTCAACCTTCAGTATGTGAAATTTACTGGAGGTTCGACAGATTAAAAAATCGTTAAAATTTCAAGTAATTCTGTTTCGATTAAAAAATTTAGTGTAAAATTTCAAAAAAATTTTATAGGTAGACAGAATTGTCGAATTAATGGTAGTATTTTCAATATGTATAGAGCTACCTGTTTAAATAGAAACATATTGTAATGTAAATACAGTTGATGTTCTTTCTGATTTTTCATCAACATAAGTTTAAATAGAAACATATTGTAATGTAAATAAATTGGAAACAGAAATTTACCACAGTCAAATGACGTTTAAATAGAAACATATTGTAATGTAAATAACAGTTCAACAATATTTATGGATATAGGGTGTAAAGTTTAAATAGAAACATATTGTAATGTAAATGCAGGAAGATTTCAAGGACAATTTTTGAAAAAAGCTGTTTAAATAGAAACATATTGTAATGTAAATAAAAGTTCATATCATAACTTATTTTATAAAGATTGGTTTAAATAGAAACATATTGTAATGTAAATATTAAAACAATGGCATAATGAAAATCTTTTAAAAAGTTTAAATAGAAACATATTGTAATGTAAATCAATCACTTTAAGTATTGCTTGTAATTCAAAAGGTACGTTTAAATAGAAACATATTGTAATGTAAATTTAGATAGTTTTCATTTAGATAGATATAATGATTTTGGTTTAAATAGAAACATATTGTAATGTAAATATAGGTTTAGTAATAACTTTGGTTTTATATGATATAGTTTAAATAGAAACATATTGTAATGTAAATTATAGGTTTGTAATGTATCTGAATTTTTTTGAAGATAGTTTAAATAGAAACATATTGTAATGTAAATCATAATAACAATAATTTTAAACCACCTAAAGAGGAAGAGTTTAAATAGAAACATATTGTAATGTAAATGTCGGCGTATCCAAACTGGAGAGGACCGAGGAAAGAGTTTAAATAGAAACATATTGTAATGTAAATTATTATAATTATATTTTTTTTCATTTATTGTTATAGTTTAAATAGAAACATATTGTAATGTAAATATCTTTATATGTTGTAGATGTTTACTACCATAATCGTTTAAATAGAAACATATTGTAATGTAAATAAACTTTTACAAAAACGCAATGTTCCTTTTTCTAAAGTTTAAATAGAAACATATTGTAATGTAAATTTAGCAAAATTAGTATTTTTTGAAATATTATATGGTGGTTTAAATAGAAACATATTGTAATGTAAATTTAAATTCATTTTTATTAGAAATTATTTTGTTTTCAAGTTTAAATAGAAACATATTGTAATGTAAATCCCGTCAAACCTACTTTTGTTTGCAAGCAAACAAAGGTTTAAATAGAAACATATTGTAATGTAAATACAACACCATTAATATATGCATTGAATCCTCTAAGAGTTTAAATAGAAACATATTGTAATGTAAATCAAGCTTAAACTCAAAAAATAAAGTAAAATGGGAAGTTTAAATAGAAACATATTGTAATGTAAATTTCATTAACAAAAAATTATCTTTAAATTCAAAAGTTATAAGTTTAAATAGAAACATATTGTAATGTAAATATTCTATAAAGTGGAATTGTTGAAATATATTCTGCGTTTAAATAGAAACATATTGTAATGTAAATATAGCTTCAATAACTGTATTTTCTCTTACAACATTGTTTAAATAGAAACATATTGTAATGTAAATATTGTTATAATTTTCATAATTTAACTCTCTTTCTTTTTGTTTAAATAGAAACATATTGTAATGTAAATAAAGTTTTTGAGAAACTTTTAGGGAAAAAACAAAAGTTTAAATAGAAACATATTGTAATGTAAATACTATATATATTAAAATATATTGTTATATTGTAATTGTTTAAATAGAAACATATTGTAATGTAAATAATATTTTGAATTGATTTGAATTATATTTCTCTAAAAGTTTAAATAGAAACATATTGTAATGTAAATAATAAAAATACTAAAATAATAAATATTACATTTTCAGTTTAAATAGAAACATATTGTAATGTAAATAAAAACATTATAGATATAATTAATCATATAGGGGTAGTTTAAATAGAAACATATTGTAATGTAAATAAAATTTACAATGAATTGAAATCCGAATTTGCCGGAGTTTAAATAGAAACATATTGGGCTTGAGATATAATAGGGATACAGAGGAAAAAGCTTGATAAATAGGAGCTTTCAGCACTGTATCCCTATTTTTAAAATCAAACAAAATATCGAAAAGGAGGCTTTTATGATATGTAAAAGAATATTTCAAACCATTATGTCAGTTATTCCATTAGCAAAGGCGGTGGAGAATAAATGAGATGGATAATAAAAATAATTTTATTTCCAATCAGCTTGCTGTTAAGTATTCTTACTGCATTTTTAACATTCTTGCTTAGCGTAGGAACAGCAATCCTATATTTGCTTATGCTGATGTGTGTATTTGTTGCCATAGGCTCATTCTTTATGCTACACAACACAAGAGCAGCAATAGAAGCACTCATTATAGGATTTCTACTAAGTCCTTACGGAATACCGATGATAGGAACTGTAATTATAGCTTTTATACAAGGAATCAATGAAGCCATAAAATCAATATAAAAAATTTCATAAAAATGGTTACCAAGGGCGATAGATAAAAACTATCGTCTTTTTTAGTGAAAAAATATCATGGAAAGGAGAGCTTTTAGATGAGTATGTATTTATTTGATGAACAACCTATCGTTGCAAATAAGACATTGGCAAGAGAGATAGGTTTAAATGAAGCTCTTATCTTACAGCAAATAAACTATTGGATAGAAATAAATAAGAAATCCGGCAATAACTTCTGTGACGGAAGATATTGGACATATAACTCAATAAGAGCATGGCAGGAAAAAGATTTTGACTATATGAGTTTCGATACTGTAAAAAGAACCTTTGCGAAGTTGGAAAAGGCAGGTTTTCTACTCGTAGGAAACTACAATAAAGATCCAAGAGATAAAACAAAATGGTACAGCATAAATACCGAAAAGCTGGAGGAACTTTATATTGAAATTGAGAACAAAAAGAAAAAAGAAGAATTACAAGCCTTAGAAAAAGCTGTGCCTAATGCATTAGGGCAAAATGCACCAATGGAAAAGTGCAAAATCCACCAATGCACAAGTGCAGATTGCACCAATGCAACAGAGCAAAATCTGCCAATGCAAAATGGCAATATGCCCCAACCATTACCAGAGAATACTACAAATAATTCATCAAAGATTACTACAGATATTTCATCATATAATTCCACCCATCATTCCGTCATAGATGCCGAGTATTCAGAACCAAGAAAAAGGATGGACGGAGAGGCGGAAATAGAAAACAAAAATATATATCAGAACTGCTTAGATGAGTTAAGAACACAGACAGGCTATTATGAACATCTTGAGTTGGGCAATAAATTTATAGTTAAAGACTTTGATGAGATATTAAAGATACTGGCAGATATTATGATACTTGATGATAGAGAGCTTGTTACAATCAATCAAACGAAGCTTCCGGCACATATAGTAAAAGAAAGATTTAGAAAACTTAAATCAGAGCATTTGGAGTATCTGTCAGATGTTATTAAGGAAAATGAATACAAGATTAGGAATATCAGAGCATTTGTCCTAACAGCAGCATATAATGCACCAAGTGGGATAGATGCACATTACTCTGCCCTTGTAAGCTATGATATGAGAGGAGGATATTGAATGTGATTAACGAAGAAATTGCAAGAAAGACACTAAGCCTTGAGATTAAGGCTGCCAAAGTAACCGGAAAACTTCTTTTAAATCTGTTGAAAAAACTGATAAAAGAAGCAGAGAAACTGGGAGGGCTTGAAAAACTCGTTAAAGTAAACGGAAATGAAGTCAAGCTCAAAGATATGGCGAAAAAAGGACAGCTTGAAGAAATACCGGTAGAAGAAGCGGAGCTTAAGGAACTGAAAAAAGAGCTTAACAAATATGGTGTTAAGTTTTCAGTGATGAAAGATAAGGAAACAGGCAAATACTCCGTATTTTTCCAAGCCAAAGATATGAAAATGATGGAGAAAGCCTTTAAAAATGCTCTTGCAACATCAGAAAGAAAGGCTGAGAGGAAAGAGTCCATTCACAAAAATATTGAGAAGTTTAAGGAGATGGCAAAAAATACTGTTTCTAAGGATAAAGTTACGAATAAACAAAAGGAGCAGAGCTTATGAGCAGTTTGATAACATTTGAAAATATGGAATTCGGGAAACTCACTGTAATGGAAAAAGACGGTG
>ERZ773083.1193-NODE-1193-length-18235-cov-7.290704_pt1 | contig 18235 bp, 8 predicted proteins | sample MGYA00511465_ERZ773083 | MGnify/ENA primary metagenome ERZ773083 (study PRJEB29015, sample SAMEA2738001) | human oral metagenome | biome: human oral; feature: human-associated habitat; material: dental | place: China | collected 2060 ... | reverse complement strand
TGAAGCACGTCCGTCATTTCGCGTCGAACGGCATCTCGGGCGTCATCGCGTGCTCTTTGAACCTCATGTTCTTCTGCTTCTTCTCCGCTGCCTTGCAGGCGTCGCTGGAGAACATCACCATTCCCGCGCTCGTCACCACGTCGAGCGTCGCCACGGCATCCGCACCGAAGAGCAGCACGCCGTCCAAGCCCGGCACGGGCACAGGCGCAAGTCCTGTGACGGGCGTCGTCGATATATCGAATCGTCCCTATGCGCACATCGCCATCGCCATTTCCCAACGCACGGGCATCCGCGCAGATTTCATCTACGCACAGCTCGCGCTCGAATCCGCGCACTTCCAGAGCGACGTCGCCATCGCCGATCACAACTATGGCGGCGTGAAGTGGTACGGAGCAGGCAAGAAGGGCAGCATCGCCGACGACGGCGAATATTACCGTCACTTCGACAGCGATGAAGAGTTCATCGAGTACCAATCGAGGAACCTGCTCGCCTACACCGAGGACGGCATCAAGGACGCGCAGACGCCCGCAGAATACGCGGCGGCCTTGAAGCGCGGCGGCTACTACAGTGCCACGGAAGAGCACTATACAAGTCTCATCGCGGGCATCCTCGACATGGAGCCGGGCGCGTCCATCGGCCGGGCGCAGACCGTCATGAACATCTTCCTCATGCTGCAAGTCATCCTGCTCGTGCTGCTCTTCATGTTCATGGCCGACCGCGTATCGAAGCTCGTCATCGAGCAGTTCGGCAGCGGCGGCTTCCATCTGACCGACGACGAAGGAGTATTCAGCCACTAGGCAAGATGTAGAAAGGAGTACCATCATGTTGCAAAGACTATCGAAGAAAGCAAAGATTTTCGGCTCTGCCGCTATCCTCTGCGCCGCGACCGCAGGTGCGCTTGCGGGAGCGCCGCGCTCAGGCGAGGCATGGGGCTGGTGGGGACCGCTCGATCCGGCGAACTATTGGAGTCCTACGAGCATCTCGTGGGCGGACACCGCCAACCCAAGACACTACTTCTACGGAGACTTGAGGGGGCAAGGCGGGCAGGTCTACGACTACACGCGCATCGTCAAATCCGTGCTCTTCGCGGGAAACTTCGAGAACATCTTGCAGGTCATCAGCGAGCAGCTCGGCATCGACATCCTGAACCGCAAGCTGCTCGACACTGCGACGATGGAACAGAGCGGCCACACCGTTATCTACAAGGGGCAGACCGTCCCCGTCCTCTACGCCTCGATAAAGGCGAACACGCTCCAAGGCTCTCCCGAGTTCCACACCTTCACCGAATCCACAGCGCATCATGACATGGATCGCGACCGCATCAAGCAGCGGCGAGAGATCGCAGCCGCAGCCGAAACCTACGCCGAAGTCGCCGAGGGTGCGACAAGCGACAGCGATGAAACCCGCGCTGCCGTGCAGGCGCTCCTCGACGCTGCCGCCAGGGCGCAGGGCGAAACCGAGCTTCGCCAGATCCTCTCTCAGCTCGAAGCCCTGCAAGCGAGCGGCGCGACGCAAGTCTCCGCACTTCTCGCTGCAAGGACGCACCTGGAGCGCGATCAGCAAGCCGAAGAACTCGACACGGAGATTGAGCGGCAGAAGGAATATACAAAAGGCGAACTGCTCTTCATCGATCCCTACAGCGAGGAACTGAAGAAAAGCTATCCTTACGAACGCGAAAAGCCAAAGGGCTTCGTGCCGTTCAAGTGAAAGAATGAAAAGAATCCCTCCAACGGCAGCCCCGTCGGAGGGATTCTTTTTTGGCATCTATATGTCCTGCACGGATTCGTTACTTTCCGTCCTCGTCTTGGATTGCCGGCATCAGGTCGTTGTCGTCCTCGATGCGCAGCATCCGAATGTCGCGCACGCTCGGCGCGAACCAGACGTACTTCGTCGCGAGCTTCCGTGCCGCCATGACTGTCCGCACGGCATCCACTTTGTCGTCTCCGAAGTACACGCTTCCCTGCTGACGCGAGAAACCGTAATTTTCCAACGTGTTCTTAATGTCAGTATAGGCGTTTGTCGGACTGTTTCCCGTGTAGGTCTTGGACAAGGTGTCCGTATCCAAGTCGAACGCAATCGCGTACTTTGCCATGCTCATCGTCCCTTTCCTGTCAGTCCATGACGCCCATCTTGCGTCCCCATTCTTGAATCTCTTCCTGCGTCGGCGATTCGTCGGCCGGCCAGAAGTTCGGCGGACCCCAGTCATAGCCGAATTCCGCGACAACCTCGTCCATCGTCAGAACGTCGCCCGCCATATCGGGATCGTTCAAATCATGCACCTGCGTGCTTGCCTGCTCCATCATCGTCCGCGCTCCTTTCCGTCATAGCACCTGTTTCACTCCCAGTATACAGGAAAATTCGCCCTTTGGCAAAGCCTCGTGAAAAAATTCACATCCGTCGGAAAGTGTGCAGTATTTAAATACTGCAAGCATTTACAATAAAGGAAGAGAGAAAAGGAGGGACGGCAGATGACGGGAGAACTGAAAGAGCTGCTCGGCGAAAACGGCAGCCGCGTCTGCAAAGAAGTCGAGAAGGCGCTGCAAGGAGGCAATGCGAGGACGAAGAGCGCCGCAAGCGTCGGCGCAGCGATCCTCGCCGCTCACGCCGCGACATGGGCAGAGCGCGTATCACGCGCGACAGGAAAGCCGTTCACGGCACAGGACTACATGAAGAGCGTGACGATCGACGCCGACGGCACGGTGCAAGAAGGCGCACTCAATGCTTTGCGCTCAGGCGTCGATCTCGATGAGGAAGTCGCCGTGGCGGACGTGTCGGCGGTGATCCCCGCCGGCGGTGCAAATCGTCGAGCCGTATTGTCTTTCATTCGTCAGCTTGCCGCATCTGGCAAGCGTTATAAGACGACAGATGATATGGCATATATTTCGGTTTTGCCGAAGGACGTGCGGCATATCGCATTTTCCAGTCATAAGAATGCAAAGACGCGGCCGGAGGAACATCCTATACGGATAGCGTCCATCTACGCATTGCCAGACCTGCTGGAAAATGCCGTGCTGATTGAAAGCATTCCAAATCAAAAGAAAGCCAAAAAGCCGAATGTAAAAGCATACCATCGGTTTTATGTGCCGATCAGGACGCGCACAAGGATCTACACCCTTCGGCTCGTTGCAGAAGAACAAGCGAACGGATCGGTCGCTTTCAATCCGGCAGAGCTAAACCTATATGATGTGATTGTTGAAAGGAAACAAAAAAAGAAAGTCTCCCACAAAACAGGGATAAAACCTGTCAACCGTGGCAAAAGACTTTCTGATACCATCAGTATACGCGAAATGCTCGCTGGTGTCAAGGATGCCGACGGGAAAACTTACTATCAGGAACAGCAAGAATCCCGAGGCCGGATTCAAGGGCAGTTCTCCGTGCTGCAAGAAGGCAGCCGTCTCGTCAGCCTCTTCGAGGCAGCCGACGAAAGCACTTTCCTGCATGAGACGGCGCACATCTTCTACGACGATCTCGCGCGTCTCGCGCCCTTCGATGAAGAGACTGCCGAAGATCTTGCCGAGGTCGACGCTTGGGCGAGCTGGTACGAGGGCGCGGCACAGGAATACGAAGATACGCCGTGGGCAATGGAATTTGCCGCACGCGAACGCGCGATCCGCGAGGCGATCCGCACGCATGACGAGGCTCTGGAAGAACGCCTCAAGGCCGAGTGGCGGGCAGAGCGCTTCGCAAGAGGCTTCGAGCGCTATTTGGAAGAAGGCAGAGCGCCCACATCGACGCTTCAGAAGGTCTTCGACAAGTGCCGCACCTTCGTCAAGACCGCCTACGCCGCCTTCCGAGGAAGCTCGGACGGAGGCAAAGCCTCGCCTGCCGTTGAGAAGGTCATGGCAAAGCTCATCACACCGCAGGAGAAGGAACTGAGACAAAGGAGGAAGAACCCTATGACGAATGAAGCGCGGCTCTTGGCCGAGCGTGATCGCCTTTTTGCGACGGTCAGCGTGTCGAAGGAGCGTTACCGGGATTTCTTGGAGACGATGGCCGACCACTACAAGCAGCCGCTCGCTGCGCAGGTCGGACTCTTCCTGCACGCTCCTGCGAGCGGCAGGGCGTATGCGCCGGAAGAACTCTGGCGGCGCATGGGAACGTCGCTCAAGCCGAACGCGAAGGGCATAGACGTGCTTTCCGCTGCGGGCGAGGTGACGACCGTCTATGAAGTGACGGAGACGGAAGACGCGGCGCGGCTTCATCATCTCGTCTGGCAGTACGACGACGCGAAGGACGGGGAAAGCATCTCTTCACTAAACGACATGCAGAAGAATGACGATGAGAGCACGGAGGACTTCATCGTGCGCCTCTGCCGCGAGGAAGCGAAGAGGACGCAGGAAGAAGGACGCGCGAACCTCGTCGGCGTCGGTGCGGCGTACATCGCGCTTTCGCGCATGGGCTTCGACGCCCAAAAGAAGCTTGCGCTGCCGCTCATCATCGCGCCCTACAAGAAGATCGACGGCGAGGAGCTGCTGCGCTCGACGATGCAGACGGCGGCGAAGATCCTTGACCGCGTGGCGAGTGCCGTGCGCACGAGGGAGCGCGAAGAAAGAGAAGCGATCGACGCCGCGATGGAAACGGAGGAGATAGAACATGGAAAAGAACGAGAACATGAAGGACATGACGCGCAGGACGGAAGAGAAAATGAGCCGGGAGGAATATCTGGCGAAGATCCGCGAGGAAGCTCAAGCAGAGATCGAGCAGGAAGAGAAGGAGGAGAAGGAGCGCCAAGCACTGGTCGAGCGGGCGCTCGACGTGACGGAGAAGCCCGAGGTGATCGGGCAGTGGGCGCAGATCCGCAGGAAGTTCCTCCAGTACAATCGGCCGGAGGAGTGGCTGGCGATGACGAAGAGCGGCGAGGCGGCCGAGTACCTGCAAAAGGTGCAGGAGAAGACGCAGGAGACGTACCTGAGGATCGTCGAGGAGCGCGAGCAGAAGGAGCTTTGGGGGCAGGATCAGTCGGGACTCAAGGGACTCCATATTTGCCAGAGGATCGCCCGCGAGACGAAGGAGGAAATGATCGAGAACCTGTCGATCTGAAGCCGACGAAAGACAAAGAGGCTGCCGATGCCGAGCTGATCGACCTCTCTCAAATCGACTACGAGGCTGACCTTTCCACGACGAAAGGCAAGCGTGCGGTATTTCAGCGCAATCTCGCGGCGATCCAAGTGATGCGGAGCATCGAGGAGACGCACCGCACGGCGAGCGAGGAAGAAGCGAAGCTCCTCGGAAGCTACAGCGGTTTCGGCGGCCTTGCCGAAGTCTTCGATCCACGCAACGAAGCATGGCGCAAGGAATATGAGGCACTTCGCCGCGTCCTGACGAACGAGGAGTACACGTCGGCACGCAGCACGATCCTCGACGCCTTCTATACGCCGCCAGAAGTCGCCGAAGCCATCTGCAAGGGGCTTTCTCGCATGGGCTTCAAGGCGGGCAACATCTTGGAGCCGTCGTGCGGCAGCGGGCGCTTCTTCGACGCGATGCCCAAAGAGATGCGCGAGGAGAGCCACGTCGTCGGCATCGAGATGGACGCTCTTTCCGCACGCATCGCGAAGGCCGCGCATAAGGACGTAGAAATCTTCCATCAGAGCTTCCAGAACTCGCGTTTCGCCAACGGCAGCTTCGATCTCGCGATCGGCAACGTGCCCTTCGGCGATTCGCCCATCTACGGCGACAGCGCCTACGAAGGGCAAGGGCTTCTGCCGCACGACTACTTCCTCTTGAAGATGCTCGACGAGGTACGGGACGGCGGCCTCGTCGCGGCGATCACATCAAGCGGCACGATGGACAAGGCAAGCGCCAAGGTTCGCGCTCGTCTCGCCGAGAAGGCCGATCTCGTGACGGCACTGCGTATGCCAAGCGAGGCCTTCAAGGGCGCGGGCACGGCGGTCACGACCGATATCCTCGTCTTCCGCAAGAAAGGCGGCGTGCTGCCTCCTGCCTTGCAGCAGAAAAACGCTCTTCCCTCTGCCGAAAGCTGGCAAAATATCGAGCGGTTCGTTCCGTCCTATCCCTCGTCCTTCGAGAAGCAGCACACGATGAACGCCTATTTCGTCCGGAATCCGGACAACATTCTCGGCGAAGTCCAAGAGAGAAGCGGCAAGTTCGGCAAGGAGCTTTATGTCGCGGGCGACGTAAAAGACCTCGCCGGACGTATCGAAGAAGCGTTCGCTGCACTTGGCGAAGGAAGCTGCTATGCGCCCTCGGATGCGCCGCTCGCGCCGCCGGTGCAGGCAGAAGCGAAGAACCGCAAGAGCATGGGCTTTACGATCGAAGGCGGCGAAGTCGTCTTCACCGACCATCGCGGCGAGACGAAGAAGAAGGACTTCACCGAAGAGCAGGAAGAGCGCGTGCGCTTCGCTGTTCTGATGCGCGATGAAGGCTATCGGATTCTCGACGCGCAGGAGCAAGGCGTATCGAACGAAGACCTGCGCGAGATGCAGAAGAAGCTGCGCAGCCTCTATGACACTTATACAGAGAAGTTCGGCTATATCCGAAACGACAGGCAGCTCAAGATGCTCTTCGGCGACGATGCAGGCTATCCGTTCATCGAGAGCTTCGAGGTCATAGGAAAGGACGGCTCCGTCGAGCGCCCGGCGGACATCTTCACGGAGCGCACCGTCCAGACGGCGGCCAAGCCTGAGCACGCCGACACGGCGCAGGATGCGCTCGTCATCTCCATGCAGCAGAAGGGCGAGGTCGATCTTCGCTATATGAAAGAGCTGACGGGCGCAAGCGAGCACGACTTGATGGAAGAACTCGAATACACGCATCTTTTCTTCGACGAGAAGGAAAACCGTGCCGTCCAAGCCGACGAATACCTGTCGGGCGACATCTATGCGAAAATCGAGGAGCAGGACGCCATCATCAAGGCGACGGACAGGGAAATCAATCTCTTGCTCGCCGCAGCCGTCTACGAAGAAGACGTGCGGCGACTGAAAGAAGGCGTCAGCACGAAGGACATCGACGATGCCGCCTCGCCGCTCGCGCAAAAGCTTCATGAAATCCTAAACGATCCAAAAGCACAGGAAGCGGAAGAGCGGTACGGTCACTTTACAGAGCGGCGCGAAGCCCTCATGAAGGAGGCCTTGAAAGAGGCGGACTTCGAGGCGCATCCCGAAGATCGAGACGCGGTCGCGAAATACGTCGTCGCGCTCGCCGATCGCCGCAATATCGATCTTTCTTATCGGGACATCCTGCCGCCGAACTGCTGCGAAGACGGCGGACTCGTGCTGGCGCTCTTCAAGCTTGATCCTCGCTTCGATGAGCGTTCCTACGGCATCCGCCACCGTGCAGGTTTTGAAGATATGAGATTCATCGGCGAGTGCTACGCGAAGGCTTTCCTTGAGGAGCAAAGCGACAATGACGTTTTCCGGCAGATGCGCGAAAGCCTCGCGGACGGCGAGAACACATTAAGGAAGCTGCACCTCATCCACTGTGCAGCCGCATATCTGAAGGAACGCAAGGAAACGGGAGATACGCTCGCGCCTTCCACACTTGCGCCGCTCGAACGTTTTCAAAGCGAGGCCGAGGGCATCGAGGAGCGAGCAGACGCTGCGCTTTCCCCGGAGGCGCGGGAAGAATTTCAAGGCCTCTTTCTGCGCCGCACCCGTGCCGAGAAGAACCGCGCCGCTTTGGAAGTCGTCAAGCCCGATCCCATCCCTATCGGCGACATCTCCTTTTCCCTTGGTTCGACATGGCTGAACCCGCAGCACGTCCAAGACTTCATCTACAAGAAGCTTGAAATCGAGCGCACATGGTACAATCGCCAGCAATACAAAGACATGCCGACGCTGGAAATCTCCTATTCGCCCGAGACAAGCAAGTGGAAGATCGAAAAGACCGCCTATTTCAAGCGGGAATACGGCACGCAGCCTACGCCCGGCATGGCGGTGTTCTCGACGGCGCAGAAGGACGCCATCGAGCTTCTGACCGACTGCCTCAATCAGAACAATACCGTCGTGCGCGACGCCGAAGGCAGGAAAGATCCTGAGTTCACGGCACAGGCGCAGATGAAGCAGGAAGAGATCCAGCAGGCCTTCCGCGACTTTCTGATTGAGAATCCCCTGCGTGCCCAAGACGTCGAGAGAACCTACAATCGCAGATTCAATAACATCCGTCTTCGCCAATACGACGGCGCAAACCTCACCTTCCCTGGCATGACGAATACCGTAGAGCTGAAGCCGCACCAGAAGGATGCCATCGCCCATCACCTCTATGGCGGCAACACGCTCTTCGCGCATTGCGTCGGTGCGGGCAAGACATACGAGATGATCGCTGCCATCATGGAGTCGAAGCGCATGGGGCTTTCCGAGAAGGCGATGATGGTCGTGCCGAACCATCTCGTCGCGCAGACGGGCGACGCCTTCCACGAGCTTTATCCACGCGCGAAAGTCCTCGTGCCGACGGAAAAGGATCTCAAGGAGATGAATCGCAAGCGATTCACAGCGCAGATCGCCACGCAGAATTGGGATGCCGTGATCGTGCCCTTCTCTGCGTTCGAGCGGCTGAAGCTTTCGGCGAAGCTCGAAGGCGAGATGACCGAAAACGAGATCGCCCGCCTCCAAGGACGCTACGATGAACTTACGGCGACGAGCATGAAGAACAAGCCCGAGAAAGACTTCAGCATCAAGGAAATCGTGAAATCCATCGAAAAGCTCACAGCGAAGGCGAGGGCGCTCGAAAAGAAGAACCAAGCGAAAGGAGACGGCAGCATTCCTTTCGACAAGCTCGGCATCGACAAGCTCGTCGTCGATGAAGTTCATTACTACAAGAACCTCCAGATCGAGACGCGCCACTCGAACACCGGCGGCATCGGCAGCAAGAAGCACACGGACATGACGTGGGATCTCTACATGAAGGCGCAGTATATGAACGAGAAAACGAACTATCGCGGCCTCATCTTTGCGACCGGCACGCCGATCTCCAACTCCATGTCGGAGCTGTATACGCTTCAGCGCTACTTGACGCCGCAGGTCTTGAAGGACAAAGGCATCGCCCACTTCGACGCATGGGCAGCGAACTTCGCGGAAATCTCCTCGCAGATGGAACTGCGCCCCGAAGGCATGGGCTACCAGATGAAGGAGCGGATGCGAGCCTTCAACAACGTGCCCGAACTCATGACGCAGTTCAAGCTCTTCGCCGACGTACGCACGGCGGATATGCTGCCCGACAGAAAAGTGCCGAAAGCCGAAGAAAAGGCGGACACGGAAAAAGCCTCGCCTTTACAGAAAGAGATGATCCAAGCCCTCTTCCGACGCGGCGAGGCGGTGCGGCGCGGCGATCCCGAAATGGTCACGAGAGCGGACGGCACGCTGACCGAAGACAGTATGCTCATGATCTCGCGCGAAGGGCGTATGCTCTCTTTAGATCCGCGCATCATCGACCCGTCGGCCGAGGATTTGCCGACGAGCAAGGTCAACCGCTGCGCGAGGAACGTCCTCGCGAAGTACAAGGAGACGACGGCCTTCAAGGGCACGCAGATCATTTTCTGTGACGACTCGACGAGTACGGGCGTCGCCAAAGCACGCGGCGCCTTCAACGTCTACGACGACCTGCGGCAAAAGCTCGAAGCCGGAGGCATTCCGAAAGAAGAGATCGCCGTCGTGCAGGAATACAAGAAGGACGCGATTCCTGAGCTTTTCGAGAGAGTCCGCGAAGGCAAGGTGCGCGTTTTGCTCGGCTCGACCGACAAGCTCGGCGTTGGCACGAACGTACAAGACCTTCTTTGCGCCTCGCACGATCTTTCAATTCCGTGGCGGCCGGCGGACTTGGAGCAGCGCATGGGGCGCTCCATACGTCCGGGCAATCAAAACGAGAGCGTCGAAATCTACCGCTATATCACGGAAGGCACGTTCGACACCTTCATGTGGCAGACGCTCGAAAACAAGCAGAAGCTCATCGCGCAGATGATGACGAGCAAGACGCCGTGCCGCACCATCGTCGACATGGACGAGGTCACGCTGACCTTCGCCGACCTCAAGGCGATCTCGACGGACAATCCTTTCTTCAAGGAGAAGATGGAACTCGAAGCCGAACTCGTGCGCTGCCAGATGGCGCGAGCCTCTTACGAGACGACGAAGAAGAAGCTCACAGAATTCGCCGAGATCGAAGGTCCGAAGACGCTCAAGGCGCACGATGCAAGGATCTTCAATCTCATGAGCGACAAGATGCTCATCGAACAGAACACGGAGAAAAACACCAAGGGCGAAGAACTCTTCCGCATGAGAATCGGAAAGGAAGTCTTCACCGACGCGAAGAAGGCGGCGCTCTTCCTGCACGAAAAGGCGAAAGGAGGCTTTCAGGAAGCTGCCAAGGCGAATGGCGAATACAAGGGCATGACGCTGCGCATCCAGATCGACTCTCAGACGTATCTGCCGTACATCAGTCTGCAAGGCAAGATGTACCACACGGTCGCCTTCGCGCAGCCTGGCAAGGAAATGAACACCATCCGCCATCTCGACAACGTGAAGGATGCGATCGAGAAGAAGCTTCTAAAGCTGCAGGAAGAGCGCGAGCCGATTCTCAAGAAGATCGAGTCGGCCAAGGAGAAGATCAAAGAGCCGTTCGCGCAGGAAAGGCGCGAGCAGGAAGTAAAGAAGCGACTCTTGGAAATCAACGCGCTCATCGAGAACGCGCCAAGAGGAGAAGCGCTCGCTGCACACACGACGTTTGAAAGACGTGAAGAAAAGGACGTCAAGGAAGAGAAGAAGGACGAACGCAAGGAAGCCGCGCAAAGGTACGCTGAAGACTACGAAGAAGCCGCCATGGCACGATGAAAGGAAGGAAAGCAGAATGAAGCACCCAAAACGCGACGTCTATATGGAAACAACGAAGAAGATCGTCGAGCTTTTGGAAGCCGGTCGGATTCCGTGGCAGAAAGGATGGGATGGCAAGATCGGCGCACAGCTCGTAGGACTGCCCATCAACGGCAAGACGAACCGACCCTATACACGTCTCAACAAGATGTTCCTCTCGATGGTCATGGCCGAGAAGGAGAGCGCCGATCCGCGCTTCTTCACTATGGCCATGCTCTGGCAGCAGAATAAGATCCATCAGGAGAAGGTCGAGCTGATGAAGGCGACAGGAAAGAAGTACCCTGCCGAACTCGAATGGGAATACCGCGTGAAGAAAGGCTCTCACGGCTACGCCGTTTTTTCTCATTGGAAGGTGGACAAGGACAGGCACGGCAATCTCTTACCTCCGGAAGATCAGTATTGGGCAAAGAAACAGACAGTTGTCTTTCATGCTGCTGACTGCATCCGACGCGAGTACAAGCTCGATAAGGACGGCAGCCGTCTCTTGGACGAAGACGGCAAGCCAGTCTATGAGGATCATCCGCTCAAGGAGTGGAAGCCGAAGTCAAAGGGCTATACGCACGAGGAACAGAGCGAGATTTGCGAAGCGATCCTCGCTGCAAGCGGCGCGAAGATCCTCCACGACATCCCGCGCTATTCCGATGTGCCCTGCTACTCTTCGACAAGCGACATCATTCATCTCTTGCCGAAGGAAGCGTACAAGGACATCAACGAATACTATGCGACGGCGCTGCATGAACTTTGCCACTGGACGGGACATAAAAGCCGCATGGATCGCGAGCTTGTCGGGAAAAGGGAGAACAAGGAACTGTACGCGAAGGAGGAACTTCGCGCAGAACTCGCCTCGACCTTTCTGGCGATCGATCTCGGCATCCCGATGAACACTACGAACCACGCGGCCTACGTCCAGTCTTGGGTGAGGGCGCTGAAGGACGACAAGAAGGAAATCTTCAAGGCCTCGAACGAAGCCGTGCAGATCGCCGACTATGTGAAGCGCTTCATGCCGGAGCGCTTCAAGGAAAAGGACGAAACCCTCGTCCTTGCCCCCGAAGGCGTGATCGTAGATGCCGAGCCGCAAGTGCCGGCGACCGAAGAAGCGCCCGTACAGCCGACGGAAGAAGGACAGTCGATCGGCGACCATCTCACGCCCGTCGACGATCCATCGCTTCGTACATTGCCCTTGTCGGCACAGGCAAAGGAAACGGCACGGCTCTACCGCTACTTCGTCGAGCGCGTCACGTCGCTTGTCGGCTCTATTCCGACGGACAATCTGCATTCCATCGAGAAACATGCAGAAGACGCGCCCTATAAAGGCGGCGACGCCATCTATTTTGAGAAGCAGCTTCCCGCGAGCGTCGTTGCAAAATGCTCGATGACGCCCGACTACCGCTATTTCGCCAACAAATCCGTGCACATCGAGATTTATCGGCAGAAAGACGACGCAGCGCTCGTGCCGGGAAGCCCGCCTTTCTTCGAGCGCGACTATGAGAAGTCCTTCGAGGGCAACTATGTGCGCACGGCGGCCTCGTCGCAGGAGATGTGCGCCAAGGTGTTCTCCGAGCTTTCTCAAGCCTCGAACGACGAAGCGACTGTACCGCGCCCCATCCGAGAAGGCGACCTCATCGAGGTTGACGGCCAGCTCTGGAACGTGGACAAGGCGGGCTTCACGCGCGTGCAGCTTCATCCCTACGAAGACGATTTCGTCATCACGCCGCTCGAACTCCCCGAGGTCAAGGAAATGCTCGCTCAAGTAGAAAAGACCGTCAACAGCGAATCGTATGCCGTCTATCGCCAGATCTTCCGCGAAAACAGCTACATCGGCGCACAGTCCGACGGCACGCTCGCCGTCCATCCGGGCGCGTTCAAGGCGACGGACGACGCGAAGGAAGGCATCGAGCTGGAAATGCAGAAAGACTACGCACGCAATTTCCGCGAGAACACCTTCAAGGAAGGCCTTTCCATCTACACGCCGACCGACGAAAAAGGCTGGCAGAAGCTCGATGAAGACTTCGCTGCACGCTTTTTGATCGACACGCTCCGAAACGGCAAGTACGACGATGGCCGCGTGGATGCCGACCTCCTTAAGGAAAACATCTACGATTTCGTCGGCAAGGCGATCCAAGAAAACAGCCCCTACAGCGTCATCTCGCAGGATGCGGGCTACGGCTACGACCGCGCCGTCGCCGCCTTCAGCCGCAAGGAAGTGAACGAAGCCTTCGAAGCGCACCAGAAGAAAAGCGCGGGAAATTTCGTCGAGCAAGAAAAAATCGCGTCCCAAAGCGCACCTCCCGAGGAAAGGGAAGAAGACGCAGGACGCGGCAGATAACAAAAAGGAGCGTTCCCTTCTATCCCAGCCCACTGGCACAATGTGCCTGCAACTGAGAGGAACGCTCCTCTGAAAAGACCAGAACCTTCTACCAGTCCGCCAGGCTGCTATTGCCCCTGGAGGGTAAAAGGCTCGTTGATCTCTTTAGTTCTAGTGTAAAGACGGAAGAAGAGCTTGTCAAGTGCAATGAACTGAAAAAGCATAGGATAGTATAATCCCAAGGGGAAAATTCGTCAAGATAAGAAAGAGTGAGGTGGATATTGCCGATGGAGAGCAGGAAGTTACAAATCGACACGAGACACATAGACGAAGCAGAAGAGCAGCAGGTTCTACAGGACGAAGCCCTTTTTGCAAAAGATATTCATGATTGGTTTTCAGGAAAGAAAAAATCTGATTCCTCATCGCTCTATGTGGCTCAAACCCCATTAGTTTTGCAGCTTGCAGGAATGGATAACTTACCGATTTATATCGATGTTTCTAAATTGGGACGGATAACGAAAGATCATCCCGAAATGACGGAAAATGTATTTCGGCAGATACCGAGAGCGCTAACCGATCCCATCATGGTTATAAGATCCATCACAGAACCAGACCGCCTCATAGCGGTGCTGGATGTAGCCGATGAAAATGGTCTTAATATAATTATCCCGTTTGCACTAAACCTCAACCGCAATGAGGGTCGTGTCAATATAATGACATCTGTTTATGGCAAAGGGAACAATGGAAACATCAATTATGCATGGTACGTACAACATCTAGTTACCGGTAATTTAATTTATGCACAAACAGAAAAGGCTACCAAATTTCTAGCTCCCGCCGGGGTCCAATTCCCCATGGCAGCTAGAAAAGGCAACCTTCTTAACTACAGTATAAAGACAGAAGAAGATCTTGTCAAGTTCAAACGCGAAAAAGAGGAGGATTTTCTTATGTCCACAGAAAATCAAGCACGCAAAGAAACCGTTTCCGACTACGCAGATTCCTACCGCGAAGAGCTGGCCGACGTATGCGCCGCCTCGAAGGAGAGCTTCACGCCCGCGCAGAACGAGAAGCTGCAAGAGAGCGCCGAGCGGCTCTACAAGGAGATGCGCGAATTTGAGCGGAGCGAGGGCGTCTGCGGCCCCGATCAGGATGCGTGGGACAGCTTTGCCGCGCTGCATGAGCGGAACGTCCGAAGCATCCTTGCCGCTAAAGACATCAGTGAAGCGACGGGCAGGGAGAGCAAGGCGAGCGAGGAAGCCGCAGGAGAGGCCGTCCGGAGTATCGAGGAGAGCGTCGTGTTCATAAGCCGGAGCCGCGTCGATCTGCTGCACGGGCAGAAGGTTTACGAAGATCAGATCGAGGAACTGCGCCGCCGCGTCGAGGACATTTCCGAAGCGAAGACGCTCGGCGTCGGCAAAGAGGAAGACTTCACCCGAACGCTCGCTGCAGCAGCGGGCTTTCTCAAGCAGATCGAAGGACTGCGCAGAGAAGCTGGAAATCTGCCGCGAAAGCCGGCATCCGAGATGTTCAAAGCATCGCGCAGCAGCGTCCGCAGAGCCTACTTCGCCGTCAAGCTCGCGCCGACGCAGCTTCGTCGTCACATCAAAGAAAACGCGCCGCAAGAAGTCAGCCGCGTTCTGCAGCAAGCCGCCGTCGCTTTCGAGCAGGGAAGCGAGTCTCTCGGTCAGGCAAAAGAAGCCATCGTCCGAACGGCGCGTTCCCATCAATCGGCAGCAGCCTTCTATCGCGAAGCATGGATGGAAGAGGCGAAGGCAAGCGGCATCTCGCCGGAAATAGAAGAACGTGTCGCCTTGCGCATGGCGAAAGCCGGTATGGGCGCATATACGATCCGCATGACACTGGAACGCGAATCGCCCTTGCGTGAAGACATGAAGGCGGGCAAGGCAAAGGAGATTGCCGAAGCAGCGAAGGCGAAAGTCGCGGATGCAAGAGAAGCGGAACGGGAAGAAGATCACCGACGCTGAATCAGCGCCCGCGCGATTCTTCTTCCAAGATTTCGTCCTTGTCGAACGAAGAGACGAGATTCCAGTTCTCGACGAGCGTCTTGTCCTCCTTCGCGCGTGCGATCAGAGCGCCGTGTTGCATCGCCGAAAGTTCCTGTGCGATGCCTCGCGCCTTCTCGATCGACGAGCGTCTGCTGCAGCCTCCGCTGCAGCCTCCGCCGCCTCCGGCTTTCGCGCCGCGCTGCACGACCTTGTAGCGTCCGTTGCCGCTCCTTGCCATCTCCGTCTCGACGGCTTCGGTCTCGCCGCGCATCTCCTCGAATTCCTGCCGCAGAGTTTCAAGCTCTGCGGCGATTTTTTTCGCCTTCTCGACAGCGGGGCGATTCTTCTTCAAGACGCCGAGCGCGATCTGCTGAATCTTATGCTCGGCTTCGGGCGTATCGCGCCTCTCTTCCATTGCCTCGCGCTTCTCTTGGTTCTCGCTGCGCCATTTCACGAGACGATCGCGCCGCTCGTTGAACGTGCGCAGCTCTTCCATGAGCTGCTCCTTCTCTTGGCGATAGGCGAGCGAATCTTCTTCCGGGCGTTTTTTGAAATCTTCCTTGCGTGCCATGAAGCGTGCGAGGTCTTTTTCAAAAAGCGCTTCTTCCTTCTTGTACTTGCGCTCGCTTTCGCGCAGAAGTTTCCAACTGCCTTTTTCAAAAATATTTTCCGCGATCTGGATGATGCGTTCGTTCGAGAGAACTTCTTTTCGTGCTTCCTCAAGCTCTCGCGTTTTCGCGCGGATGGCGTTCGTCTGATAGTAGCGTGCGACCTGCACGAGCTTCTTGACCTCTTCGAGCGTCAGAGAAAGATCCGTGCGCATAGCATCACCTTCGGCTGCATGGAAACGAGCGGCACGCGCCTCTTCGAGACGATGCTTGAAAGCGAACGTCGCTTTCTCGAAGTCGTTCACTTGACGAATGCAGCGCTGCTTCTCCATCTTGTTTCGGAAAAGATACTGGTTCAGGCGGTACTGTATGCTCTTGTTTGTGCCGCGCGTCGAAAGTTTTTTCAGATGCGGCTGAAGATTTTTCGCCGCTTCCTTGTATTCCTTCGTGAGCAATTCAATGCGTTCATTGAGTGCGATCTCCAGTTCCGTGAGGGCGACTTCCTCGTCGAGCGAAGCGTTTTCCGGCTGTTCTAAAGAATACCAGAAGTCTTTCTGCTCGTGCAGGTCGCGGCGCAGATCCATCGTGCGTTGCCAAAGCTCGCGCCCGTCCGCGCCGAGATGATCGAGACGCGCTTCTTCCAAAGCTTCGCTGCCCCACATTGCCTTCGAGACGGCAAGCCGGCTTTCTTGCTGCTGCTCTTTCATTGCTCTTTGCAATTCGGCAAGTTCTTCCTGCGTCTTTTCGTCAAATCCTGCAAGCTCCGCATCGCGAAGATCGTCGGAAATCTTTTCCGCACGCTCAAAGATTTCCCGCGTCTCACGTTCCTTCTTTGCATCCAAACGAAGCTCGCGCCGCATGATGGCGTCGAGCCTTTTGTCGTTGAACGAGCGAAGCTGTTTTTGCTGCCGCACAACATCGTCGTCGCGGATGATGGAGATCGGATCGGTCGGTCGCTCGGGGAGGCGCTCCAAGATTTCAGCGAGCACATAGTCGCCGCGCATCTCGGCGTGCATCTTCTGCGCTTCCAAGCACAGATGGCTGACACGCGAAGGAATCCGATGCTTTTCCAGAACGTCGTTCTGAATGCGTGCGAAATCCTCGCGCAGATCGAAGAGATAATCTGCACGCTTGGCGTCGTTCCACTTCGCCGTTTTCTTGCAGCCGCCTTTCTCCGGCTCTTTCGCGTTCGCCCGTTTGAAGAAAACTTCCGGCGCACGTTCCTCGCGTCGTTCCACATCGTCGATCTCGCGCGTGGAAAACATCAAGTGCACATGCGGATGGCGTTCGCCTGCCGACATCGCGCCGACTTTCTCGTGAATCGCCCAAGCGTAATAGTGGTTCTGCAAATGCTTTTCGATGAAGCGGTCGAGGATTTCCTTGCTCTTTTCCACGGGCAGCTCGTTCGGCAGCGAGAAGACGATCTCCTTGTATCGCTCGCCGTTTGCACGCTCGAAGCGATCGGCCGCGTGAAAGAAACGCAGCGGCGAATCATCTGCCCACTTCGGCAGATGATGTCCCGTCATCGAGCAGCCGCCGCGCTGCTCGTATGCGGCTTCTCGATTGATGTATTGCAGATGCGAAAAGGCGAAGTCGCCCGTCTCGTTTTTCTGCAAGATCTTCAGGATGGAATCGGCGGCTTTCGTTACGGCCTCCTTTCGTTTTGGAGAAAAGGACCATCGCAGAGCGAGACGGGAATCCCGTCCTCTTCGCTCGTCGAGTAGCTTGGCGCCGACATCGCGCGGCAATAGCATACGAGGAAGTCTCCCTTTGCCAGCCACATGGCCTCGGGGCAGTACATGCAGATGAAGGTCGGGGGTAAATGCTCTTCTGGTAAGTTCTGCAATGTCGGCGACAGGGGCTGCTGCGAGTTCAGCGATTTTAGCGAGGTCGCGTTTTTCGTTTCTGCTGCGAACGAAGGCGCGGGATTCGTCCGCACTTCTTCCGCTGCTTCTGTCGTCTCCGGCATCGCTTCTTCTTCCGGCATCCCGCCGTCGAGCACAAAGAGCTGATCCTTCAGCGAGTCTTCTTCCGAATTCAATCTGTTCACGCTCCTCCATGTTGTGCGTATTTTGAATTTCCATATCGACGTTCGCGAAATGTGCGCCAAGCGCTAAGTCGCGAGAAGCTGCGAGAAGCTGCTCCTCGAACTTCGCGCTGCCGTGCACCACGACCTCATCGCCGAAGATTTTCTGCGCCGTCGCGAGCGCGATCGCTGTCGTCTCGATGGAAGCGTGATGGCTGACATGCACGCCCATCGCGTCGAGCTTGATCTTTCCAAAAGGCGAGGAGTAGAGGAGCATCGGCTTCTCGGGCAGCTTCATGATCGGATGATCGCCCGAAAGGAAATTCTTGTAACTCTTGTTTTGTCCCATCTCCTGCACATTGTCGATGTGGTTAATTGTAAAATGAAATCGGACACATAAAAAGGACAAGCAGAAGCGCCTGTGGTAGAATGTTTTTGACAGAAAACAAAACCGAAAGGAGCATCCTGCATGT
>ERZ773083.1191-NODE-1191-length-18263-cov-7.630053_pt1 | contig 18263 bp, 15 predicted proteins | sample MGYA00511465_ERZ773083 | MGnify/ENA primary metagenome ERZ773083 (study PRJEB29015, sample SAMEA2738001) | human oral metagenome | biome: human oral; feature: human-associated habitat; material: dental | place: China | collected 2060 ... | reverse complement strand
AGCGGCTGGCCCCAAGGCGCTCGGACAGCACGTCGGCAACACCACGCGCCCGCGATGCCATGCGCTCGCGGAAGGTCTCGCGGCGCACGTAGTTCTCGGCGACGTCCTCGTAGTCGGTCGCTATGTGACCGGCGGCCACATGGTCATGACGGACTCCGGGATCGCGGGAGAGCCGCGAGGTATCATCGGCCGCGCCTTGCGATGTGGCCGTAACGCAGCTCGCAGTTCCCTGACGCATGAGGGAGGATGTGGCCTGCAGGGTGCCGCCCTCAAGATCGCGCAGCTCTCGGACGCGCGAGGCATGGATGGCAAGGGCGCAGGCGACACCCGTCACGATCGACCCCGTGGCGCAGCCTATGACGAACTGTGCGAAGGGGCTGCCGATCAGGCCCATGTCAGGAGAGATGGCGAGGGCGACCTTAGGTGCGGCAAACGTCACCACACCCAGAAGCCCTGCCACCACGGCCGGGTTCCTCTTCTCCCGAATCATCGCGACCCACCTCCCGTTGTACCCGACGCACATCGCGCGATACGGGAGGAGTGGTGACATCAGCTGCGCATAGACGCCAGGAAGCCATGGCACCTGGCTGCGACAACGGCTTGCTTCGTCTCATCTTCATGTACCGTCGCTATATGCGTCCGAGACAGAAATCCTCAGACTGCTTTGATGTTAGCTCGATTCGTCCCGATTGCAAGCCTGCCCGGCAAAAATATCTGCCGGGCAGGCCCGTCCACGTCGAGGGAATCGCGATCCTGGCGACCAGGGACGCCTAGCCTTGGAAATAGTCGCTCTGCTGTGCCTTCTTGGCGGAGCGGATGAGGAACTCCTCGTTGTCCTTGGTGCCCCTGAGGCCCTTCACCAGGGCCGAAGCGGCGCGCTCGGTATTGTTCATGTTGGCGAGCACGCGGCGAATCCCCCAGACGAACGGCTGGAGCCCCGTGTCGAGCAGCAGGTCCTCGTTGCGCGTACCCGAGGCGACGGGATCGATGGCCGGGAAGATGCGCCTGTCCGCCAAGTCGCGATCGAGCTTGAGCTCCATGTTGCCGGTGCCCTTGAACTCCTCGAAGATGACCTCGTCCATCTTCGATCCGGTCTCCACCAGCGCGGAGGCAATGATCGTGAGCGAGCCGCCCTCGGAGATGTTGCGCGCCGCCCCGAAGAACTTCTTCGGCGGGTACAGGGCGGAGGCGTCAACGCCGCCGGAGAGAATGCGCCCCGATGCGGGTGCGGCCAGGTTGTACGCGCGCGACAGGCGGGTGAGCGAATCGAGGAGAACCACGACATCCTGGCCGAGTTCGACGAGGCGCTTGGCGCGCTCGATCGCCAGCTCGGCGACAGTCGTGTGGTCGGAGGCCGGACGGTCGAAGGTCGAGGCGATGACCTCACCGTTGACGATCGAGCGCATGTCGGTGACCTCTTCGGGACGCTCGTCCACCAGGACGACCATGAGGTGCACCTCGGGGTTGTTCAGCTCGATAGCCTTGGCCATCTGCTGGATAACCATCGTCTTGCCCGCCTTTGGAGGCGAGACAATGAGGCCGCGCTGTCCCTTGCCCACCGGAGCAACCAGGTCGATGACGCGCGGGGTGTAGGCCTTCGGCGAGGATTCCATGCGCAGCTGCTCGGAGGGATAGACGGGGGTGAGCTTGCCAAACTCGCGACGGGCCTGCGCCTGTTCAATCGTCATGCCGTTGACGGAGTCAACGCGCACGAGGGCGTTGTACTTTTGGCGCTGACGTTCGCCCTCGCGGGGCAGGCGAACGGCGCCGGCGACAGCGTCTCCGGCACGGAGCCCCCAGCGCCTCACGTTACCCAGGGTGACGTACACGTCGTTGGGGCCGGGAAGGTATCCGGAGGTCCGCACGAAGGCATGGTTCTCCTGGATGTCGAGAATGCCTGCGATCGGAGCGAGGTTGTCCTCTCCGCCGCGACCAGAACGGTTCTCGCGTCCCTCGCGCCCCTCGCGATTGTCGCGGTTCTCACGATTGTCGCGGCCTTCTCGGTCGCGGCGACCGCGTCGACCGCGTTCGCGGCGAGGACGACGCCCCTCGGTATCGTCACCGTCGGGCAGCTCAATGTTCAGGACCGTCTCGACGACGGTTCCATCCTGCTCCGGGGCCGCTTCGGTGCGCTCACCGGCCGGAAGCGGCAGATCGAGAGTCACGTGCGCGGGTTCGACGGCGCCCTGGGAGACGGCGCGACGACGGCGGGAACGGCGGGGGGCGTCGGGGGACGAGGAAGCATCGGAGGCATTCTCCTGCTTCTCTTCCCGGGGAGCCTTCGCAGGGGCGGGGGCCTGCGCGGCGGGCTTGTCCGCGGCCGACGTGGCCTCACGCGGGGTCGAAGCGTTGGCGCCGTTGCTCAAGAGCTCGATCAACTGGGATTTGCGAAGCTGAGAAATGCCCTTGAGGCCGCGGGAGGCGGCCAGAGCCTTGAGCTCGGGCAGCTTCATCGCCGACAGCGACGCGGTCGTCATCTCGGCGGGAGATTCGTTGCTCACAAAGTGATCCTTACTGGAATGCGCCCATAGCGGGCGAGGTGAATGCTCAAGCACGAGAAAAAGCTTGAGAGGAAGATGCGCAAGAGAGGCGCACCGCAAAGGTCGGAGTCGAGCTTTCGACTCGGACCTGGTCAAAATATAGCAAGACCGCCAGCCACCTGTCGATCAGACAGGATGACTGGCGGTGGTTGCGCACAAACTCACAGGCGACGATCGCCTAGAATCCCGTCGCCGCAAGGCCTCCTCGGGTGATCTGCACGCCCGATTCCGGTACACCCAACGGAACCACGCGCCATCCGGCGGCGGCAGCGTCGCGGCGAACGTCCGCACCGACCGATTCGAGGGAGAGAACCGTGGGTCCCGCCCCGGAGACGACTGCCGCGTAGCCCGCACCGCGCAGCCAATCAACGAGCGAGAGCGATGCTTCCATCGCTCGTCGGCGAGGCTCTTGGTGCAGGCGGTCGCGGGTCGCCTCCATGAGGAGGGAATGCAGGTCCGTCTCGGCGCCCAGTTCGCCTCCCGCTAGGAGCGCGGACAGGAGGGCGGCTCGTGCGGTGTTGAAGCGCGCATCCTCGTGGGGAACGTGAGAAGGGAGGGCCTGCCGGGCAGCGGCGGTGCGCAGCTCGAAATCGGGGATGAAGGCCACCGGCGCAATGCCGCTGGGCGGGCTCAGCCGAACGGCGCCGGAGTGCCCCGTCTCCTCATTCGTCCAGGCCACGGTGGCTCCACCAAAGACCGCCGGGGCGACGTTGTCCGGGTGGCCTTCCATCTGCGTTCCGATCTGGAGGATCTCGTGGCGCCCCAGCACCTCGGCCTCACCGATGAGCGCGCGAGCCAGGGTCGCACCGGCGACGATTGCCCCCGCCGACGATCCCAGTCCACGCGAGTGGGGAATGCGGTTCGTGCAATGCATGCGCAGCCCGACCTGCGGCGCACCCACCCGGTCGAGCGCCATCCGAAGCGCCCGGACCACGAGGTTGTCCTCTCCCTGCTCGACGTTGCCAGCGCCTTCCCCATCGACGACGACGGAGGTCGGGCCGGTCGTCGCGTGGACAGTAACGTCGTCCCACAGGTCCAGGGCAATGCCCATGCAGTCGAAACCGGGTCCGAGATTCGCGCTCGTCGCGGGAACCCTGACGGCCACGCAGTCATCACGCAGGCGCACGTCACTCCCCCTCAACGCGGATGGTCGACGTGACCTCGCGCACCGCGTCCGACACCGCCAGCGCACGCGCGACGGCGCGCAGATCGGCCTCACGGGCCTTGTGGCTGGTCACGACGATGACGCAGGCACCGGGGACCTCGTCATCGCGCTGGTGAACCGATTGAATGGACACGCCGTGGCGAGCGAAGATGCCGGCCACGTCGGAGAGAACTCCCAGGCGGTCCTCGACCTGGAGGCGGATCTGGTAGCGGGTGTAGGTCGAACCCGGATCGAGGATGGGCAGGTGGGCATAGACGGATTCGCGCGGAGCATGGCCACCGAACGCGCGGTGATGGGCCGCCGCAACGAGGTCCGACAGGACAGCCGAAGCGGTCGGGGCGCCGCCAGCTCCCTGCCCGTAGAACATGAGGCGTCCGGCCGCCTCACCCTCGACGAGGATCGCGTTGAAGGCGCCATCGACGGAGGCAAGGGGGTGGTCGGAGGGAATCTGAGCGGGATGAACGCGCATCGCGACGCCCTCTCGTCCGTCCTCGCCCATGCGACGCTCGGCGATGGCAAGAAGCTTGATCGTGTGTCCGACTCTCGCCGCTTCCTCCATGTCTGCAGCCGTCACGGACGTGATGCCTTCGACTGCGACGTCGTCGATACCCACGCGGGTGTGGAAGGCCAGGGAGGCCAGGATCGAGCACTTGGCGGCCGCGTCGAGCCCATCCACGTCGGCGGTCGGGTCGGCCTCGGCGAATCCGAGTTCCTGCGCCTGGGCGAGGGCCTCCTCGTAGCTGAGCCCCTTGGAATTCATCGCGTCCAGGATGAAGTTCGTCGTCCCGTTGACGATTCCCATCACCGTGGTGATGCGGTCGCCCGCGAGCGACTCGCGCAGGCCGTAGACGACGGGCACGGCTCCCGCGACCGCCGCCTCGTAGTAGAGGTCGGCACCATTGTTCGCCGCGGCCTCGTAAAGCTCCGGGCCGTGGGCGGCGAGGAGCGCCTTGTTGCCGGTCACCACCGAGACCCCCTGGGAGAGGGCGCGCAAAACAAAGGTGCGTGCCGGTTCGATGCCACCGATGAGCTCAACGACGATGTCCATGGAATCGATTGCCTCGGCGGGCTCCGTCGTCAGCAGCTCCCGGGCGATCGGCGCGTCACGAGGTGCGTCCACATTGCGGACAAGCACCCGACGAACCTCCATCTCCGCTCCCGAGCGCGCGGCGAAATCCTCGCGGCTCGACTGCAGGATGCGAATGACCTGGCTACCGACGGTTCCGGCGCCAAGGACGCCAACTGTGAGGACTGGACGGGATGCAGACATGGGGTTTACTCCTTGGTCGGATGGGCACTGAGACAAGTGTATGTGCTTGTTCAGCGACCCTAGCGAAATTAAGGACCTTGGTCCCATAATTTCACCCAGACCAACACGGGACTCATATCGTGAGACGCAGAACATAGCGAAGCGGGCGGTAGGGGTTGTCTGCTCGCCGCCCGCCGTAGGACAATGGGCCTAAGCGTCGGGATCCGACGCACTCACGGAGCTGAGCTCCCGCCCACCGCACCCACACGGATGTGGAAATTCGAGAAGAGGAAGAATGACGACAGCAGACCAGAAAGCCTGGGAAGGTTTCGTTAAAGGTAACTGGTGTGATGAGATCGACGTACGCGACTTCATCCAGCTGAACTACACCCCCTACGAGGGAGATGCATCGTTCCTGGCCGGGCCCACTGAGAAGACCCTGCGCGTGTGGAACACCCTTGAAGAGAAGTACCTCTCCGAAGAGCGCAAGGTACGCATTCTCGACGTTGACACCGACACTCCGGCCGACATTGACGCCTTCAAGCCCGGCTACATTTGCGAGGATGACAACGTGATCGTCGGCCTCCAGACCGACACGCCCCTCAAGCGCGCGATGATGCCCAACGGCGGCTGGCGCATGGTTGAAACCGCCATCCACGAGGCTGGCAAGGAATACAACCCAGAGGTGAAGAAGATCTTCACCCAGTACCGCAAGACCCACAACGACGCGGTCTTCGACATTTACACTCCGCGTATCCGCGCCGCCCGCTCCTCCCACATCATCACGGGTCTGCCCGACGCCTACGGCCGCGGCCGCATCATTGGCGACTACCGCCGCGTCGCCCTGTACGGCGTGGATTACCTGATCGAGCAGAAGCAGAAGGACAAGGACCGCTACGCCGACCAGCCCTTCTCCGAGCACTGGGCGCGCTACCGCGAGGAACATTCCGAGCAGATCAAGGCCCTCAAGAAGCTCAAGAACCTGGCTAACTCCTACGGCTACGACATCTCCGGCCCCGCCACCAACGCCCACGAGGCAGTCCAGTGGACCTACTTCGGCTACCTGGCCTCCGTGAAGTCTCAGGACGGCGCGGCCATGTCGATCGGTCGTCTCTCCGGCTTCTTTGACTGCTACTTCGAGCGCGACCTGAAGAACGGTGTCCTCGACGAGGCGGGCGCACAGGAGATCATTGACGCCCTGGTGATCAAGCTGCGCATCACCCGCTTCCTGCGCACGATCGCCTACGATCAGATCTTCTCGGGAGATCCCTACTGGGCCACCTGGTCCGACGCAGGCTTCGGCGACGACGGCCGCACGCTCGTCACGAAGACCTCCTTCCGTCTCCTGCAGACCCTGGTGAACCTCGGCCCCGCGCCGGAGCCCAACATCACGATCTTCTGGGACGAGAACCTGCCCAAGGGTTACAAGGAGTTCTGCGCTCGCATCTCGATCGACACCTCCTCGATCCAGTACGAGTCCGACCCCCAGATCCGCGCCCACTGGGGCGACGATGCAGCCATCGCGTGCTGCGTCTCCCCCATGAAGGTCGGCAAGCAGATGCAGTTCTTCGGCGCGCGCGTCAACGCCGCCAAGGCCCTTCTCTACGCCATCAACGGCGGCCGCGACGAGATGACCGGCAAGCAGGTCATGGAAGGCTACGAGCCCGTTCAGGGCGATGGCCCTCTCGACTTTGATGACGTGTGGGCACGCTATGAGGAGATGCTCGACTGGGTGGTTGGCACCTACGTTGAGGCGCTGAACATCATCCACTACTGCCACGATCGCTACGCCTACGAGGCCATCGAGATGGCGCTGCACGACGCGGAGATCATTCGCACCATGGGCTGCGGCATCGCCGGCCTGTCGATCGTCGCCGACTCCCTGGCCGCCATCAAGTACGCCAAGGTATACCCGATCCGCGACGAGACCGGCCTGGTCGTCGACTACCGCACCGAGGGCGAGTTCCCGACCTACGGCAACGACGATGACCGCGCGGACGACATTGCCGCGACCGTGGTCCACACCATCATGGACAAGATCCGCGCGATCCCGATGTACCGCGACGCGGTGCCCACGCAGTCCGTCCTGACGATCACCTCGAACGTCGTCTACGGCAAGGCCACCGGCTCCTTCCCGTCGGGCCACCAGAAGGGCACCCCCTTCGCCCCCGGCGCCAACCCGGAGAACGGCATCGACACCCACGGCATGGTCGCCTCCATGCTGTCGGTCGGCAAGCTGGACTACAACGACGCGCTCGACGGCATTTCGCTGACGAACACGATCACGCCTCAGGGCCTGGGCCGTTCGAAGGAGGAGCAGATCCAGAACCTGGTCGGCATCCTCGATGCGGGCTTCGTCCCGGACGACTCGTGCGCCTACGACGGAACCAAGGGTTTCTGATCCACCCGCGGTGGGGGTCGACTATCGACACGTTGGCCCCCACCTCCCCCACCGTGGGTGAGGGAGCAAGATGCTGCCCGCCCAGCCGGCACCGCCGGAGTCTCACAAAAGGAGAAATGTTATGGCAACCAAGACCTACGACGAGCGCCTCGCCGACATGAAGGCCGCCCGCGAAGAGCGCGGCGACAAGGAAGGCCTTTACCACGCGAACATCAACGTTCTTGAGGAGTCCACGCTGAAGGACGCCATGGAGCACCCCGAGAAGTACCCGAACCTGACCGTTCGCGTCTCCGGCTACGCCGTCAACTTCGTCAAGCTCACCCGTGAGCAGCAGCTGGACGTCCTGTCCCGCACCTTCCACCACTCGGCCTGAGTCGTCGGAGGGAGTGGGGCGTCGGGCGTGCGCCCGGCGCCCCACTCCTATGTCCGCACCGTCAAGCCTCTGACGGGACCAGACCTCGTTCCCACCACTGCCACCGCGCCCACACGACCGCGAAGAAGGAATCATGTCGCAGACCCTCGCTCTCCCCACGTTCCGTGAGCAGGATTTCCAAGCCCCCCAATCCCGTACCGTCGGCGCCGGCGTCGAGGGCCTGGAGGAGCTGACGGACCTGGAGCGCTCCGAGCGCCTGCGCCGCATGCGCGAAGGAACCTTGGGTTCCATTCACTCGTGGGAGCTCGTCACTGCTGTTGACGGCCCGGGAACCCGCATGACTGTCTTCCTCAACGGGTGTCCGCTGCGCTGCCTCTACTGTCACAACCCCGACACTTTCCTCATGAAGGATGGCGCCCCCGTCTCCGACACCGAGCTCCTCTCGCGCATCGCCCGCTATCGCCGGATCTTCCGCACGACGAAGGGCGGGATCACCCTGTCCGGCGGCGAGGTCCTCATGCAGCCCCAATTCGCCAAGCGCATCATCTTGGGCGCCAAGGAGATGGGCGTGCACACATGCATCGACACCTCCGGTTTCTTGGGAGCAAACTGCGACGACGAAATGTTGGACGCGATCGATCTTGTCCTCCTTGACGTCAAGAGCGGCAACGAGGAGACCTACAAGCGCGCGACGGGCCGTGACCTCGCACCGACGATCACATTCGGCGACCGCATCGCCGCGCGCGGCGGCTCCACGCGCATCTGGATTCGTTTCGTCCTGGTTCCCGGTCTCACCGATGACCCGGAGAATGTGCGTCAGGTCGGCGAGATCATCGTGCGTTGGAAGGACGTCATCGACCGGGTTGAGGTCTTGCCCTTCCACCAGCTCGGCAAGGACAAGTGGCATTCCCTCGGCTTGGAGTATCAGCTGGAGGAGACGAAGGCGCCGACCCCCGAGGCAACGGAACGCGTGCGCGAACACTTCCGCTCCCTCGGATTCGAGGTGCACTGAGCGCCTCTCGCGCGCTCGCCCGGACCCCGCGGAGGTGAGTTCTCCTCACTCCCCCGGGGTCCACGTGTGTGCGCTGCTCCCCCACCCGCGCTCGCTGATGACGCGGCGAGCCTCACCCGCATAGGGCTCATCGAGACGGTCGACGTAGAGGGTGCCCTGCAGGTGGTCATATTCGTGTTGGAAGATTCGCGCGAGCCAACCGCGGGCACTCACCTCGATGGCGTTGCCCCTCGTGTCGTAGCCGCGCAACACCGCGCCGAGCGCGCGGCGCAGGGGGTAGCCGTATCCGGGGACGGACAGGCAGCCCTCGGTCTCGCGGGTGATGTCGGGCTCCACGGGCAAGATCGCGCCAGCCCCGTGGGTATCCCACACGAGGTCGAGCGTGGGGTTCACGACGACTCCGCTCGGTGCCGTGTTGAAGCCGCGCGCGGGTCCCTCGTCGAGCTGGAGGACGTCACGGTAGTGGGTATCGAATGCTCCGCCACCCGCATACCTCCACACAAAGACCTGGGAGCCGACGCCCACCTGGGGGGCGGCGAGGCCGACCCCGGGGGCAGCGCGCATGGTATCGATCATGTCGGCGACGAGGTCGGCCAGCGTCGAGTCGAAGGACTCGACGGGGGCGGCAAGTCTGTGGAGGACCGGTGTCCCGGTGATGCAGATCGGCAGGATGCTCATCCGTGAACCCCCGTGGATGCGTGTGCGACAACTCCGATTCCCGCCGCTTCGATCGCGCGCGGGGTAGCCGGATCCAGTTCTTTGATGACGCCGGCGGGGTTGCCGACCGCGATGCAGTTGGCGGGGATCGAGCGGGTGACGACGGCGCCCGCGCCGATGATCGAGTTCTCGCCAATGGTGACACCCGGGCAGACGACGACGGACCCGCCCAGCCAGACGTTGTCCTCGAGGGTGATCGGCGCGCAGGATTCCCATTTCGCTCGACGAGGCCCCGGCTCGGTCGGGTGGATCGCCGTGTAGAGCGAGCAGTTGGGACCGATGAGGACGTCGGCGCCGATGACGACCGGTGCAACGTCGAGCACGGTCAGGCCGTAGTTGACCCACGACCCGTCACCGATGCTGATGTTATGCCCACAGTCGACGCGCAGGGGTGGGCGAATGTCGACGCCCTCTCCCACCCGGCCGAACACCTGAGCTAGCAGGTAGCGGGCGATGTCCGGATCGCTTGGGTGCGCCTGCTCGTAGAGGGCCAGAAGACGCACCGCGCGCTTGGTGCGCGCGGATAGTTCCTCGTCGGTCACGTAGTAGTCGCCGTCGCTCATGCGCTGGGAGGGCGTGCGCTCGTCGTGACGGAAGCGAGGGTCGTCGAAGGTGGTTCCCGGGGCGATGGTCATGCGACCAGGGTAGTCGACGCACTCTCCAGGCGGGGTGTGCGGCGCGCATCCAGGTGAGCGAGGAGGGCACGCAGCTGGGAAATGTCGGCGGCAGGGTCCTCGGGGTGCCATTGCACGCCGAGGACCGGGGCGTCGAGGGACTCGATGGCCTCGACGGTGAGGTCGGGGGCCTGCGCGCTGACCCGCAGGCGTTCGGCAAGGCGGGCGATGCGCTGGTGGTGCGCGGAGGAGATGACCAGCTCGGAGCCTGTCAGGACGGGAGCGAGGGCGCGCTCGAGGTTCGTTCCCTTACCAACGCGCACGCCGTGACGAATAAAGCGGTGATCGGACAGGATCCGGTTGTTCGTGTGCGTGCCGTGGGCGCCCTTGATGTGTTGCTCAAGCGTGCCGCCCAGGGCAGTGTTGATGATCTGCATCCCGCGGCAGATGCCCAACAGCGGGGTGCCGGTGCGCACGGCGTACTCGACCAGCGCGATCTGTCCGAGGTCCGCGCGATACCAGTGGCGGCCCTCGGCCTCGTATCCCTGGGAGGCCCCATACAGGCTGGGATGGACGTCCTCGCCGCCCATGATGATGATCGCGTCGGCATCCTGCGCACGCAGCTTGGCGCCCTCTGCCCCGTCTTCCTGCGCGTATTCGCGCACGACCCTCCAGGCTGGGGCCGCGGCCTCAATCAGGCGATCCCACAGGCGCATGCAGATGTCGTTGTATGCCTGGTCCCCCGGTCTGTCCGGCAGGACGTTGGATATCAACAACGTCGGCTGTGCGTGGTTCGTCATGATGCCCATCATGGCAGGCTGATCCCTCGTCTGCCGGGCGCGCTCACTTGTTGGCCAATTGTGACGGTATCGCTCCGGCCAGTGGACACGCTGAGGCCTCGCGTCCCTCACGGCCGGGGGTTTATCTACATGTGTGGGGCGACACGCCGCCGACACGCCGACAATGGCGCCAACATGTAGATATTCCCCCATCTCCCCCTTAGGCCCTGTGTGGGCATGCCCCAGGTGGGCGCTGCGTGAGGCCCGCCGCCCTGCTGGTCGGCACTCGCGTCCAGGCCGGGTGCGGACAGCGGCAACAGGTCCGTACCTCGGGAGGTGCCCCTCGACAACACGGCCAGGCCAGCCGCACCGATTCCTCGACATGAACGCCGCCGCAAACGCGACTCAGGCCTCGTGCTCGGACACGAAGCGGTCCACGCGGGCAAGCAGCTCGCACTTCTCCTCCTGCGAGATCCAGGCGATCTCGATGGAGTTGCGGGCGATGCGCTCCAGGTCCGCGCGACTCAGGTCGAAGCGCTGCGCGAGCGCCAGGTAGTTGTCCCCAACGTAGCCGCCAAAGTAGGCGGGGTCGTCGGAGTTGACGCTGACCTTGACACCCGCAGCACACAGATCGACGATCTCCTTGCCCTTCATCTGCTCGGTGACGAAGGAGTTGGACAGCGGGCAGGACGTCAGGCCGATGCCATGATCGCGCGCGTAGGCGACCATCTCGGGGTCTTCGACGATGTTCGTGCCGTGGTCGAGCCGCTCGGCGCCCAGCTCGGTGAGGGCGGCGCGGATGTTGTCGATCGAGCCGACCTGGTCGATGTCGCAGTGCATCGTGACGTGCAGGCCCGCCTCCCGGGCGAGCTCAAAGACGCGGGCGAACTTCGTTGGCGGGTTGTCTCTCTCGTCAGAATCCAGGCCAACGCCGATGAACATATCCCTGTAGGGCAGGGCAGCCTGCAGCGTCTCGAGCGCGGACTCGGCGCTCATGTCACGCAGGAAGCACAGGATGAGGTCGGCGGACAGTCCGGCCTCGCGAGCCTCGACCACGGCGCGATGGTAACCCCGGATGACGGTCTCAATCGCGATGCCGCGCGAGGTGTGTGCCTGCGGGTCGAAGAAGCACTCGGCACGCACGACGCCGTTGGCGCGGGCACGCTCGAAGTAGGCGGCGGCCAGGTCATGGAAGTCGTCCTCATCCTGCAGGACGTCCATCGCCGGGTAGTAGACGGCCAGGAAGGATGTGAGGTCGTTGAACCGGTAGGTCGCCTGCACCTCCTCCACGGTGCTCTGAGCGATGTCCACGCCGTTCTTGCGGGCGAGAGCCAGCTTCAGATCAGGCTCAAGCGTGCCCTCCAGGTGCAGGTGTAGCTCCGCCTTGGGTAAGCCGAAGGCGAAGCCGCGGGTCACGTCGGTGCTCATGTGTCCTCCACGGGTAGCGGGGCGGGTGTCGCGCAACGATTGTCCCACGCAACCCGCCCCGCTTTCAGGGGTTTCCCACGCCGATTGCCTCCACCGCGCTGGCCAGCTCTCCTCCGGGTAGAAGCCGCCTTCTTAGGCGAGGGCACCCATCGGATCCCACGCCGGCAGGTGGAGGGGCGCTTCGGCGACCACGGCGCGCAGGTCCTCGGGTAGATCATCGACGTGCACGGCCACCTCGAAGACGTTGGCGTCGAACCACGGAGCGTCCATCGTGAAGAAGCCCTTGTCACCGGGTTCTTCACCCCAGGAGTTCTCCACGCGGAAGCGGCGCCCCTGCCCGGCCTCGTCGATGTCGACTCCGGTGAAGAGCATCGCGTGGTTCATCGCGGACTCCCCCGACACGACGCGCTGTTCCTTCGACGTGGAGAAGTCCACGCCGAAGAGCGCGTCGTAGTCGTAGAGACCGTCAACGAAAAGACCGGAGGAACGGTCGGACTGCTGGCCGCAGTCGGCGCCGAACCAGACGGCGCGCCCGGAGGCCAGAATCGAGGTGGTGATCTCGCGAATGGTCTCCACCGGGGCGTTGACGTAGTGGATGGGGCGCCCGCCGACAATGTTCCCCATGTGATCCACGGTGAGCGTATGACCCTTGGGGTGTTCACGTCGAGGGTCGTCAACGAGGCACACGTACTGGTTCAGGTCCACGTCGACGTAGCGGTCGAAGAACTCGCGCGGGGTGAGGACGCCGTCTCGGTGGAACTCGTCCTTGTCGTCGCGCCACTCCCATTCGAAGGAGACGGGGGGCTCGCCGAGGCAGATGACCAGGATGCGCCACACGTCGGCAAGAGCGGCCTCCTTGACCTCGGTGATCTCTTGATCGCTGGCGCCGGCCTCGACGAGGGCGCGCAGCTCGAGGGCGCTGCGACGCAGGAGGACCTTCAGGCGGGCGTTCATGGGCGCCGTGTTGGAGGAGGATTCCGTCTCGGGCATCGCGACCTTGGGAACGAGGCCGTGCTTGAGGTAGAGGGAGACCGCCATGTCCCACTGGCCACCGTCGGAGAGGACATCGCCCAGGAGGAACTGGACGAGGCGACCATCGAGTTTCTCGGTCGATGCCGTCGCGATGATGTCGGTGAGGAAGAAGTTGGCGCGTTCGAACTTGTCCCAGAAGAGGACGTAGTTCTGCGAGAACTCGAAGTCTTTGAGGCCCATACGTTGCCGGGCGGTCGACCGCAGGAGGTTCAGGGAGGAGAAGAGCCAGCAGCGTCCGGACTTCTTCTGCGACGTCACCTTCCAGTCATCCACCTTGTGAGAAACGACCGTGGGCGTGGCGATGACCTTGTCGCGGTCGAAGGCGACCGTCTCAACGCCTGCGTGAGCGACCGCGTTGCGAGCGACCGTGCGCGCGCTGTCGGAGGAGGCGTGCATGCGGGCAATGAACTCGTCCGTGATCTCGTGTGCCATGAGCGGGGAGCTTCCTTTCTGTCGAGAGTGATTCTCTGTAAGGATACGCCGTGGCAGTGACGCGGACTACTGAATGCCGTTTAGAATGGGTGTCATTCGACTTCAGAGAATGGACAGGAGCTTTCATGTTCGATAGGCGCGCGTCTGGGCGGGAAGTGGCCCTGTCTGCGGGAGATTACCGGGCGCGAATCGTCAGCGTCGGGGCCGGCCTGGCTGGCCTGACCTATCGCGGTCACGAGCTGATCGTCCCTCACGACGCGGACGAGTGTCCACCCGCCTACCTCGGCAAGGTGCTCATGCCCTGGCCGAACCGCGTCGCCGGCGGCTCCTACTCGTGGGAGGGCGTCTCCTACTGCCTGCCCGTCGATGAGCCGGAGTTGGGCACCGCCCTCCACGGCTTCGTCGCCTTCCAGGAATGGGAGATCGTCGAGGCAGAGAAGGCCTCGGTGCTCCTGCGCACCCTGATCGCACCTCGCTATTCCTACCCGTGGACGCTGGTGGCTTCCGCGCGCTATCACCTGGACGCCGACCGCGGCCTGCTCATCAAGCTCTCGGCGACCAACGTGGGCCGAGGCGCGGCGCCCTTCGGCGTCGGCTTCCACCCCTACCTGGCGGCAAGCGGGGCGCGGGCGGACGAGCTGGAGCTCACGATCCCCGCCGGCATCGCCTACGAGGCCGACGAGCACCTGATACCCGTGGCCGCCCGCGACGTGGCCTCGCTCGGCCTGGATTTCCGAACCCCGCGCATCATCGCCTCGACCCGCCTCGACCACGCGTTCGCGGGGCTGCCGGAGGGCACCTGGTCCGTGACACTGCGCGACCCTGCGTCGGGCGTGGGCACCTCCCTGTCCTCTGATGCGCGCTGGCTGCAGGTCTATTCGGCGGATGATATCGGGCGGGTTGGCGTGGCCGTCGAACCGATGAGCTGCCCTCCCAACGCCTTCAACTCCGGAACGGACGTGGTTGGCCTAGGCCCCGGGCAGACCCATGCTCTGAGCGCACGGATTACCGGAAGAGATTGACACCACGGCACAGAAATGTAAAACTGCTCCAATAGACAGTTCTAACCCAAAGACGAAGATGGACAAATGAGCACACCAAAAAGAACTCTAGACTTTACTATGACATCAAGAGCACTGAAGCTTCTCGGGCAGAACCTTTACGCTCGTCCCTGGTCTGCAGTTTCGGAGCTAGTTGCCAACGGCATAGACGCCGGGGCGACCGAGATATATGTCTCAATGACCGAAGATCCTGCAACAAACACAGGCATCCTTGAGGTACTCGACAACGGTAGTGGTATGAACGACGATGATCTCAAACACTACGTATCTATTGGATTTGATAAACGCGCAACCAACAGATCGATCAGCGCCTCCCGCTCACCGATGGGACGCAAAGGAATTGGGAAGCTTGCGGCGCTCTACTTGAGCAACCAATATTACATTCAAACAAAAACTGAGCCAAAAGCAGGCACACAATTCCATTCATCCTGGCATATGGAATTAGACCTCAAAACAGATGCCGACGAGGAACCAACTCTAGACCAAATCGATCCGAGCACAGTACCTTCACCCCACCTACAAAATAAATTTGAAACACAAGACTCAGGCACCCTCATTACAATTCCAGAAATTGAACTCAAAGGCCTCGGAACACAGGCATTCACTTCTCTCGCATCGCGCCTGGCGATCCACTTCCTCAAAGACGTGCTTCCTGATCTCACAATTTACTTCTCACACCAGGAAGCCTACGCGACACCAGAATTCCGACAGGTCGAATGGCAACCAGCTTATGGCAACTTTCTCCTCCTTTCAACAACAGGCTCACACACCAATATCCAGAAGAGGATCAGCCCGAAGGTAACCATCCAGTCCGCATCGCGCAAAGACAAAAGGGAAGTAAACACAGAAGTCTGCGAGATCCCCACCTTCACTCCAGATAGACTTGCAAAGCTCAACATCGCAAGCTATCTGCACCCCTCACCCGATAAGAGCGCACTTTCTGGCACCTACACATCGCCATCAACGGGACAATTATACCCGTACGATCTCAAAGGATGGCTCTCCCTCCACGCGACAATCAAGAACAAACTGGCACAAGACAACGACAGCAGCTTTAAGAAAAACAAATTTTTCTCACCAACGCAGATCAGATTATACGTACGAGGAAAGCTCGCACTTGAGGATCTTCGCCCCTATCTGAATCTTACCGAACAGTACGCCAACTACCTTGAAGGCGAACTCCAATTTGATCTACTGGACGAAGATGACCTGCCAGACATTGCAACAACGTCACGCGAGTCGTTCGATACGGAAGACCCACGCTTTATTGCGCTGTGCACGTTGGTCAGAACATGGGCACAAACACTAATCAATCGACGTTCCACAATAGCAAAAGAGGACAAGACCAAACTCGCTGAGACCACGGCAGCGGCGAATAGCGAGTACGCAAAGAGGATCAGCCAATCAATTGACAAACTCAATATCCCAGATAGAGACGCCGAAGACCTGAAACAAGAAGTACACCTCGGACTAACAAGAGGAGACCCATTAACAGACGAAGGAAAAGCAGAAGCTAAGGAAGAATATCGAGTATTCATTTCTCACGCCTCGCGAGATAAGGTTCTTGCCGACATCATTTACAACACACTCCTTGAACACGGAGCTGAATCCAATGAGATATTTTACTCATCAAAGGATGCGCTAACCGTCAGTGACAAGAAACGACACGCACAACTTGGCCCCATGATTCACGAGGCCATCACAAGTTCTGCCACTAAAATTCTCTACCTCACAAGTACCAGCTTCTGCAATTCCATATATTGCTGTTTCGAAGGTGGTGCCGGCTGGGCAACACGGGCCGTAGCAGATTACGAGCTAATCACAACGAGATACAGACTAAAGCCAGACTGGCTCGATCACGACTTGCCAACCACCGAACTAATCGATCACCAAGGAAAGCTTAAGCTGACCCGTGATAGCTACCTGCTCTTTGCACAAGCGATCAATCATTTGATTGATCATTTAAATGTAGGGCGCACGATACAAGGTAGAGAACTCATCACACCAATTTCGGAAACTTACTTGCCTTCTAATGAAGATCTTAGCTTCGAAGGGAAGACGATCGACGATTTCTACAACTTCGAGCTAGCAAGCCGGATTGAAGAAGCTTCCGATTCAGATTTCACAAAGGAAGTTGAGGAAAAATCCAGCAAAAACACTGACTAGGCAGTCCGAGTGATTGCGTTGCCCACAGCCAGACCAAAGACCGGTGGCACAGCATTTCCAATTAGGCGCCCAACGCTAGCAAGTGTGATCTTCTCGTCTGGCCCAGTGAAGATGAAGTCGTTGGGAAAGCCTTGAAGGATTGCAGCCTCGCGTAGCGTGAGGCCGCGATCCTGGGTCGGATGTGTAAAGCGGCCAGCCCCCGTGTTGTATGGCTGTGTGGTAATCGTTGGCGACGGCTCATCCAGCCTCATGCGTCCGTAGAAGGCACCAAAGTTCGCGTTCACATCGCGAAGCTGACATGGTAGCTTCAGCTCAGCGGGCCAATCTTTCCACGTACCCCCGGGCTTGGAGTGTCGCGCCCTCCGAAGGTTCATCGGCGACAGTCGGCGTGCGTAGTGCAGGGGATCCTGTGGATCATGCTGCCCTGAGACGAGCGGAGGAAGATCGCCAATAGCACTTTGCACCGTCACATATTGTTCGGGACTATGCGTTGGTTGAGGAAGCCTGGGCTTACCCTCAAGCCCTCCCACCAAGACGAGGCGGCGGCGCTTTTGGGGTAAACCGAAGTCCGGGCCATAGAGCACACCGTAGTCAACCGAATAGCCTGTGTCTTCCAGCGTCCGAACAAAACTCTCAAACATCAGGTCTCTGGCAAGCCGAGGAACGTTTTCCATCGTTACGTAGTCAGGACGCGTCTCACGGACGAGACGACCAAACTCATCAAGGAGACGCCAGTTCTTATCCTCAGATGGATCTTTTCCTCGACGTTGGCTAGAGAAGGGCTGACACGGGGCACATCCGGCGAGGAGGCGAAGTGTGCCTTCCCCCCATAGGCTATTGAGAGTCTCAGCAGTCACATCCGTTACAGAGGATTCAATGAATGTAGCGTTCAAATTGTGCTCGTAAGGATACTTGCACCGAGGTTCCAGATCAATTCCCGCAACCACCTCTATGTCAGCCTGTTGCAAACCAAGAGACAATCCACCCGTTCCACAGAACAAGTCGATTGCACGAATGCTTGACACAGCTGACTCCTCATGTCGATGTGGTCGGAAGTAGTGACGGCATCATCCTACCGTGAAGCACTGTCAGCTGAGGGCAACAACCTCCGCGTTGTTCCTTTCGCAAGCGCTCCCTTTCGCAACGGCTCAATACTTGCCCGCGGCGGCGCGGATGAGGGTCAGGGCGACCGCCCCGGCCGTGGAGGAACGCAGCACGTGCGTCCCTAGGCCCACCGTGAGGGCACCCGCACCCACCAGCTGCGCGCTCTCCTCGGCTCCGATGCCGCCCTCGG
>ERZ773083.1189-NODE-1189-length-18267-cov-3.239183_pt1 | contig 18267 bp, 13 predicted proteins | sample MGYA00511465_ERZ773083 | MGnify/ENA primary metagenome ERZ773083 (study PRJEB29015, sample SAMEA2738001) | human oral metagenome | biome: human oral; feature: human-associated habitat; material: dental | place: China | collected 2060 ... | reverse complement strand
TTCACCAACATATCAGGGTAAATGAATACTCGCAAAGAAATGAAAGACTACTGATATAGCCTCTTTCATCCACCAAGTTCATCGGCACATATGACAATTATATCTTTAACTCTTTATTTAAGCTCAATGTAAATATCTTATAAACTTTAAAATATAGTAAAATCAGATTCTTTTTTATTTCTATTTATAATTTTTAAAGCATATTTTACAAATGGATTTTTAGCTTTAGTTATCCGTGCATTGTTATGACATGCTTTTACACAAGCCATACAAACAATACACTCATCTTTATTGGTTTGAAGATCAGAATCTATACAGGCTTTCGGACATTTTTTTATACATATACCGCATTGACTGCATAGTTCTTGTTTTGTTTGAGGAACGGTAAAAAATCTTTTTCCGGTATGTAATGGTTTTTTATCAGCGATTTGATCAACAAACTTATCAAACAAACTTATATGTTGATTGCTTGGTACAATATCTATTGTATTCAGTTTGTTTCTAAGAGCTTTCCCAAATAAAATTGCTGTATTAAGATCATCTGCATTAGGCCTATTTATCGCAACAGGTATTTTTGTTGTTGAAAATGAATGTTCTCCAACAAAATTTCCATAACCTATAACTTTCCCGTTGTTTTTTCTTACTATAGAAATAATCTCCCGTTTTGCGAACAAAATAGCTGCATTTCCATATAATAAAGCTGTTGCGACAGGTTTATCATTGAAATCAATACATTTAATGTAATTTCTAAAATCTTTATATAAAAAACCTCCATAAACAGGGGCTCCTAAAATAATTAAATCATCTTCGTCAGTATTTACAGGTTCTTTTTTTAAAATTATATTACTTTTTGTTAAATCAATATAATCCACTTTTTTAGGTTCAATTCCTTTGACTATAGATTTAATTATTTTTTTAGTTGTTCCGGTAGGCGAGAAATAAATTGCTTTTATTTTTGGATAAAAATTCACTTGAGTATTTGATATATTGTTATTTAAAGAAATTTCTATGTTTTGAGTATTATTAAAGTGCTTAATATTATTCATATCCATTTGCTCCTTTTTCAGCAATTTAAAAAAGCTGCTATTTATATAATCAGGTAAATGTCTTATTCTATAACTTAGAAGATTAATTATTTTACATTAATAACTCCCTGCGTTAAACATGAATTATTTGTGAAAGAGTAGAAAAGAGCATATTTATCTGATACACTATATCATTATAGCCTTTACACGGCATGATTTACAAATCAAATCTTATCAATACGGATAAGGTCTTTTATATATGGAGGTATTTTTGTATGGACAGCAATATAAAAATACTCGTCGTAGATGACGAGGCGAAAATGAGAAAGCTGGTAAAAGATTTCCTTTCAATTAAAGGATTTACAGTAATTGAAGCTGCTGACGGAGAAGAGGCTCTTGAGATTTTTTATAAAGATAAAGACATAAAGCTTATTTTACTTGATGTAATGATGCCCAGAATGGACGGCTGGGAGACACTTAGGGCTATAAGGGAACATTCATCACTGCCGATTATCATGCTTACTGCAAGAAGTGAGGAAAGAGATGAGCTTTTAGGTTTTAATCTCGGAGTTGATGAGTATATAACTAAGCCATTTAGTCCAAAGATACTTGTTGCAAGGGTTGAGGCGATACTTAGAAGAAGCAGTCTGGGACAGGAGGAAAAGATAGCCTCAGGCGGGATAGAAATTGATAAAACGGCACATCAGGTAACGATAGACGGTAAACCTGTGGATTTAAGCTATAAAGAGTTTGAACTCCTGACATATTTTATAGAGAATAAGGGAATAGCACTTTCAAGAGAAAAGATACTTAATAATGTGTGGAACTATGATTATTTCGGAGATGCCAGAACCATAGATACTCATGTTAAAAAGTTAAGGTCTAAAATGGGAGAGAAAGGTGAGTATATAAGAACCATATGGGGAATGGGATATAAATTTGATCCTGATGCATAGCTATATGTATCTTAATATCCTAATTTTGGTTTTTTAGTAAAATATTATGCTTAAACATTCCATAAGATTCAAACTGACCGGGGTATTCTTTATAATTATAGTATTTATGCTGATTTCGATCTGTATCATAAATTCATTCGGGCTTGAGATGTTCTACAGAATGGAAAAGGTCAAGGAAATTCAGAATGCTTATGAGAGCATAAATACGGAGGTTATGGATATATTATATGGAAGAGACGGCAGTGATGCACAAAGTCGGGATTTAAAAAACAGTAAAGAGATATCAAAGAGTGTACAGGATGAGGATGAGGATGAACAGGAAACAAAACAGGACGAAAAAAATACTACTATCGTATATTCAAAAAAACTCAGCGAAATATTGGTTGAATACTCAAACAGGTACAATATAAGCATAATAGTAGTAGATCCTAACGACAAGACTCTTGTATCTACTGAAAGGTATGGAGAGCTTATAATGAAGAGGATCAAGGCGGATTTTATAGGCAATGGAGATAGTCCGGGTATTGAAAAAATCTGTGAAAATGAACGCTATGGAATTATACTTAACGATTCCGAGGAGAATAACTCATCATATATAGAGTTTCTCGGCTACTGTAGTGATGAAAACATACAAAGTGATGCAAGGATACAGGTTATGATGTCAACACCTATTGCAAACCTTAAAACAAGTGTGCTTCTTTCAAATAAATTTCTGCTTTATATAGGAATATTTGCTTCACTATACGGTATGGCGGCAGTATTTTTATTGATGAGGAGAGTTACAAAGCCCATACTTGAGCTGGCTGATATTTCAGAAAAGATATGTTTGCTTGATTTTAACGCAAGGTATGATGGCAGATATGAAGATGAGATAGGTATACTTGGCAGAAATATGAACCTTATGTCGGGAAAACTTAAACATACTATAGATGAGCTTATGCAGGCAAATATCAGGCTTCAGGCAGAACTTGCACATAAGGAACAGGTTGATGAGATGAGGCGGGATTTCATAGCAAATGTTTCACATGAGCTTAAAACTCCGATAGCTCTGATACAGGGATATGCAGAGGGGCTTAGTGTGGGGCTGTGTGAAGATGAGGAAAGCAGGAAGTATTACACTGATGTGATAATGGATGAAGCCTCAAAGATGAACCTTATGGTTAAACAACTCCTTACACTTAGTGCACTTGAATCAGGTACGGCAACTCCCGATATAACTGAATTTGATATGAATGAGCTTGTAGAGGGGGTTATGGCTTCAACGAAAATACTTCTCGGTGAAAAAAAGGTAAATATCAATATAATATATACAGGTAATGCATTTGTAAAAGCGGATGAGTTTAAAATTGAAGAGGTGCTTACAAATTATGTCAGCAATGCGATAAATCATGTAGATGCCGGGGGATATATAGAAGTAAAAGTTGAAAAATTTCCGGGAAGAGTGAAGGTGTCTGTATTTAACACAGGCGGAAGTATACCTGAAGATGATATTGAACATATTTGGGAAAAATTTTACAAGGTTGATAAGGCACATTCAAGAGGATACGGCGGCAGCGGAATAGGACTTTCAATAGTAAAGGCGATAATAGAAGCACATGGCGGAAGCTATGGTGTAAGAAACAGAGATAATGGAGTCGAATTCTGGTTTGAGCTTGGGACTTTAGATTTAACAAAGCAATGATTAAGCATTTTGTATGTAAAATCACAGGAGTTTTAGAATATTGATATGTGGTTTTTTGTATATAAATATAGAGTTGAAAATAATAACTAAATCAGCCTTTCCTTAAGAGTAAAAATAAGTAACAATGGTAATTATGCATATTTAAAAACGATAATTATTACTGAGATTATACATAAAGATGAATTTAACAAAATTTAAATTTAAAGCTTGCATATAGACGGATTATATGGTAAATTTTCTATGGTATAAAATTAAATTTTAAACAGTTTAAAAGCGTGAATACTTTAATGCTTATACTGTTTTTATGCTAATTAATATATTAAATTTTATTTTAAAAGGAGAATTTGTTATGTCATTAATTAACAAAGAGGTTTCAGATTTTAAGGTACAGGCTTTCCATAATAACGGCTTTAAAGAAGTATCAAAGGCTGATATTTTAGGAAAATGGAGCGTATTTTTCTTCTATCCCGCCGACTTTACATTTGTATGTCCTACGGAGCTTGAAGATCTCCAGAATATGTATGACGGTTTTAGTAAAGCCGGTTGTGAGGTGTTTGGAGTTTCATGTGATACACATTTTGTACATAAGGCATGGCATGATAACTCAGAGAGAATCGGAAAGATTACATATCCCCTTCTTGCTGATCCTACACATGTTCTTTCACGTGATTTTGAAGTATACATTGAACAGGCAGGTATGTCTGAAAGGGGAACATTTATAGTAAATCCTGAAGGAAAGATAGTTGCTTACGAGGTTACTGCCGGTAATGTAGGACGTAATGCAGAGGAGCTTTTCAGAAAACTTCAGGCATGTCAGTTTGTTCATGAACATGGTGATGAAGTATGCCCTGCAAAATGGACACCGGGTGCAAAGACACTTAAGCCAAGTCTTGACCTTGTAGGAAAACTTTAAAGAAAAAATGATTTAAGCGTTGTTTTATTTTTATAAGAGTTGTGAATGTATATACACAAAACCGGATAGGAATAGTGCAGCGTATCTGAGATTTTCGTACGGGAAACACTGAGCAGTGTTTCCCTAAATTATAATATGAGCTTTATGCATGGGATTATAAATCGGATTTTTTCTAATCCCATATATTTAAATGATTTTATGGAGGTTTAATTTTAGGTGGAAAAGGACAAAGCTCTTGATAATTTTTATGATGTAGTTATAATAGGCGGCGGTCCTGCCGGACTGACTGCTGCTATTTACCTTGCAAGGGCATGTTACAGAGTGCTTGTTGTAGAAAAGGAAAAATTTGGCGGTCAGATAACAATTACCTCTGAGGTTGTAAATTATCCGGGTATAGAGCATACAAACGGCAGTGAATTGACTGAGACCATGCGCCGTCAGGCTCAGAATTTCGGTGCGGAATTTAAACTGGCTGAGGTAATTTCGATAAATGCAAATGCTGATGTAAAGGAAGTTAAAACATCATCAGGAACATTTAAATGTTTCGGCATACTTATTGCTACGGGCGCAAGACCCAGAATGCTCGGCTTTGAAGGAGAAGCACGGTTTAGAGGGCATGGTGTTGCGTATTGTGCAACATGTGATGGAGAGTTTTTTACAGGAAAAGATGTATTTGTGGTAGGTGGAGGCTTTGCCGCTGCTGAGGAGGGGGTATTCCTTACAAAATATGCAAAACATGTATATATACTGGTAAGAAAGCCTGACTTTTCATGTGCCAAGGCTGTAGCGGATCATGCAAAAAATCATGAGAAAATTACGGTACTTACAAATACTGAGGTTGTAAGGGCAGAAGGAGACAGCCTTTTAAGAAGCATAACCTATAAAAACAATATAACCGGCGAGGAGACTGTATATAAGGCTGCTGATGGTGATACTTTCGGCATATTTGTATTTGCAGGATACGAGCCTGCGACTGAGCTTGTAAAAGATATTGTGGAGCTTGATAAAAGCGGTTATATAGTTACTGACAGAAATCAAAAGACAAGTACAGACGGAGTATATGCGGCAGGAGATGTCTGCATCAAAGCTTTAAGGCAGGTGGTTACAGCTGTCGGAGATGGCGCACTTGCTGCAACTGAACTTGAAAAATATGCTTCAAGGCTTCAGAAAGAAACGGGTATTTCTCCTATACGTCCTGTACAGTCAGATAAAAGCACACACGGCACCGTACCGTCAGAAAACAGTTCAAAAACCGATGCCGCTAATGGTAATTCAGGTTTATTCAGCCCCGATATGCTTGCACAGCTTAAGGCGGTGTTTGAAAAAATGTCAGGCAATGTAGTCCTTAGGCTTTGTCTTGATGAAAGACCTGTATCTTCCGAGCTTAAAGAATATATGGAAAGCCTCGCTGCATTGACTGATAAGATAAGTATAAGCTATGAGGATGAGGTTAAATCCGGTACAGAAGCCGCTCCTTTTGTAAAAATAATCTCTCCGGACGGCTCTGACAGCGGACTTGCTTTTCATGGAGTTCCGGGAGGGCATGAGTTTACTTCATTTATACTTGGAATTTATAATGTTTCAGGACCTGGGCAGGCTGTTCCTGAAGAGGTGCTCTTAAAAATCAAATCAATTAATAAAAAGACTGCTATAAAGATCATGGTATCACTTACATGTTCGGTTTGCCCCGACCTTGTTGTTGCCGCACAGAGGATAGCGGCTTTAAATTCCTTGATAAGTGCTGATATATATGACATAAATCATTTTGAGGAATTAAAAGATAAATATCAGATAATGAGCGTTCCGTGCATGGTAATAAACGATGGTGCTCCTGTGTTTGGAAAGAAAGATATACAGCAGATAATTGAGCTTATATAGCATATGTAAAAATTCCTGAATTTAAACAATTCCTATTCCGGAAATTGCCGGACCGGGAATTGTTTTTTTGTTTAAAATGGCATTAGTTTAAAACATAATATTATTAATAATTAATAAGCTGTAATTTACCTTTATATCGATATGATATTGTTTTTAATTATAGGTGTAAGTGTAACGATTTTCTTACGAAATTATAATAATAAAAGTAAATTTATTGAAGTTATTATTAATGAATGGTAAAATATATGCTATTAAGGTATAACATTTAAGCATAGTATTTATACCTTATGTTTAAATGTTTAAATATTCCGAAACCCGAAGCATTAACACAGCCGGGATAATATATGAAACTGCGCCTTTTTTATAATATAGTTAAAACAAGCTTAAAAAAACAGGCGGGATATTTAAATGCTATATTTATAACAAATTTATATTTTGGAGAATTACTGGATTTATGAATAATAAAAAATTTAAAAACAAAAAAAATACAAAGGTAAAAAATAAATTTATATTGAACAGGGCGGCATCATATGTACTTGCCTCGGCAATGGTTATAGTTTCGCAGCCTTTTATCCCGAGCGATCTGGTAAAAATATATGCGTATGCCGAAAAATCAGCTATTGTAAATGCAAGCTCGCTTAATATACGCTCTGAGGCTTCATCCTCAAGTTCAAAAGTTGCTTCACTGAGGGCGGGAACCGAAGTCATAATAACTGATGAAACTACAGGCTCTGACGGCAGCAAATGGTATAAGGTAAGATTTGGTGAAGGTGCCGAGGCAAAAACGGGATATGCACTGAGCACATATATAAATACGACATCTTCAAGTGCTTCATATACAAGGAGTGAAGATTTTGAAAAAGCCTTAGATGCACAGGGTTTTCCGGAGGATTATAAGGAAGCTCTCAGAAAATTGCACGCACAGTATCCTAACTGGGTATTTAAGGCACAGAAGGTAGATATAGACTGGCAGACTGCGGTTGAGAATGAAAGTGTGGTAGGAAGAAATCTTGTCAGTAAAAACAGTGTTTCTTCATGGAAATCAACTGCTGAGGGAGCATATAACTGGAGTAATTCCACATGGCCGGGATTTGACTCAAGTGCGTGGGTGGCTGCAAGCGGCGATATAATACGTTATTATATGGATCCCAGAAATTTCATGAACACTGCGGATGTATTTCAGTTTTTAAATCAGGGATATAATGAAAACAAGTATGATGTTGAGGGTATTGAAGCTATGGTCAGAGGAACTTATCTTGAAAGCCGTGCTTCAAACTCGCAGGTTCTTAATGCAAAACGTGATATATCATCTTCAGCTTCATCAGGCAGTCAGTCTCCTGCAGTAAATACGGAAAAAGAGAAGAAGGATTCCAATGTAAGCCTTACGGCACCGGTTGCACAACAGCCTGAGAAAAAAGAGACTCCAAAGGCTGATAAATCCGTGCAGTCTGAAAGCAGTTTTTCAGGCGTAAGTCTTACGCCGCCTACCGCTTCGGCATCAGGCAATACAGATGAACCGCAAAACGGAAGCGGCAGTGAAAAAACTGAAGAAACACAAAACGCTTCAACTGATGCAAATGATCCTGTATCTGAGAAATCTTCAAGTATTAAGCTTGAAGCACCTGCCAAAGATGCGGCATTACAGGAAAAATTGGGTTACGGTCCTATATCAGGCAGTCTTGCCGCAGGTGATACGGCAGGTCCGTCAAATGGTGAAAAAACATCATTTTCAGAAATTAACTCACAAAACGGTCCCGGAATATGGCTTGACAGTGAGAATGGAAACAATGCGAGATCTTCGGGGATAGACAAGAATGCAAAAAGTTCTGATAATAAAACCAATGAGGATACAAATTATACGCCTATAGAAGGCAATAAAACATATGTAGATATAATACTTGAGGCAGCGGTGGTATCGGGAGTAAATCCCTATGTACTTACTTCAATGCTTATACAGGAGCAGGGAAGAGAAGGCAAGAGCGGTCTGATAAGCGGAAATACCGAGCCTTATAAGGGGATATATAATTATTTTAATGTGCAGGCTTATGAGGCGGCAGGCATGTCTCCTACACAGCGTGGACTCTGGTGGGCTTCTCAGTCGGGAAGCTATTCAAGACCTTGGAACAGCAGAGACAAGGCTATAATAGGAGGGGCGATATTTTATGGAGATAATTATGTAAAGGCAAATCAGGATACATTTTATTTAAAGAAATTTAATGTACTTGGAACAAACCTTTATAAACACCAGTATATGACTAATATTGAAGGCGGAGCTGATGAAGGTGCAAGGCTTTCACAGGCATATTCGGACAGTCTTAAAAACGGTGAACTTGTATTTTCAATACCGGTTTATAAAAATATGCCTTCTGAGAGGGCGAAGCTGCCAAATGGCGACGGCAGTCCGAACAATAAGCTGTCAAGCCTGAGTGTTGAAGGTTATAGTCTTACCCCTTCATTCAGCAAAGATATAGAAAAGTATGATATTATAGTTTCGCAGTCAATAACCTCAATTAATATAGGTGCTCAGGCGGTTGATGCAAAGGCTTCTATAAGCGGTACCGGAACGGTTGACTTAAGCGGCGGCAATAATTCATTTAATATAGAAGTCAAAGCTGAAAACGGAACTGTAAGAAATTATGTAATAAACGTTGTAAGACAAGGTGGAGGACAGGCTTCAAAAAGTACAGGTACGCAGGAAAACAGTCCTAAGAAGGGCTCAAATGATACTTCCCTTACTGCACCCAATTCAAACAATAGTACCGGCGATACAAAAAGTAAAAATTCCGCTTCTGTTGGTGAGGGGGTAGCACCTTCAGATTCAAAAGGGATATCAACAGACAGACCTAAGCTTGTATCACCGGGAGGAGATGGAAATTAATGATATTCTTAAAAGGTAGGCATAAATTAACAGGGCTGAGATGCTGTTTTTTAACTATTATGCTGGTTTTAGTATTCAGCATAGTAAAAACTGCCTCTATAGTTTCATATGCACTTGATACAAAAATTTCATTTTCGGACCCTTCGGCGGTTTTAGGCAATGAAATAAATGTAACTATGAAGGTAAGTGCGGTTGATGAGGGCGGAAAACTTGGGAAAGCGGACATAATGCTTTCTTATGATCCTGATTCAATTGAGTTTATAAGCGGAGATAATGCTCAGGGCGGTGCGGGGTCCGTAAAGGTGAGTGCGGCTTCTGCGAGCGGAAATGATTCGGAATGGGTATTTAATTTAAAATTTAAAACTTTAAAAGCAGGTGAATCTGATATAAAGATAAGCACATGGGAAATACAGGATCTTGATGCTAAACCTGCCAGTTTAAGCCATGAGGGAAGTGCAAAAGTTACGATTGCGGCTGCAGCGGAAAGCTCGGCAAATGCTGATCTGGCTTCTCTAGGTATATATCCCGGCATACTTTCACCTGCATTTTCACCTGAGATTACACAGTACAGTGCACAGGTGGGCGGTGAAGTTAATAATGTAGCGATAAGTGCACCTGCGGCAGATGCCAATGCAGTGATAAGTGTAAGCGGCGGTGATAACCTTGTACTTGGTGAAAATAAGATCGAATGTAAGGTTACTGCACAGGATGGCTCAACAGTAAAGGTTTATACAATAACCGTTACGAAGACAGAAGGTTTTTCAACCCCTGTTGCCGATGGTCAGGGTAATGTTGGTGCGGAGCTTTCAAGTGAGAAGGCCGTGGTAGGAGGTCAGACTTACAGCGTAGCTTCTTCATTTGATGCCTCACTTTTACCTGAAGGCTATACGGTAGGCAGATATGTATATAATGGCAGAGATGTGGCAGCAGGCAGGACTGAAGTCAGTGATATAATAGTAATGTATCTTATAGCTGATGACGGTTCAGGAGGACTTTTTGCCTATGATGAAAAAAGTGGGAACTGGTCGCAATTTGCCGTTCTTACATCATCTGCAAAGAAAATAACTGTAGTACCTCTGCCTCAGGGAGTACAGGTACCTCAAGGATTTAAAGAGGTTTCCTTTGAAACCGGAGGTAATGATGCAAAAACAAAAATATCAGGATGGGTATGGGCAAGTTCAGCAGAGCCTGAATATTATATAGTATATGCAATGAACACTGACGGAGAAAAAAGCTTTTACAGATTTGATGTAAAAGAGAAAAATTTCCAGAGGTATTTCAGCGACCCTGCAATAGAAAATGCAGTACCTCAGAGTGAATATGACAGTATGGCAGGAAAATACAATGAACTGCTAAAAGACTATAATATAAGAGGAATTGCTTTAATAGCACTTATAATCCTGCTTGTAATTATTATAGTGGTGTTATTTATAAAAAGAAGGAAGTCTGTATCCGATAATGATTATACCCAAAATGCCGGCTCAGGTACCGGAGGCATGGCGGCAGCCGGAAATGTACAGACAAAGGGAAACATAAATTCCGATAAAGCTGACACTGCCGGAGCAGGGACTTCTAATCCGGATAAAGCGGGTACTGCCGGAGCAAAAGTACAAAATAATACTATGCAGACACAGAGCAGTGCGAGGGTTAAGGTTATAAAGAGAGAAGATATTGAAAGCAAGGCTCAGGATATGAAAGAGACAAAAGCTCCTTTGGATATACAAAATCAAAAAGATAATTGTAATAAAGAGAATATATCGGATAAAAGCTCTAAAGATATACTTAAAACTGCAGTAGAAAGTCGGGTAAACAGTGTTAAAGCTTCGGAATTATCTAAAAAGGCTGAGGCAGAAGTTATAGAAGTAACTGATTTTGAAGAAATAGAAGCTGAAAATGCGGATTCAGGCTCAAAGCCGGAAGCTAAGTCTAATACCGGAGATAATAAAGCGGCTGAAAGCAATGAAAAAAACAAAGCGGCAGGAAGTGATTCAGAAAATAAAGAGTCAGGCAGCGGCACAGAAAGCGGTGCAGAAAACAAAGCAGCAGGCAGTAATTCAGATAATAAAGAGGCAGGAAGCACCTCAGATAATAAAAATAAAGATGACATCGAGGTTGTAAACTCCCTGCCAAACCACAGGACTCAGCCTGATAAGCCTGGTCAGACAGTTATAGATACTGATTTTAATGAAGTATCATCAAAAGAGATGACTGATGAGGAACTGATTAATGAAAAACCAAAGCTGTAAAAAGTATATATTAAAGTTAAAATAAGATATTTGACAGGTAAAATTACATTTATAAAATATTAATTAATAATATATCAAGGTTAAAACTACCAAATATTTATCTTATAACCTGATAAAGTTTGTAAATTTAATTTTAAGCTTTACTAAGGAAAGAAAGCCGTTTATATGATACAATATAAACGGCTTTGTTAAAAACAAAGTAAATTTTAGGTTATGATTTATAGAGGAGGAAACATACATGTTTTGTGCAAAATGTGGTAATCAGATGCCTGAAAATTCAAAGATATGCAGTGCATGTGGTGCAGATTTAAGCGGTCAGTCAACACTATACTCCGGCAGCAATCAGTTTAATGCAGGGAGCAGTACAAACCAGGGTTATACAGGCAGTAATGCGAATATGGGGTATGCCGGCGGCAATGTAAATCAGAGCAGCGGAGGCTGGAATACTCAGCAGAATTATTATCAGGGAGGTTCACAGCAAGGTGCCAACACGACCTCATCAGGCTATCAGCATCCATATCATAGTCTTGGAGGTTTGCTTGCATTTTTTACCTATATAGATTTACTATATGCAGGATTTCTGGTTATAGCAACGATTTTCCGTTTATTAGGCGGATTAGGTCTTGCATTTATTGAAGAGTATGATGGAACGGTAAATAATCTTATAAGAGCTATGATTAATACATTTTTAATAATTTTACATATAAGACTGTTTGTGGCTGTAATAAGGAAAGATCCTTCATTTCTTTCTATATATGAGATTTTGGCAGCCTGCAGTGTTGCACTGAATTTGATAGCGGTATTTTTTCATGGAAAAGGACTTGTGTCAACTATTATAGTTCTTGCTATAAGCTTTGGTATAATGTTTGCATATTATACGAAATCAGTGCGTGTGAGGACTTACTTCGGTACTGATGAATATCTCAGGAAAAGTCGTTTATTTAAAAATGCACCTTCTCCTACACCTGCTGACGGATCTTTCGGAGGAGGGTATCACTAAAAAAGGATATTATGGAAAGCTATTAAAAGCTATTTTGCAGCCATCCGTACCGGAGTTCCGGTGGATGGCTGTTGACATATCAGTGCTATTTGGCTGTTATATGTATCAGATCGGCACTTTAAAAGAATACTTGTAATTTATATAAAATTATGTTATACTACTGCTATAACAGTTATAATAGAGGTAGAGTTATGGATTTTTATATTGATTTTAATAGTGATGAGGCTATATATATACAACTTTGCAACCAGATAATTATGAATATCGCAACTGATCAGATTAAAGAAGGAGACTCTCTTCCCTCGGTAAGGCAAATGGCAGATCTAGTGGGTATAAATATGCATACTGTAAATAAAGCTTATTCCATATTGAAACGAGAGGGATTCATTAAGCTTGACAGGAGAAAGGGTGCAATAATATGTATAGATGTTGATAAATTAAGTGTTCTTGCAGCCATGAAAAGGGAACTTGCAGTGGTTGTGGCAAGAGGCATATGCAACGGTGTATGCAGACAGGATGCACATAATCTTATTGATGAGCTGTATGACGGATTTTTACATCGGTAGAATATAAGAATAATTTTTAAATAGTACAGGAATTGTATTATTTAAAGCATAGAAACAAATATTTATCAGATAAACTTTAAGGAGGGATATTATATGCTATGTGAAAAATGTAAACTTAGAGAAGCTAATATAGTATTTTATGAAATTATAGATGGAACAAAAAGAGAATACAATCTATGCAGTCAATGTGCCGAGGGTATAGAATTTATGCATTATTCCTCAGTGTTTAATAAAGAATTTTCACTTTCAAAGTTGCTTTCAGGGCTTTTCGGAGAGCAGGAACCTGCAAACAAGACAGAAGATTACAGGCAGATTGTGTGCCCTAACTGTAAAACAAGCTATGACAGTTTTATAAATAATTCAAGATTCGGATGCAGTGAATGTTATGAAATCTTTGGACCGCTTATATCTGAAACGATAAAGCAGCTTCAGGGAAGTGATATTCATAAAGGTAAAGTACCGGCTACCGTTATGCTTCCTAAGTCCAGAACGGCAGATACACCGCATGGAGATGAGGATACCAAAGACGGTTCTAAAAATACAAAACAGGAGCCATTACAGGACGGTGAATCTGAAAAGAGGCGTATAGAGGAACTTGAACTTATGCTTAAGATGGCATTGGGAAATGAAGAATATGAGGCGGCTGCAAAATACAGAGATGAGATAAAGGTTTTGAAAAATGCCGTAAAGGGAAAAAATAATGGCTAAATGGTATGAAAATGTAAAACTCAGCACCGATTATAATTTTGTAAGCAGCAGGATAAGGCTTTCAAGGAACCTTGAGGGCTATGTATTTCCCGAAAGCACATCAGAAGAAGAGAATAAAATTCTTACAAGAGATATGCTTTCAGGACTTTCAGGTATAGGAGTGATTGACGCAAGAGACTGTATTAACAGAGAATTCTTTAAACTCGGTGATGTTGAAAAGCAGGCACTTAGGGAGAGGAGAGTTATAAATTCTGTTATAGCACATAGAAAAGAAGAAACAGGTCTTATTACAAGTGATACTGAAGAGATCAGCCTTGTGATAAACGGTGATGATCATATAAGGTTACAGCTTCTTTCAGGCGGACTTATGCTTGAGGAGCTTTGGAAGCGTGCTGATAGGCTTGATGATTATATAAATGAAAAATTCAGATATGCATTTGATGAAAAGTATGGCTATCTTACGGCATACCCTACTAATGTGGGTACAGGTATGAGAGCGAATATAGTGCTTCATATGCCGCTGCTTTCAAAAGGCAAAAGCTTTTCCAATCTGATACTTGGATTGAGCAGATTTGGTGTATCTATAAAAGGAGTATATGGTGAAGGACAGGAAAACTGCGGCTCCCTTTATGATATTTCAAATTCAAAAACACTTGGGCATAGTGAAAGAGAGATAATAGATCAGGTTACAAGGGTGGCAATGCAGCTTAATTCACAAGAAGCAAAAGTAAGGAGAATAGCACTTTCCGAGCATAGGATAGATATTGAAGATGAGGTATATAAGGCATATGGAGTGCTTAAATATGCAAGGAAGCTTACACTAAAAGATTCACTTAAATATTTAAGTATACTGCTTCAGGGAGCGGCTGATAATATAATAAAATTAAAAAATCCGCAGGAGATTTACTCTCTTATATTCGGTGTCCAGCCGGCACATCTGCTTAAGAGGGCACAGAAGCCTCTTGCCAAGGATGAGATGAATCAGGAAAGGGCTGCATTTTTAAGAAAAAATATTGAAAGAATCTCAGAATAAAACTTAGATTATTATTTTATAAAATATGATTATTATTTAATAAATTATAAATGAACGGCATTAATTTATACTTATATCACCATGGTTTATATAGATATAAATTATAAATTACAGAAAACAGCATTTTATGGAGGTATAATATTGGATAGATATACACAAAAAGCCGCTTTGGCACTTGAACTTGCAGAAAAAGCAGCTCGTGAACTTTCGCATGTTTCGGTAGGCACTGAACATATACTTCTCGGACTTTTGCAGGAAGGCAGCGGGGTTGCCGCAAAAATACTTATAGAAAACGGAGTTACCGAAGAAAAATTAAGGAGTCTTATAGATCAGCTTATATCATCAAATTATAATGTTGCTATGGATGGAAAACAAAACTATACACCTATGGCGGCTATTGTGCTTGATAACGCATATAAGGAGGCTGTAAGATTTAAAAAACCTCTTGTAGGGACTGAGCATATACTTATATCAATTATAAAAAATGTAAATTGTATAGCGGCAAAGCTCTTACATACAATGAGTGTTAACATACAAAAGTTATATGTTGATATACTTGGAAGTATGGGAGACGGTACACGACAGAGCGGACTTAAATACGGAACATCTGAAATGCCTTATCAGCAGTCAAAGAAAAACGATTTTCAACAGACACAGTCTGATACACAGGTGCTTGATAAATATTCAAGGGATCTTACCGAACTTGCCAGAAAAGGCAGGCTTGATCCTGTTATAGGAAGACAAAATGAGATAAATAGGCTTATGCAGGTTCTGAGCAGGAGAACTAAAAATAATCCATGCCTTATAGGGGAACCCGGAGTCGGCAAAACGGCAGTGGTTGAAGGGCTTGCACAGAGTATTGTGGCAGAAGATGTACCTGAAAATATACTTGAAAAGAGAGTTGTAACCCTTGACCTTGCAGCTATGATAGCAGGTTCAAAATATAGGGGAGAATTTGAAGAGAGAATTAAAAAAGTAATAAATGAAGTTACATTTGCAAAAGATGTGATTTTATTTATAGATGAACTGCATACTATAATAGGTGCAGGCGGTGCTGAAGGAAGCATGGATGCCTCAAATATATTAAAACCTGCACTTGCGAGAGGTGAGATACAGCTTATAGGTGCAACCACACTTGAAGAATACAGAAAATATATTGAAAAGGATGCCGCACTTGAGAGACGTTTCCAGCCTATAACAGTGGAGGAGCCAAATCAAGAGGAGGCATATCAGATACTTGTAGGGCTCAGACCTAAATATGAGGAGCACCATAAGCTCACTATAAGCAATGATGCACTTGAAGCGGCGGTTAAGCTGTCCTCAAGGTATGTATCGGACAGATTTTTGCCTGATAAAGCTATTGACCTTATAGATGAGGCTTCTTCAAGGGCAAGGCTTGAAAGCTATATGGAGCCTGAAGAAATTAAAAAGTTAAATTCTGAAATTTCTTTGCTTGAGGTTAAAAAAGAAGAGGCGGTAAAGGCTGAAAAGTATGAAAAAGCCGGTGAAATAAAGAAAAAACAGGAAAAAAAGCTTGAGAAGATAGAAAAACTGCGTGAAAAATGGGATAAAGATAAGAAAAACAGGAAGCTTGTAATTACAGAGTCCGATATAGCCGATGTAGTTGCATTATGGACAAAGATTCCTGTAAAGAAACTTGCTCAGGAGGAAACACAGAGGCTTAAAGAACTTGAAACTATGTTACATGCACGGGTTATAGGACAGGATGAGGCTGTAAATGCGGTATCAAAGGCTATAAGACGTGGCAGGGTGGGACTTAAGGATCCTAAAAGACCTATAGGTTCATTTTTATTCCTTGGACCTACAGGTGTAGGAAAGACTGAACTGAGCAAGGCACTTGCGGAATGTATGTTCGGGACTGAGAATGCACTTATAAGAGTTGATATGAGCGAATACATGGAAAGACATTCCGTATCAAAGATGGTCGGTTCACCTCCGGGATATATAGGCTATGATGAGGGGGGACAACTTTCTGAAAAAGTAAGAAGAAACCCTTACAGCGTTATATTATTTGACGAGGTTGAAAAGGCTCATCCTGATGTATTTAATGTGCTTTTACAAGTGCTTGATGATGGTCATATCACTGATGCACACGGCAGAAGAATTGATTTTAAAAATACTATAATAATAATGACGAGCAATGTAGGTGCAGAACGTATAGTATCACCTAAGCTTTTGGGATTTACTTCCGCCGTTGATGATGCAGCCGATCATAAGAAGATGAAGGAAGGTGTGCTTGAAGAGCTTGGCAGGCTTTTTAAACCTGAATTTTTAAATCGTATAGATGAAACCATAGTATTTCATCAGCTTACAAAGGAAAATATGCATGAGATTCTTGAAATTCTTTTAAGAGATATAAATAAGAGAACAATTGAACAAATGGATATGAGACTGGAAGTGAGCGATGCCGCAAAAGACTTTTTAATTGATAAAGGTTATGATAAAAAGTACGGAGCAAGACCGTTAAAGAGAACACTTCAAAATTATCTTGAAGATAAGCTTGCAGAATCGGTTCTTGACGGAAGTATAAAAAATAAAGATACGGTGCTTGCGGATATAGTTGAAAATGATGGAGAAAAAAGCATAGTATTTATGCCGAAATCTTCTAATATCCCGGATATAAAGACAGAAGTACAGGTAGGAAATTAAAAAAGCTTTTCATTATAGTTTTAAATTAAAAGAAACAAACTAAGGCAGTATATTAAAAAATGCCAATAGATTGTTTCTTTTTTTTTTATATAAAACGTGGGAGTTTTATAATACTTTGTCAAAAGGCGGGCATACAAGAAAATTTAAAAAGTAACAATTCACCAGTTTTATTTCAATATTTTACGTTTTATATCTATGTTATACAGGAATACCTTGACAATGACAAATTGCTGTGCTAGACTGCATTAAAGAGTAAGTATTATGATAATTTTGGAGTTAAAATTATGAAAAAGATAAAGGTAGAGTTTATTAATACTTGACCTTCATGTGATTCTATAGGACGATTGGTTCAATCGTCAGCTGAAAGATATGGAGATAAAATAGAGTTAAAAATGTATCGGACAGGAAAGGATATGGATTACATAAGAAAATATGGTATGATTTATGTCGGAACTATGATCATTAATGAAAAAATTTTTATTAAGAATTTAAACAGGAAAAGCATTGATAAGGCAATTGATGATGCAATTGACGAGCTTGATACATAGGAGGATATGGAATGACAGAATATCTGTTTAATATCGTTCTTGCATCATTTAATTTGATAAATACGGCATCGGCGTGGATAGTTATAAGCTATATTATTGCCGGTGCGTTACATGATTTAATCCCGGTTGAAAAACTTCACAAGCATTTAGGAAATAAGAGCTTTT
>ERZ773083.1187-NODE-1187-length-18305-cov-4.796384_pt1 | contig 18305 bp, 19 predicted proteins | sample MGYA00511465_ERZ773083 | MGnify/ENA primary metagenome ERZ773083 (study PRJEB29015, sample SAMEA2738001) | human oral metagenome | biome: human oral; feature: human-associated habitat; material: dental | place: China | collected 2060 ... | reverse complement strand
AGGCCCCGTCATATTCAAAGTCTGATTTTCCCATTTTTCTGGATTTTCCAAAATTTTTGCAACAACTTCCGAAACATCTGAACGCACCACAACTGAAACTTTCCCGTTCCCAGCAGGTCCTTTTATTTCTCCGTATTCTCTACATAGATTTACAAAGAAATCCGCATAAAAATTATCCCTCAAAAATGTATATTTGAAATCATTTTCCTTAATATACTCTTCTGTTGCAAAATGATCCCTAGCCAACGTGAATACAGAATTTTTTGAAGCATTGTAAAACGAAAGATAAATAATGTGCGAAACTCCTGCTATTTTAGCCACATCAATAAAATCCTTATGCTGTTGAACACGATTAGGATTTTCTGAACCCGACACCATAAAAAGTACATCAATTCCTTCAAGTGATTTTACAGTATCCTCTGACTTGTCATAATTTGATTTAAAAACATCAGAAAATCCCATTTTTTCAGCCTTCTCTTTATTTCTAGCCAAGTTTCTAACTTCTATTCCATTTTTCTTACATAATTTTGAAACAATTCCACCTAAGTGTCCTGTCACTCCAGTTACTGCTATTTTAGCCATTTTGCTTCCCTCCTATTTTTTTAAATTTCAGACATACTTTTTCTATTCCCGATTTATCTTTATATCCTTTTAATCCACCTGATAATTTTAAAACTTTATTATGTATTTTCAAAATATCAGAAACTTCAAAATATTCAATCATTATTTATCACGCATTCTGATAAAAGCATCTTTATTTTCTTCCATTTTTTCAAATAAAATATCCATTGAACTTTTTGTTATTTTATTTTTTTCAACAAAATTAGACATTAATTGAACTAAAACTTCACTTTCACTTTTTCCAGTTTTTTCTACTGCTTTTTTAAATTCATTAATTAATTCATTATTTTTTATTTCTGCCGTATATATCATTTTAACTACCTCTAATTTCTATTTTTTTCCAAAAAAGCCCCCACCCTTTTTATTCAAAAACCATTATTTACCCTTTCACAACAACATTAACCAATTTATTAGGTACAACAATCACTTTCACAATTTCTTTCCCATCAATAAATTTCTTAGCCTTTTCTGATTCCAGCGCAAGTTTTTCAGCGTCATCTTTTGAAATTCCGATTTGAGCCGAAACCATATCTCTCACTTTTCCGTTTACTTGGATTACCAAATTGAAAGTATGGTCTTTTGTCAATTCTTCGTCATATTTTGGCCATTCTTCTTCAAAAGTAAATGTTTTATTTCCTAAATAAGCCCACAATTCATCAGCTACATGCGGTGCAAACGGTGCGATTAACAAGATTGTTTTTTCCAATACTTCACGCCAGATTTTTTTACTTTCTGAAGAAATATTGTCTTTGTCAATCACTTCTTGCTTGTAAGTTGTCATATCATTTAACAATTCCATAACAGCTGCAATTGCGGTATTGAAGTGGAAGTCATCTTCGATACTTTCTGTAACTTTTTTCACTGTTTGATGCAATTTCTTTTGAATTTCTTCATCTTTTTGATTTCTCTTTTTCAATTCAACTCCATAATGATTTTCTGATTTCGCATTGTGGTCAGAAAATTCTGCAGTTCCAGAAACCAATAAATACAATCTATTTATAAATCTGTATGCTCCTGCAAGTCCATTCATGTTCCATTCCAATTCTTTTTCAGGCGGTGCAGCAAATAATGTAAACACTCTTGAAGAGTCAGCTCCATATTCTTTCACGATTTCTTCGGGATCTACTCCATTATTTTTCGATTTACTCATTTTTTCTACTTTTGTAACTAATTCTTCCCCTGTTTCAATCGAGAACGCTTTCCCATCTTTAAATTCAGCTTCTCTTGGGAACAAGTATCTTCTTTCATTTTGTGAATAGAATGAAGGCCCTAAAACCATTCCTTGCGTCAACAATTTTTTAAACGGCTCATTTGTATCAACATATCCCAAATCTCTAAGTGATTTATGGAAAAATCTCGCATAAAGCAAGTGCATTACCGCATGTTCAATTCCACCAATATATTGATTTACAGGTGTCCAAGCATCTGCGTCCGCTTTTTCAAATGGTTTTTCTGCATTGTGAGAATCCAAATATCTCAAATAGTACCAAGACGAGTCAACGAAAGTATCCATCGTATCAGTTTCTCTTCTACCTTTTTTCCCATTCGGCAAAATCACATTTTTAAACTCTTCCGAAGTTTCAAGCGGATTTCCTTTCCCATTAAATTCAATATCAGTAGGAAGTTTCACAGGCAAGTTTTCTTTTTCTTCCAAGTAAATATTCCCATCTTCATCATAAATCACAGGAATTGGAGTTCCCCAATATCTTTGTCTACTAATCAACCAGTCATGAAGTCTATAATTTACCGTTTTCTTACCAAGCCCAATTTTTTCCAATTTTTCAGTGATTTTCTCTTTTGCTTCATTACTATTTAATCCATTAAATTCTTCTGAATTTACCAGTATTCCTGGAACTGTTAAAGCATTTTCCAATTTTTCAACAGAAACTTCTTCTAAATTTCCATTTTTATCAACAGGATTTACAACAATTTTCAAATCCAAGTTATATTTCTTAGCAAATTGAAAATCTCTTTCATCATGTGCAGGTACCGCCATTACAGCTCCTGTCCCATAATCCATCAATACATAGTTTGCAACCCACAACTGCACTTTTTCACCATTTACAGGATTAATCACATAAAGTCCAGAAAATACTCCTTCTTTTTCCTTATCTTCCGCTGTACGAGCGATTTTATCCTCGTTTCTCATCGCTTCAACTTTTTCTCTAATACCAGGATTTTCCTTCAAAATAACTTCCTCAACCAACGGATGTTCTGGTGCAACAGTTGCATAAGTAACTCCATAAAGCGTATCAGGTCTTGTTGTAAACACAGAAATTACAACTTCTCCCTTGTCATTCAATTTCAAATGTGAATTTCCATCATTTTCAAATTTATAATCTAAAATAAAGTCAACTTCAGATCCAGTTGATTTTCCAATCCAGTTTTTTTGCATAGTCAATACTTGTTCAGGCCAATGTCCTCTAAGTTCTTCATGCCCTTGCAGCAATTCTTCTGCATATTCCGTAATTTTAAAATACCATTGCGACAATTCCTTTTGAATAACATCAGTTTTACTATGTCTCCAGCATTTCCCATCTTCAACTTGCTCATTCGCCAAAACCGTATTACAGTCAGGACACCAGTTTACAAAAGATTTTTTCTTGTAAACCAATCCTTTTTTATACATTTCAATAAAAAATTTTTGATTCCATTTGTAATACTCTGGAGTGTAAGTGCTAAGTTCTCTATCCCAATCATAAGAAAGACCCATAAGTTTCAACTGTCTTCTCATATTGTCAATGTTCGCTTTAGTCCATTTTCCAGGATGAGCCCCATGGTCAATCGCCGCATTTTCCGCAGGTAACCCAAAACTATCCCATCCAAACGGATGCAACACATTAAACCCTTTCATTTTCTTATATCTAGCAATCGCATCTCCAATCGCATAATTTCTCAAATGCCCAACATGTAATTTCCCTGACGGATACGCAAACATCTCAAGCACATAATAATTCTCTTTCCCATCGGCTTTATTTTCAGATTTAAAAACATCTTTTTGGGCCCATTTGTCTTGCCATTTTTTCTCAATTTCATTAGGATTATATTCCTTAATCATTATTTTTTCTCCTTCATTTTTTCAGTATTTATAAATTTTTTATTTAATATCTTTAAAAAATAATTTGTCTATTGACATTTCTGCAAAAATATTTTATAATTAATTACCAAATAAAAACATGTGTGAAAAATAAGAGCGTTACTGCTCTTATTTTTTTATCCACTTTAAAAATTGATAACTAAATTCTATTGTTTTTACAATACATAATATAATCGTTGCTACCCTAATCCATTCCATATTCAGCACTCTCCTTTGATTAAATAGAAGGGAGGGAGTCAGGGAATTATTCCCCTTTAAACCTCCTAATCATTTTGATAACCCATTTTATTATCTCTATCAGATAATCTATTAGTTGTAATGAATAAAATAATTATCTTTCAAATTTTTAACATGTGCATTTTCTCCCTCCGCCTCATAATTGTACTATATTTTGGGATTTTTGACAATTATTTATCTTAATAATATTTTTTCAATTTTAAAAACTTCTGTTAATACCCAAAATCAGGATTCTCAATCACCCATTTCCCATTCTTTTTATTAGCTTCCAAAATTTCTTTTCTTCCTACATATTTTCCATTTTTTGTAATTCGTTCTAATTCTTGATCCATCATTTCTAATTGAATTTCGCCTATTGTTTTAAAATATTTTTTAATAGCTTTTTCATCATTTTGTGAAATTGATTTTTGATATTCTTCCATTGTTTTTCCTGTTTTTTTCTTAAAAGATTCATTCATTTTTTTAGTCATTTCTCCAGATTTTTCAAACATTTTGTCTATGCTCATTTCATCTGTATTTACAGGAAATCCCAATTTAACTTTTACATATGCTTTCTCTCCATTGATATAATCTATTTTTTCTATATCAATCTTGTAATATTTATACATCATATCTATCATTTTAGAAAAATAATCTTCTCCAAAAAAAGAACCCATCATTTCTTTCATCTGATTTGACCCATCTTTTTGACTTCCAGCAAAAACTCCATTCATCATTTTATTCATCATTCCAAACATTTCCTCTTTTGAATAAATTCTACTCACTTCTTTTTCAATTTGAGAATTGTAATCTGAAAGAACACTTTGATTGAGCTTTACTGCTGGTTCTACTTCCACTTGATATTTTTCTTTTGCAAAAGTTCCTAAACTTAGTAATACAGATAATCCTAAAATTATTTTTTTCATAATTCTCACTTCTTCCTTTACTTTTATTTTTATTTTACTTTTTTACTTACTCCAAAATTTCAAATTTATATCCAACTCCCCAAATGGTTTTAATATTCCAGTTTGGATGATTATAGTTATCTATTTTGGAGCGAAGTCTTTTAATATGAGTGTCAACTGTTCTGCTATCACCGAAATAATCAAATCCCCACAGTAAATCTAGCAAATTTTCTCTTGTGAAAACTTTATTTTGATTTGTCGCAAGTGTCCAAAAGATTTCTATTTCTTTTTTTGTAAGTAAAATTTTTTCATTTTCAATTTTTACAGCAAAATTATCCAAGTCAATTTCTAAATTGTCATATTTGAATAATTTTTTATCCTGATTTTCTTTTGGAGACAATCTTCTTAAAATTGCATGTATTCTAGCGATTATTTCTCCTGGTGAAAATGGCTTTACAATATAATCATCCGCTCCAATTTCCAGTCCCATTATTTTTTCATAATCTTCCCCACGAGCGGTAATCATAATAATTGGCACATTTGAAAAACTTCTTATTTCACGGCAAACTTCAAAACCATCTTTTTTAGGCATCATGACATCCAGCAAAACTATATCAAATTTATTATTTCTAACTTCACTTAATGCACTTTCTCCATCAAAGACAGTTGATACAATAAAATCATTTTTTTTACAATACTGTGAAATTATCGAAACAATCTGTCTGTTGTCATCTGCAATTAACACATTATACATTTTTTTACCTCTTTTAATTTCTCTTTTTCATATTTTATCATAAATTAAAAAAATTTCATACTTTAAAAATATACAAAAGTTTGATAAAATATTTTTATACAAGAAATTTTTTGAAAGGAGAAGAAAAAAGAAAAAATGAGAAGAGAACTAAAAAAAATTTTTTTTATAAGAAAAAAAGATTCTACACAAACATTTAGACTCGCTATGCTACTTTGCATTGTTGGGGGATTTTTAGATGCTTACACTTTTACCACAAGAGGAAAAGTTTTGGCAAATGCGCAAACTGGAAATTTAGTTTACCTTGCCTTAAATCTTGCCAAAAGAGATTATCAAAAAGTTTTTTCTTATTTTGTCCCAATTTTTGTTTTTGCACTTGGAATTTTATTTTCAGAATATTTAAAACATGTATTTACAAAATATGAAAATTTCCGCTGGCAACACACTGCCATTATTATTCAATTAATTGTAATGTTTTTTATTTCATTCATTCCGCCAAATCACTTAAATATGTTAGTTAACGTAATAATTTCATTCATTGCGGCACTGCAATATCAAGGTTTTAAAAAAATTCACGGAGTAAACGGTGCAACTACTATGTGTACAGGAAATCTTCGGTCAAGTATGGAATTTTTAAGTCAGTTTATAATGACTAGAGATAAAAAATCTTTTTATAATTTTTTAGTTTACATAGGATTAATTTCCTTTTTTGCAATTGGTGCAACTTTGTGTGCCGTTCTAGTTCATTTTTTTAAAAATTATGCATTGCTTTTCTGCTGTGTTTTGCAATTTATCGTATTTTTAGTGATGTTCAAACAAAAAATTTAGTTTCATAATCAAACAAATATCTTTTAATACTGATAAATAAAGATTTTAAGAATTTTTACAATATATTCAAAAAATTTTTTTGCTTGTAAAAAAAACGAAAAAGTTATATAATTATTACAAATAACATCTGTTATATTATTAAAAAAAAATTAAAGATAAGGAGGTTTTTTTATGTTTGAAAAATTTCGTTTTGAAAATCTTTCAAAAATAATTCAATTATACGTTTTGAATTTATTTGGACAAATTATCAAAAAAGATAATTTGGAAATTTTTTCAAAAATAAATTTTTTTAATGTAGGAAATATTTCCTTGCTGTATGAAAAAAATAAAAAAATCTTAATTAATAAAAGTAGTAATTTTTTAAAATTACTAGACGAACATATTTTAAATTCAGAAATAGATTTATCTTTTATCGAAAATGTCGATGTAAAAAAATTGATACAAAATTTTGAAAAGCTTTGTGCCAATGGATATAAAAATTTTATTGAAAAAGACATAAGAAAAAAAATAATTGAAAAATTTACAAATTGCTTAAAAAATTTAGTTGTAATTTATTTATTCTCAAATATAAAATTTAACTATATTTCCGAAAACGCAAGAGTAAAAATAAGCCGTGCTCCACCTTTTGTAAAATAATTTTATAAAAAATTTTTACAAAAAAATATTGTGGAGGATAAAAAAATGGAAAAAATTGAGAAAATCGAGAAAATTGAAGAAGTAGAAAAAAAAGAAGTAAGAGAAAAAAGAGAATTAAAAGGAATTAAAATAGGAAAATATGAAATCGAAAAGCCAATCGTTCAAGGTGGAATGGGAGTCGGAATAAGCTGGGACAGACTTGCTGGAAATGTAGCTAAAAACGGCTGTCTTGGAACAATAAGCGCAATTTGTACAGGATATTACCAAAATATGAGATTTGTAAAAAAACAGGTAGATGGAAGACCAGTTGGAACAAAAAATACTTACAACAGGGAAGCTCTTATTGAAATATTTAAAAATGCAAGAAAAATTTGTGGAGATAAACCTCTAGCTTGTAACATCTTACATGCAATCAATGACTATGCAAGAGTTGTAGGCGACGCACTGGAAGCCGGAGCAAATATTATTGTAACGGGAGCAGGACTTCCGCTAGAGCTTCCAAAACTTGTAAAAGATTATCCAGATGTAGAAATAGTGCCGATAGTCTCATCAGCAAGAGCGCTAAAAATAATCTGTAAAAAATGGAAAGCTGCTGGAAAAATGCCAGGAGCAGTAATCGTAGAAGGTCCTAAAAGTGGAGGACACCAAGGAGCTAAATATTCCGAATTATTTGCGCCAGAACATCAATTAGAAGCAATTTTACCACCAATAAAAGAAGAAAGAGACAAATGGGGTGATTTTCCAATAATTGCAGCAGGTGGAATTTGGAACAACGAAGATATTCACAAGATGATGGAATTAGGAGCGGATGCCGTTCAAATGGGTACAAGATTTATAGGTACTTATGAGTGCGATGCAAGTGAAAATTTTAAACAAAATTTAATTAATGCAAATAAAGAAGACATAGTAATTGTAAGCTCTCCTGTTGGTTATCCTGGAAGAGCAGTAAAAACAAATTTGATAAAAACTTTGGAACCTAATACTAACAAGATAAAATGTATAAGTAATTGCGTCTTTCCTTGTGAACATGGAAAAGGTGCAAATAAAGTGGGATATTGTATTGCAAACAGCTTAGGAGATGCCTACTTAGGTAAGCTTCAAAGCGGACTGTTTTTCACAGGAGCAAATGGATATAGATTAAAAGAGATAGTTCACGTCAAAGATTTAATTGAAGAATTGATGACAGGTATTCAAACTTCTAAAAATATTTAAAAATGAAAAATAAAAAAATAGCCGGAGTATGAAAAATACTTCGGTTCATATTTTTTATAAAAAAAATCCAGTCTACCGTTCTAATCTGATTTTTGGTTGCCTGTAACTGTTACAGGTGGTAGTCATATTTACAAAAGTACAGGATCCGTGCTAAGTTTTTTTACCGCCGTGATTTTTCTGAAACAATTTTATAAAGAGATGACCCCATTAAAAAATGAGTAAAGCCCAAAAACAATTTAATTAGTATCGAATAGACCAGAAATTTATTTTTAAATAATTTAGAAATTTCCTTTACTTAAACAGTATAACTTTTATCACTAAAAATGTCAAATATTTTTTTTAGGAAATTTTTCAAAATTCACATAATAAGTATTTTTATCTATTTTTTTTAGTATATTTTTTTTACATAAATTGGAAATTTCTCTTGAAAGAGCAGGCCGTGTCACATCAAATTTTTTCGCAAGTAGAGATATGCTCGGAAAAAATGTTATTTTATTATCTTTAGAATTTTTTTTAATATAGCTTAAAACTTTTTCACCAATCGTTTTATTTACAAAATTAAACCAAATTCTTTTTGAGAGATATTGACTTTTATTTGAAATCTCATCAATAAAATTTAAAAGTAACCTTTTATTTTTTTGAATCAGATTAAAAAATTTATTCCGATCAATCACTAGCAAATTTGTTTCTTCCAATGTTATCAAATCGACTGGAAAAGTGTTATCTTCCCCAAAAATAAATGCTGGTGCCAAAATTTCATTTATTTTTATATGACCAATTACAATGGAATCACCATTAAATTTTTGCATTTCAGCAACAAGAGTTCCTTTTATTAAAATATTCACATTTGTAATTACATCACCTCGAAAGAATATAATTTCATTTTTTTTATAAGTTCTTATTTGATATTCGGTTTCTTTTAAAAATGAAGTGACAGATGAAATACTGTAACCATTAAATAGTGGAACTTTTACAAGCAATTGTGAAATGTCTTTAATATTCATATCATCACCAATTCTTTTTTGTTTTCTATCAAAATAATTTTACTATAATATTATTAATTTGTCAAACTATTTATCTAAAAATAAAAAAATAGGAGGAAATTAGCCTCCTAAATATGCTCTTTTTATTTCTGAATTTGTCAAAAGTTCTTTTCCAGTCCCTTCCAAAATTATACTTCCAGTTTCTAAAACATAACCTCTATCGGCAATTGACAAAGCCATGTTTGCATTTTGTTCAACTAATAAAATAGTAACATTATCCTCTTTGTTTATTTTTTTTATTATTTCAAAAATTTCCTGAACTAACAGCGGTGCAAGTCCCATTGATGGTTCATCTAGCAAAAGTAACGATGGATTCGACATAAGTGCTCTTGCCATTGCAAGCATCTGTTGCTCACCTCCACTCATTGTTCCTGCAAGTTGTCTTTTTCGCTCTGCTAGACGAGGAAACAAAGAAAACATATGTTCCATATCCTTTCTTATTTCAGCTTGATCATTTCTAATAAAAGCCCCCATTTCCAAATTTTCTAAAACTGTTAGCTCCGTAAAAATTCTTCTTCCTTCTGGAACGTGAGCCATACCTTTGCTTACAAGTTTATGAGCGACAGTATTTGTCGTGTTTTCACCATTTAGTGAAATTTCTCCAGATTTTATTGGAATTAATCCTGAAATTGCATGTAATGTCGATGTTTTTCCAGCTCCATTTGCTCCAATCAAAGAAACAATTTCTCCTCTTTTTATATGAAATGAAATATTTTTTATGGCATGAATTACACCATAATAGACATTCAAATCATTGACTTCTAAAATATTCACAATTCTTCCTCCTCTCTTATTCTCCCAAATATGCTGCAATAACTTCTTTGTTTGACTGTATTTCATTTGGAAGCCCAGACGCTATTATTTTTCCAAAATTTAGTACATAAAGTCTTTCACAAATTCCCATAACTAAATCCATATCGTGCTCAATAAGTAAAATTGCAATTTTAAATTTATCCCTGATAAAACTTATTGTTTTCATCAATTCCTTTGTTTCATTTGGATTCATTCCCGCAGCAGGTTCATCAAGTAAAAGCAATTTGGGATTTGTAGCTAGCGCTCTAGCTATTTCCAATTTTCTTTGCTGTCCATACGATAAATTTCCTGAAATTATATTAGCCATTTCTGCCATGTCAAAAATATCCAATAAATCCAGCGCTTTATCTGTAACTTCTTTTTCTTCCCTCCAAAATCTTGGGAGTCTTAGTATAGCTTCAAAAGTGTTATATTTCATACTGCTATTAAGTGCCATTTTTACATTGTCCAGCACTGTCAAATTTTTAAATAATCTAATATTTTGGAATGTTCTTGCTATTCCCAATGCAACTATTTGCGGAGTTGTTTTTTTATTAATACTTGTTCCATTTATGGAAATATCACCGTCAGTCGGTTTATAAACACCTGTAAGTAAGTTAAATATTGTTGTTTTTCCAGCTCCATTAGGTCCAATCAGCCCTATTAACTCGCCTTCTTTTATCTCGATATTAACATTGTCTACAGCTCTTAAACCACCAAAAGATATTCCTAAATCAGTCGTTTTAAGTAATGACATATCCTAATCTCCTTTTTTATTTTTTTGAGTTTCTAATTTCTTTAATCCGTTGTTTCGTTTCGTGGAAAGTGAATTCTTTTGTTCCAAAAATTCCTTTTGGTCTGAAAATCATTAAAATAATAAGAATTATCGAATAAATTAAATATCTAAACTGTGAAAAATCTCTTAAAAATTCACTTAACATAGTTAAAATAACCGCTGCGATAACTGCTCCAGTTATACTTCCAAGTCCACCTAAAACAACCATAACCAAAATTTCTATTGAAAATAAAAATCCAAATTTATCGGGTGCTAAAATCCCAACATTGTGAGCAAATAATGAGCCTCCTACTCCCGCAAAAAATGCCGAAAAAGTAAATCCATAAAGTTTTACACGATTTAATTTAATACCAATATTCTCTGCCGCAATTTCATCTTCTCGAATTGACATAACTTCCTTACCTTTTCTTGAAGTCATAGCCATAACAACTATAATAATTGAAATTACAACAATAAAATACACATTTGAAAATGTTATAATTCCTTGAGGAATTCCACTAAACCCTGTCGCTCCTCCAAGAAAATCCAAATTTTGAATGATATATTTTATAATTTCTCCAAACGCAAGTGTAATGATTGCAAGATAATCCCCTCTTAAACGAAGCGTACTAGCTCCAACTAAAAATCCAAATATTGCTGCAATAATTCCACCAAATAGTGAAACTATAAGAAGATGCAATGTTGCAGGTAAATGATAATTTACCAATATTTTTGAAATATACGCCGCTGAATATCCACCAATTGCAATAAATCCAGCTTGTCCTAAATTAAGCTGTCCCATAATTCCTACAGATATATTAAGACTTACAGAAAATAGCACAAAAATTAAAATAGTTATATAAATTCCACGAGTGTAGCTAAAAATATCATTTGGGTCAATTGTTAAATTTAAAACTACATAAAGTAAAATAATTGAAATAACTGTAACTACATAATTTTTCAATTTAAATTTATTAAAATAATTCAAATTACCCCATTTTGGCTGTTCTTTGTCTTTTTTATTTTCTTTATTTTTTATATTTTCTTTGTTTTCAATTTCATTTTTTGTCAAAGTAATTTTTTTATTTTGAACTTCTTTTTTTTCTTTATTTTCCATTTTTCTCTTTTCTCCTCCTTTCTCTTCTCTATAATTAAACTTTTTCTTTCATATTTTTTCCAAACAATCCATTTGGTTTAAAAATAAGTATCAAAATTAAAATTCCAAAAACTATTGGATTTGCCCAAGTTGTAAGAAAAGAACCTTTTACATATGCTTCTAAAAGTCCCAATACATATCCTCCAACCATAGCTCCAGGAATACTTCCAATTCCACCAAATACAGCCGCAATAAATGCTTTTAATCCAGGAAGCATCCCCATATATGGCTCAATTTGCGGATAAACAATCGCATAAAGTGCTCCACCAAGTGCACCTAATCCAGAACCAATCGCAAATGTAATAGCGATTGTTTTATTTACATTTATTCCCATAAGTTGTGCCGCTCCTGTATCTTGAGATACCGCTCTAGTCGCTTTTCCAAGTTTTGTCTTTTTAATAAATAAATTTAGCGCAACCATGCAAATTATAGTGACAACTATTACAAAAATAGTAAGCATACTTATTTGAACGACTCCCAAATTTAATTTTTTATTATCTGACAAAAATCCAGGAATATATTTTTGGTCAATTACTTTTGGTGTAGCTCCAAAGATGATAAGTGCGACACTTTCAAGCAAAAAGCTCATTCCGATTGCTGTTATAAGCGCTGAAATTTTAGGTGCATTTCTAAGCGGTCTATACGCAAAAAAATCAATTACAACACCTAAAATAGCACAAAAAACAATTGATAAAAGTATTGCAATTATAAGCGGCATACCATTTGATACAGCAATAAAAGTTAAATATGCTCCTATCATAAGTATGTCTCCATGCGCAAAGTTTATAAGTTTTACAATTCCATAAACCATTGTGTATCCCAGAGCAATCAGTGCGTAAATACTTCCAGTCTGAAGACCGTTGATTGTCTGTTCAATTAAATTTTTTAACATTTTAACCTCCTTCAATTATGACTAATTCTATTACAATTTTTTTATTTATAAATTAAAAAAGTTCAAAATGGTATTAAGAAAATCCTAGTACCATTGAACTTAAAAAAAATTATATTTATAAATTTCCTAAATTAAAATTTTTCTTTTAAAGTAAGTTTTCCATCTTTTACTTCAATAAATGTAACTTTTTTTTCTGGATTTCTATTTTCATCAAATTTCAACGAACCTGTCAATAAATTATCTCCACTAAAGTTTTTGATTGCATCTCTGATTGCTTCTTTTGAAGATAAATCTTTTACAGATTTTAGTGAAGTTTCCAAAATAGTACCTGTGTCATATCCAAGTGCTGCAAACATAATTGGATCAAGTTTATACTCAGTTTTATATGAATTTATAAATTTTTTAGCTATTTCAGAACTGTCATCTGAAGCAAATTGACTGGCAAAAATAGCTCCATTTGCGACTTTTCCAAAGTTAGTCTGGATTCCATCCCAACCGTCTCCTCCCATAAATTGAGAATTTATTCCAAGTTCTTTCGCTTGAGTTAAAATTAATCCTATTGTGTTGTAGTAATCTGGCACAAAAATCATATTTGAATTGTAACCTTTAACTTTTGTTAAAACTGCTCTAAAATCTTTGTCATCGGCAGTATATTTTTCTTCTTTAATTTGAATTCCTTCTTTTTGAGCTTGTGCTTTAAATGCGTCAGCTAATCCAACTGAATAGTCACTTGTAGAATTAGTCAAAATAGTTACATTATTAAATCCTTTTGATTTTGCATATTTTGCAACAGCCTGCCCTTGATAAGGATCGGTATAAGTTGTTCTGAATACAAAATTTTTATCTTTTGTGATGTCAAAAGCTGTTCCAGTAGCAGTTATCATAGGGATTTTAGCTTGTTCAGCAAGTGGTGCAATAGCTAGAGAAGGTTTTGAGATAACTTCTCCTACCAAAACATCAATTTTATCTTGAGAAACCATTTTTTTGAAGATATTTACAGCTTCTTGCGTATCTCCTTTACTGTCAGCTTCAACAATTTCTATTTTTTTCCCATTAATTCCACCAGCAGCATTAATTTCTTTAACTTTTAGTTTAAATCCGTTCACTGTCGCTACTCCATATTGAGCGACATTTCCTGTAAGCGGTGCAATAACTCCAATTTTAATAACATTTGAATCTACTTTTTTAGATCCGCAGCTCATTACAAACAATGCCATCATTGACATTAAAAATAATATTTTTTTCATAATCTCACCTCGTAATTTTTATTAAAAATTTTTTTAAAGTAAATTTAAAATTTTTACTTTAAATAAATGCAATTAATTTTTTTATTTAAATTTTAACTACATTTACAAGAAATTTTCTATATTTAAAATACTTTCCTCCTTTCTTTACAAATCATCTCCAGTTTCAACAATTATATCATATATTAACTAAAAAATAAATTATTATTTTAATAGTCAAAATAAAATCCGATTAATTTAAATTTTTCAAAAAAAAAACTACCACAAATATTTGTGATAGTTTTTATTTTTTGTATATTTTTTAGAGTAAAAAAATTATTTGTTATTAGCTATTTTTAGTTATTTTAGTTTCCCAAGTTAAAGTTATAACCTACACCTACAGATACTCTTTTATAATTTGCATCTGTTTTATCCCCAGTATTGTCATTTTTATATTGACCTTGGTTTTCTTTATACATAACTTCTGCATTGAAGTTGTTGTAGTTCACTCCTGCTCCAACTCCGTAATAAAGTCCATTTTTAGCTTTATAATCGTCAATATTCCCATTATTTGCTGAATATCCCAAATCTCCTTTTACATATGGTTTTACAGTAGTCGGAGTGGCAAAGGTATATTTTGCGGTTCCATAAACTGGCACTGAATTATAATTTTCGTAATTTTCATCGGCTGAATTTCTAGCTTTCACTTTTTTATGCCATTGATAAGCAGTTCCAGCTCCCACTTCCAATCCTGGAGTTACTTCATATCTGTATTCTGCCCCTGCTTCTCCAGCTGTAGATTTTGCTTTTTCTGAGCTATTATCATAATGGTATTTTCCACCTAAATCATATGCACCTTTTACTTCAACTTTTCCAGCGTTTGCTGCAAATGAAACTATTCCTAAAACTAAAAACAATCCCATAAATTTTCTTTTCATAGTAAACACCTTTTCTTTCTTTTCGGCAAACTCTGAATTACAATATGTACTAGAGTTTTTCCTTATTTTAATTAAATTAGTTTAGGAAATTTCACTTTCCTGAACTTAAAGTCATTATACACCAATTGACTTATAAGTCAATTTTTTTTTTAATATTTTTTCATTAGAAAGAAAGTTCAATTGACTAAAACTGTCTAAATTTCTAATAAAATAAAACAAATAAAAAATATTTAAAATTAATTAAAATTAATTAAATTAAAAAGAATTTGACTTGATTTTTAGTTTAAATTATGCTATACTTATTTCTGAAAGTTAGTAAGATTATAATTAATTGGAGGAGAACGACAATGAAAAAAATTTTAGTATTATTGACATTAGTTGGATCAATCGCAATGGCTCAAGGAAATGTTTATGAATTTAGAGCAGGTTGGGATTTATACAACAGAGCAAAAGATTCTAACAAAGAATATGAAATCAGAAAGGATGTATTACAAACTGGTCCAGAAGTTTCATTTGAATACAGAAGAGAATTGACAAATAACTTTGATTTAGGAGCTGGAATTGCTTACAAATATAACAATTTAACTGATAAAAAAGTTGAGGTTGATGAAAACAAAGTTGATGTTTCTATGAAAGGTTTACATTCAGTACCTATTTATGCAACTGCAAGATATAACTTCAGAAATGATTCAGATGTTACACCTTATGTAAAAGCTAATTTAGGATTTGCAGTTAACTCTGGAAAAATTGATTTTCAAAGAATTAACACACCTGGAATAGATGAAACTGCTCAAATGAAATTTAAACATGGATTCTATTACGGAGCAGGAGCAGGACTTGAATATAATAACTTCGTTGCTGACTTATCATACAATGTAAATACATTAAGAGCTAAATACAACTATAGCTACAACGATTTATTAGGAACTAAAAAAGAATCATCAAGCAAAGAAACTTTAAATCATGGAATGTTGACATTAAGTGTTGGTTATGCTTTGAAAAACTAGTAACTTTTAACAAATTTTTTATGAGCCTTTCTTAAAATTTAAGAAAGGCTTTTTTTGTTCTTTTAAAATCAATTTTTATTGCTTTTCAAAATCTTTTTTGGTATAATTTTATTAGTTAAGTTTTCTTTTTTAACAAAATTTATTTTTTTAAGGAGGTATTTATGAACTTGAACTATAAATTAATTGCAACTGATATGGACGACACTTTATTAAATAAAGATCAAGAAATATCAATTGAAAACGAAGAATCTATTATAGATGTCCAAAAAAAAGGGGTAATATTTGTACTTGCAAGTGGAAGACCTAGCTTTGCCATGTTTGAATATGCAAAAAAGCTTCAGATGGACAGATTTGGAGGATATATCTTGGCTTTTAATGGCGGAGAATTGATTAATTTTAAAAATAATGAATTAGTTTTTCAGCAAGGACTTGACAAAAAGGACATAGAAATTATTTACAATATTTCAAAAAAATTAGATTTAACGATGTTACTTTATCAAGATGACACTGTTTTTGCAACAAGTGAAGCAACTGAAGCATTAGTTGAAGCCAAACTTTGCAAAATGAAATTCCAAAAATTTGAAGCTTTAAAAGAACTGGAAAAATTTGGTGTTACAAAAACTGCAAAATGTATGATTGTTGGGGATCCTGAACTTGTAAAAAATGCCGAAAAATATATGAAGAAACTTTACGGAAATGACTATTTTATAGCAATTTCAAAGCCTATTTTCTTGGAAATTGCAAACAAAAATGTGAACAAAGGAAAAACTTTGGCTAGACTTGGAAAAATTTTGCAAATTAAAACTGAAGAAATGATAGCAGTTGGAGATAGTGGAAATGATAGACCACTTTTAGAAACTGTAGGAATGCCTGTTGCTGTGGCAAATGCACCCGAAGAAATAAAAAATTTATCAAAATTTGTATCTACTTCAAACGATGAAAATGCTCTAAAAACTGTAATTGATAAATTTTTTGGATCTTAATCAAAAAAACCTCTCAATTTATTAAAATTGCGAGGATTTTTTTTAAATGTTATACAATATATTAAAAAAATTAAATAAAATACTTCTGATATTTACATTGTTTCTTACACTATTTTTTATTTCTATTAATTTTTTTAAATTTTCGCTATTTAATATAACTTTTGCATTAATGATTATTTTTGCCAAAAAATTTATCAAAAATTCTCTATTTTTTTTAACTTCAATCTCAAGTTCATTCAACATAAAATATATATTTTCCATATTCCAAAATTTTACTTCTTTTACTAAAAACTCAATGCTTTTGTTATATTTTATCACCAAATCCAAATAATTTCCATTTTCTGAATTATAAAATAAATAATTTTGCATTTCAGAAATATTTTTTAAAATATCTTCAACTGTTTTTATTTTAAAAGAAAAACTTTCAAGCGTTATATTTTTTTCCAAATAATTTTTTTTAAATAACTTTATATCATTTTCATTTCCGTCAAAAAAATCATAAGTTTTTTTATCGATTTCAAGTTCAAAGCTACTTAAACTTTCTAAGTGAAATTTTATCACACGCGATTTTATTGTTGGAATTATATTTAAGGTTCTTGATAACAGTATAAAATAAACATCCTTAGGTGGTTCTTCAATCGTTTTTAACAAAGCGTTTGCCGACTCTTTTCTTAAATTTTCCACACCAAAAATGATAAATATCTTTTTGGGCGAATTAAAAGACGATTCAATTGTTTCATAAATAATTTCTCGAACTTCGTCAATTTTTATATTTCCATTATTTTTATTAATAATTTCAACATCGGGATGGACTAAATTATCAATTTGTTTTTCAATTTGAAGTTTTGTAACTTCATTTTTTACATCTCGTGTCATCACCATTTTTGAAAAAATTAAGGCGTAGTGAAGCAAATCAACTCTTCTATCGCCATAAAAAAGATAACTTGCACTCACTTTACCAGTTTTTATCTCATTTTCAAAATTTTTTATAATCTCACTACTTTTCATCTTACGTTTCTCCACTCTCAATGGTTAACTTTTATAAGACATATTTAAAAATACAAAAATAAGCCAATAAAAATTTATTTTAATAAAAAATTCTTTTTAACTTTTTATTTACTGACTTTCTAAAAACTTATTTTTGTATATATTTTTAATTTTCCTTCATTTGAAGTGTTCTTAATAATTTTTTGTTGTCAAATGCGGCTCCTCCACCTAAAACTACTGAAT
>ERZ773083.1186-NODE-1186-length-18307-cov-2.410914_pt1 | contig 18307 bp, 19 predicted proteins | sample MGYA00511465_ERZ773083 | MGnify/ENA primary metagenome ERZ773083 (study PRJEB29015, sample SAMEA2738001) | human oral metagenome | biome: human oral; feature: human-associated habitat; material: dental | place: China | collected 2060 ... | reverse complement strand
ACCATCACTGCGTCGGCCCCACACGCGATGGCCTTGGCGATGTCACCGGACCTCCCGACCGCACCGTCGGCGATCAGGTGCACATAGCGCCCGCCAGACTCCTCCAGGTAGTCGCGACGCGCCTCCGCGACATCGGCGACGGCGGAGGCCATCGGCACCTCGATGCCCAGCACCGAAGCGGTGGTGTGGGTGGCGCCGCCACCGAATCCGACGAGTACCCCGGCGGCGCCCGCGCGCATCAGGTGCAGGGCCATCCTGTAGGTGGCGCAGCCCCCCACCAGCACGGGCACGTCGAAGCGGTAGATGAACTCCTTCAGGTTGAGGGTGTTCTCGGCCTCGTCGACGTGTTCGGCGGAGACCGTGGTACCGCGGATCACGAAGAAATCCACCCCGGCCCGCTCGATGACGTCAGCGAACTGCTGGGTCCTGGCGGGCGAGAGTGCGCCCGCCACCGGCACTCCCGCAGCGCGGATCTCCGCCAGCCGGGCCTCGATCAGTTCCGCCTTGATGGGTTCGGCGTAGAGCTGCTGCAGGCGGCGGGTGGTGGTCACCTGGTCGGCGGGCTCGGTGAGCTGTTCGTAGGCCGGGGACGGATCCTCGTAGCGAGTCCACAGACCTTCCAGGTTGAGCACCCCCAGCCCGCCCAGGCGTCCCATCTCAATGGCGGTGGCGGGAGACATCACCGAGTCCATGGGAGCGGCGACAATCGGGGCGTCGAAGGTGACGGCGTCGATGCGCCAGTGGAGATCCACCTCCGACTCGGAGCGGGTACGTCGCGCGGGAGCGATGGCGACATCGTCGAAGGAGTACCCGCGGGTGGCGTTCTTGGAGCGGCCGAATTCGTACATCGTTTTCCTGTCAGCGTGACCAGTAGTTGGGGGCCTCAGCGGTGAGCTGGATGTCGTGCGGATGTGATTCTCGCAGGCCCGCCGCGGTGATTCGCACGAACCGTCCACGTTCCTGCAGTTCATCGATCGTGCGGGCACCGGAGTAGAACATCGACTGCCTGAGCCCGCCGACCAGCTGATAGGCGACCGCCGCCAAGGGGCCGCGGTAGGCCACCTGCCCCTCGATGCCCTCGGGGATGAGCTTGTCGTCGCTGGTGACGTCACCCTGGAAGTAGCGGTCCTTCGAGTAGGAGGCCTTCCGGCCACGCGCAGCCATCGCCCCCAGAGAACCCATGCCCCGGTAGGTCTTGAACTGTTTGCCGTTGATGAACACCAGATCGCCGGGGCTCTCCTCACAGCCGGCCAGCAGCGACCCGAGCATCACCGAGTTGGCTCCCGCGACGATGGCCTTGGCGATGTCGCCGGAGTACTGGAGACCACCATCCCCGATGACCGGCACGCCGTGGGGCCTGGCGGCGCGGGCCGCGTCGTGGATGGCGGTGACCTGCGGCACCCCGACCCCCGCAACCACGCGAGTGGTGCAGATCGACCCCGGGCCAACGCCTACCTTCACCCCATCGACCCCTGCCTCGACGAGTGCCCGGGCCCCGGTGTAGGTGGCGACGTTGCCGCCGATGACGTCCACCCCGGCGGCGGCCGGGTCGGCCTTGATGCGGCGGATCATGTCGACCACGCCACGGGAATGGCCGTGGGCGGTGTCGACGATGACGCAGTCCACCCCCTGCTCCACCAAGGCCATGGCCCGCTCCCAGGCATCGCCGAAGAAACCGACGGCCGCACCCACCCGGAGCCTGCCGGCGTCGTCCTTGGCGGCGTTGGGGTATTTGTCGGCCTTGGCGAAATCCTTGAGGGTGATCAGGCCCTTGAGCCTGCCCCACGAGTCGACGATGGGCAGCTTCTCGATCTTGTTCTTCGCCAGCAGCGCCAGGGCGTCGTCGTTGGAGATGCCGACGGGCGCGGTGACCAAGGGCATCTTCGTCATGACCTCACTCACGGGGCGGGTGCCGTCGTCCTCGAAACGCAGGTCGCGGTTGGTGATGATCCCGAGCAGCATCCCGTCGTCGTCCACCACGGGAAGTCCGGAGACACGGTACTGGGCACAGGCCTCGTCCACCTCATGAAGACTCGCCCCGGGCGCGATGGTCACGGGCTGGGTGACCATCCCGGCCTCCGAGCGTTTCACCTGGTCCACCATGTGCGCCTGGTCGTCGATGGAGAGGTTGCGGTGCAGGATCCCGATGCCCCCCTCACGGGCCATGGCGATGGCCATGCGGGTCTCCGTGACGGTGTCCATGGCCGCCGAGGACAAAGGAACGTTCAACCGGATGTTGCGGCTGAACCAGGTTTCGGTCGCCGCCTCCGAGGGGATGACGTCCGATTCGTTGGGTTGGAGCAGCACGTCGTCGAAGGTCAGTCCCAGCGCCTCGAAGGGAGCCGGTACGCCGGAGGGGGTCAGATTCGCCACGAAGTTGCTCCTCCCAATTGATCTCAGGCGGCGAGTCTATCGCGCGCCCCGCGGGACGGGCGGATCACCAGGGGTTCCACGCACCCGCTACGCCCTGCCCCGGCTTCGCCCGTTCGGTATGTGCCAGCCATAGCGGAGCCCCGCCATTCGGATGAGGAAGATCAGCGCCGCGGTGCCGAACATCCCGATCCCACTGGCCCAGCCCACGGTGGCGAGCCAGACGATCAACCCGCTACCAAGCAGGGCCGCCACGACGTAGAAGGGGGAACGGCGGCGGAAGACGAGCGGCACCTCGCTGGCCAGGACGTCTCGGAGGATGCCGCCGCCCACTCCGGTGACCACCCCGGTCAGCGTGGCCGCAGCGGGATGCAACCCGAAGGACAGTCCCTTCAGCGCCCCGTCAACGGTGAACAACCCGAGCCCCACCGCATCGCACAACAACAGCGGTATCCGCAGCCGCCTCCCGGTTTGCACGAGCAGCATCACAACCACCGCCGTCAGCACCGACAGACCCATCATCCAGAGATCCACCAGGGCCGCCACGGGAACGGCGCCGATCAGGAGGTCGCGGATCACCCCACCACCCACGGCGGTGCAGCACGCGAGTGTAATGACACCCACGCCGTCCAGGTCCCGGCGTTTCGCCTCGAGGGCCCCGGAAGCCGCGAAGGCCACCACTCCGGCCACCGATATCCCCCATCGGGCCAGCATCTCCAGATCCCACACCACGATCGGAAAGTCTAGAGGTCGCATCCCTGAATCCCGCGCATGGACATTTATCATCCGCCCGAAAACAACCAGGTGTAGGCTCCCCGCGGGGGAAGCGACGGAACAACCACGTCCAGAACATGAGGAGGCCGGATGGCCCAGAGAACCAGCACCGTGATCGCCGCCCGTGACGCCGCATTCGCCATCCTGAGCGGTGGTTTCCGGCTCGTCGACCTGACCGACGTCCTCGGAGTCGAGACCGTCCTGTGGCCCGGGGCCCCACCCCTGGGAATCGTCGAAGCGGTCACCCACGACTCACACGGCTATCACGCCCGTGTCTTCACCACCTTCGAGCACGCGGGAACGCATTTCGACGCACCCGAGCACTTCGTACCAGGAGGCGCCGACACCGCAAGCATCTCTATCGATGACCTCGTGGTACCAGCCGTCGTCATCGACATCTCCGGGAAGGCGGCCGCCAACCCGAACGCGGTTGTCGAACCCGATGACGTGGTTGCTTTCGAGAAGGAGCACGGCACCATTCCCGCCGGCAGCGCGGTGCTGATGCTCTCCGGTTGGGCCCGGCGGAAGTCCAGCGCGCTCAGCTACATCGGTTCCGAGGGCACCACCGACCTCAAGTTCCCCGGTTTCGGCGTCGAGGCCGCCCGCATGCTCGTGGATCGCGGGGTCGTCGGCCTGGGTGTCGACACCCTCGGCATCGATCCCGGCGACAAACCCGATTTCCCGGTGCACAGAACCGTCTCCCACCCTTCAGGGCTGTGGCACCTGGAGAACCTGATAAACCTCGAACAGCTCCCGGCCACGGGCGGCGTCATCGTGGTCGGGGTGCCGCGAATCGCGGGCGGAACCGGTTTCCCCACCCGCGTGTTCGCTTTCGTTCCCAAACAATGAGCAGTTGAAAGGGCCGCAATGGAATACACGCCCACTCTCCCCCTCGTCGACGACGAGTCCGCCAGCCCGCGTGTCAAGGCCGTCTTCGAGGACATCCGCGCCACCCGCCAAACCGATTTCATCAACAACTTCTGGCGGGCCCTGGCCAACGATCCCGCGAATCTGGAGCGCACCTGGCAGGAGCTCAAGGAACTCATGGCTCCCGGCACCGAGCTGGATCCGATGATCAAGGAGCTGATCTACGTGGCGGTCTCCACCGTCAACAACTGCACCTACTGCGTGCGCTCCCACACTGCCGCGGCCCGCGCCAAGGGCGCTAGCGAAGCGCAGATCGCCGAGCTGCAGTCCATCGTCGCGGCCGCCAACAAGACCAACCGCCTCGCGATCGGGCTCCAGGTGCCCATCGACGAGGTCTTCGCCTAGATTCAGCAGGAAGGAGGGCACCCATGGATCTGGGTCTGAACGACAGGCGAGCGATCGTCACCGGAGGTTCCAAGGGCCTCGGGTTCGCCATCGCACGAGAACTCGTCTCCGAAGGGGTCGTGGTGCGGATCTGCGCCCGCAACGCCGGCGAGGTGGAGGCCGCTGTTGAGAGGCTCGGCGAAAGCGCGGATGGTCGTGTCGTCGACGTGCGTGATGCCGGACAACTGGACGAGTTCGTGACGTGGGCTGCGGAGTCGATGGGAGGCATCGACATCTTGGTCAACAACGCCGGCGGAGCACATCCGGGCTCCTTCGAAACTCTCTCGGACGAGTCGCTGCTGGCCGATTTCAACATCAAGGTGCACACCTGGTTCCGGGCCGTGAAGGCCGCCTTGCCGTGGTTGCGGCAAAGCCCTGCACCCAGGGTGATCAACATCGGGTCGGTCTACGCCCGGATGCCCGATTTCCGGTTCTTCTCCACGACGGTGAACCGCGCGGCCGGGCTCAACCTGACCAAGGCCCTGGCCCAGGAGCTGGCAGGCGACGGAATCCTGGTCAATGCCGTGAACATCGGCTGCGTCGAGACCCCGCAGTGGGCGAACATCCACGCACAACGAGCACCGGAGAAATCAGCGGAGGAGTTCTTCGCTGACCTGGCCGCCGACGAGATCCCCCTCACCCGTTTCGGCACACCGGATGAGGTCTCGGGAATCGTGGCCTTCCTGGCAGGCGACCGGGCGAGTTACATCACGGGCGCCAGCATCGACGTCGCCGGCGGCATGGGCCGCTACGCCTGAACACCGAAGGAGACAACAATGGCTGATTTCCGCCTGGAAACCGCGACCCGCAGGCCGCAGGCCGAACGCGAGGCGATCCTCGCCTCCCCCGGGTTCGGGTCGAACTTCAGCGACCACATGGTCCTGATCGACTGGGATCCGGAACGTGGCTGGCACGACCACCGGATCGTCGGTTACGCCCCGTTCACTCTCGACCCGGCCTCGGCGGTGTTCCACTACGCCCAGGAGGCGTTCGAGGGTTTGAAGGCCTACGCCCACGAAGACGGTTCCATCTGGCGGTTCCGCGCCGACGTCAACGCCACCCGGTTCCAGCGTTCGGCACGTCGCCTGGCGCTGCCCGAACTCAGCGTCGATGACTTCCTGACCGGCATCGACCGTCTCGTGGAGGTGGACCGGGACTGGGTACCGCGCGGGGCGGAGCAGAGCCTGTACCTGAGGCCCTTCATGTTCGCCCACTCGGCATTCCTGGCGGTCAAGCCGTCGACCTCAGTCACCTACGCGGTCATCGCGAGCCCGTCCGGAGCCTACTTCGGCGGCTCCGGGGTGCAACCGGTCAGGATCTGGGTCTCCCGCGACTTCAGCCGGGCCGCCCCCGGCGGAACGGGCTTCGCCAAGTGCGGCGGCAACTACGCCGCCTCGATGGTGGCCCAACAGGAGGCCGAGGCGGCCGGGTGCAGCCAGGTTGCCTTCCTCGACGCGGTGGAGCACCGCTACGTCGAGGAACTGGGTGGCATGAACCTGTTCGCCGTCACCACCGACGGCCGCGTGATCACCCCGGCGCTCACGGATTCGATCCTGGAGGGCGTGACCCGCTCCGCGGTCCTGCGTCTCGCGGCCGATGCGGGTCTGACCGTCGAGGAACGCCGCCTCCCGCAGGAGGAGCTCCACCGGGGCATCGACGACGGCAGCATCCGCGAGGTCTTCGCCTGCGGCACCGCGGCCATCATCACCCCCGTGGCCAGCTTCACCGACCCCGACGGCACCCACACCGTGGCGGACGGGCAACCGGGTGTGACGACGCTCGACCTGCGCCGACAGCTCACCGAGATCCAGTACGGGCAGCGCCCCGACCCCTACGGCTGGATGCATCGCATCGTCTGAACGCGGGCTCAGTCGTCGTCCTGCGGGAGGTAGTCCGCCAAGGCATGCACCGATGGGATGACATAGGTCGCTCCGCTGAGCGGGGTGGTGAAACGGGTCAGCGCATCACGGGTCCCGTCGACACCGGCCATGCGGCGCAGCATCTCGAACTGCCGCCACTGGTCCTGGCTGAAACCGACGAACAGCGTACCGTGCTCCCCGGTACAGCCGTACGAGACGTTGTGCCGGAAGATGTCGAGTTCGTTGCCGTCAACGTCGACCACGGTCCGGGCAACATGCGAGGAGACCGGTTTGATGTCGTCGGGAAGCTCGACGGAGTCGGGTTTCGTGCGGCCGATGACGAGTTCTTGGTCGTGTTCGCTGAGGCTCAGCCAGGACTTCTCGTGCCGCCACTGCTGAAAAACCAGGATACTCGCCCCCGCCCCGGGCCTGCCCGGGGCGACGCACGCCACCGCTGGGGCCTCGATCAGCGAGGGATTCTCGCTGCCGTCGATGAATCCCGTCAGATCGCGCGACTGCTTGTAGTGCCACCCGTCCAGTTCCGTGGCGACGGTGGCGATCCCGGCGAGGGCGTCGCGCAGTTCCGTTGCCCGATCGAACAGGATGGAGCGTTCCCCAGCGGAGAGCCACACCCACAGGTCGTGCGGAGTGGCAGGCATCGCGAAACCGTCAGTTCCGCGGATCGGATCGTCCCAGTCGGCAGCATCCTCCGGTGTGTCCGCGGGTCGGGTGGCACGCCACAGGCCGGGCCTGACCCCCACGACCATGTTGGTACCGCCCTCCGTGTAGGCGGCCGGAATCCTGAGCAGCGCCCGAAGCGCTTCCTCCAGCGCCTCGGGGCGATCGAGATCGAGCTCCAGGTATGTGTTCTCCGGGTTTCCCTGGGCGAAGATTCCAGGCTGCGGCATGGTCATGGCGACACCCTACCGGGAGAATCCTCGATTCTCGCGACACCCGATCGGGCTCCTCGCATCTTGACCGCGTCCTCGGTGAGGTCGCTCAGGAAATGGTGGCTGCCCGCGACGAAGACCAGCGACGGTGGTGCAACCGCGATGAACGCACCCATCATCGCCATTCCGTGGCCGGCGCCGTGGGCGGTCCGGAACCGCGGGAACACCACCCGGGGAGCGAGACGGCCGGGGTGGCGTAGGTTTGTGCCGTGACCAAGAAGGCCCGTCAGCGCACCCTCCCGGAGCAGCTTCGCGAACGCCGGGTGGCCAGCACGACCACCGAGATCACCAACCTCCGGATCGACATGGCCGGCGTGGGCCTGCTGGTCACCGACCGTTCCCTGCCCGCTTCGTTCCCCACCCTGCCGACGGAGGTGCTGCACCCATGAAACTGACCCTTCTGGGCAGCGGAGGTTTCCGCGTTCCGTTGATGTTCCGCACCCTGCTTGTCGACCAGAGCGATCGCCGGGTCACCGACCTGAGGCTCTGGGACACTGACGCGGGGCGCCTGGCCGTGATCCGTTCCATCCTGCAGGCGATGGCACAGGGTCATCCGAGAGCCCCCGAGGTGCGGGTGGCGCAGAGCCTGGAAGAGGCCGTGGCCGGAACCGATTCCGTCTTCGGCGCCATCCGGGCCGCCCTGGAGGGCAGCCTGGATCTGGCCGTCGCGGCCTTCGCCCACCACCCGTTGATCGACGGTATGGGTGTGGCCCGGGAACTGCTGGAACGCGCCCGGGCGGAGTTCCCGGAGCTCGGTTACCTGTCCTGAGGCCGGCATGCACCACTTCGGCTCCGTGATCCCGGAGCGCGTCGGGGCCCCGATCGCCCCAACCGCGTTCACGATCCTGATCCCAGGCACCACACCCGCTGAAGGAGAAACATGAAACTGCTGCTGATCGGCCTGGACGGGGTACGGATCGACGTCGCCGTGCCCTCGGTGGTCCCAGGGAATCCGGCGTTCGCCGAACCCCACCACCCTGCCGACCCGCGGTTCGCCGCGGAACCCGCACCCGCGGATCGCCCCGAGATGCCACACATCACCTCCCCCGCCGCGCCGACGCTGGCCCGGCTCATCGCGGGCGGGGTGATCGCGCCGGTGTGGATGACCCCGCCCACAGACTCCGGCCCTGGCTGGTCGAACCTGTTGACGGGCACCACCCACGAGCAGAACAACGTGTGGCGGAACGAGTTCGTCGGGCACAGGCTGGCGGAATGCCCCGACGTGCTGTCCCGGATATTCTTCGCCGACCCGAGGGCCCGCACCTACGCCGCGGCCACGTGGGAAGCGCTGCTCGGGAGCTTCGGACCGGTGATCCAGCGCCGCATCGACCAGCAGCGCACCGGACAGCACAAACTGTTCGTCCCCCACGACTTCACCCGCGGCTGCATCAGCGCCGACATCGAGGTACGCAGCCACGCCTGCCAGGTGCTCAACCACGAGGGCCCGGATGCGGCGTTCGTCTACTTCGAGGGGGTCGACGAGGCCGGACACCGGCACGGCGCGGCCTCCCCCGGGTACCGGAGCGCCATCGGCGAGGTGGACGAGCACGTCCGCGCCCTCGTCAAGGCCGTGGCCGAACGCCACGAAGCACTCGGGGAACAGTGGCTGGTGGCGGTGACCACCGACCACGGGCACAACCCGGAGGGCGGGCACGGTGGGGACGAGATCGACGTTCGGCGCTCGTTCCTGATCCTGCACTCCTTCGGCGCCCCGGTGAAACTGCCGGACCGGCTCCTGGAGGACGGGCTACCCAAGGCCCTGTACAGCCACGAGGTGACGCCGCTGCTGCTGGAGCTGCTGGGCGTGACCGGCGGTTCATGGCAGCCGGAACACGAGGTGGGGCTTGCCGTCGACATCCCCTCGGCGGGGCCTACGAGGAATTTGACCTTCGAGTGGTGACCTGGGGCACACCCATCGGGGAGCCGACACCATGTCCGCTGGTGTTGCCCGGGTGGCTGCTCTCCGATGTCCGAGAGCAGGTATCGGGTGCGGCAGGCGACGACCGCGCGGGCGAGATGACCGCCCGGCTACTGACCAACATCGCCACCACCACGATCGATCTGGGCGAGGATGGCGAGGAGACCTGGGTGATCACCGGCGACATCCCCGCCATGTGGTTGCGGGATTCCTGTCTGCAGCTGTCCCCGTTGCTTCGCCTCGCCCCGCGCCACCCGGAACTGGCCGAGGTGGCCGCTGGTCTGCTCCGGCGCCACTGGCGGATGATCCTGGTCGATCCCTATGCCAACGCCTTCAATCGGCGACCGAACGGAAACCGCTGGGATGACGACCGACCGAGGCAGGGGCCGTGGGTGTGGGAACGCAGATGGGAGCTCGACTCGCTGACCTTCCCTCTCGACCTGGCGCTTCGCCTGGACGGGCTCGGCTGCCGTGAGTGGCTGAATGTCGATTTCCACGACGCCCTCGACGTCATCCTCACCATCACCGAGACCGAGCAACAGCACGAGGCGGCGAGCCCGTATCGCTTCACCCGCCCCTGGTTCTCCTGGGCGAACGCGATGTTCTGCGAGCTGGCGCTGGCGATCGCGTCCCGCCCAGGAGCCGATTCCGGGGAACCGGTCAACCGGCGACGGTGAAGGTGCTGTTCGCGTCGAATCCGGTGGCCTGCGACCATGCCGCGTGCTGCTCGATGGTCTCGGAACGCTGCTGCTGGAGCTTCTGGCCCGCGGCGAGCTGAATCACGTTCCGGTCGATCGAGATCGGGGACCTGTGCTCCGAAGAGCGGTACATGTAGGCGTTCTTCGCTTTGATGAACTGGTTACCGGTGATGGACAGTTCGATGGGCAGGTCCTCGGCGTAGAACAGCAGGTGTACGCCTCCTTCCTCCGGGTTGGGGCGCACCTCCTGACCCCAACTGCCAATGCCGGTGTCCTCGCAGTAGTTGTCGGTGAAGGAGCAATTGCGAATCCCGGCTTTGGCGCTGGTGGTGTCTGCCTGGCTCTTGTCCTCGGGACCCTCCACCCAGGCCTCGAAGGACTGACTGCAGCGGGTGATGTAGTTCTTCCTGAAGTGCACGTTGCTGCTGCCGAGGCGAATGACTGGTTCCTTCTGAGTGGGTTTCAGAACCTGATGTCCCTGGATGGTGGTCGCCACATCGTAGACATCGTGGATGATGTTGCCATCCACCAGCACGTCGCTGCCACCGAGATACACCTCGACGCCATTGCCGTAGCGCCAGTGTTTGATCGAACTCTTGGCTTTATCGACGAGGTGGCTGCCCCCGATGTGGCGGATACGATTGCGAAGCACCTCCACGCCACTGACGTCGCGGACCTGAATGCCGTGCCCGCCGCAACCGATGAGGTCGAGGTCCTGGATGGTCATGTTTGAAACGGCCTGGAAAATTACACCGTCCACTGCGACACGCAGGTCACCACGGGTGGAGGGGTTCTTCTCGCTGTAAACGGTGAGCGTCTTGACCCTTTCGGCATCATCCCGATTGACCGAGTAGAATTCCAGGTCGCTTTCCAGCCGCGCTTCGTCAGGGAATTTCCTTTTCCCGTGGAATGCGCTGTCGAGAAGAAGGAATCCGACGTTCGCGTTGCCCGTCAGGGTGTTGCCGGTGTAGTTTTCCTCGACCAGCTCGATCTGCCACTGGTTGCCGCCGATGTTCTTCCAGGCCTCGGGCTTGTTGAGGACCTTGTATCCCATGATCCTGGGTTTCTCCCCACTCCCGTAGGCACCGAAGGTGATCCGGCCTTCACCCTGCAGACCCGACAGGTCGGTGAATTGCCCGTAGAAGGTCTGGCCACGCTTGAACAAGATGGTGTCCCCCCGGACGATCTGCCCGGCGTTGATGGCCGCGACGACCTTGTTGACGGACTGCCAGGGTGCACTCTCGGAGGTCCCGACGGCCTGGTCATCGCCATCCTCGGCAATGTAGTAGGTCGTTCCCGGGGCGGCGACGGCGTCGTGGACACTCCCCAGGAGTGTCACTGCGGGAAGGGCTGCGGCGGCCGTTGCGAGGACGGCACGACGACTGATGGACATTCTATGCTCCGTTCAGTTGAAGAAAGAGAAATGTTGCCGACCTGCGATGAGGGTGCACATCGATGAGTCACCGCCAACCTATGAGCACTTCCCGAGGCCACAAAGCCGTCCGAATGGCCGACGGGATTTCCCGGATGTCATCCCCCACCCGTTCCAGGGTTGCCACCTCAGTTCCTGCGCATGATGAAGAGCCCCGGAACCGTGTGGTCCCGGGGCTCCTCGTGTGAGTCAGCTCACTTGTCCTCTTCGTCTTCCTTCTTCTCCACCACGAGGGTTTCGGTGGTGAGCAGCAGGGAGGCGATGGAGGCGGCGTTGGCCAGCGCGGAACGGGTGACCTTCACCGGGTCGATGACGCCGGCCTCGATGAGGTTCTCGTAGGCACCGGTGCGGGCGTTGTAGCCGTGTCCCGGCTCCAGGTCGGCGACCTTGGAGGTGATGACGTAGCCCGCCTCGCCGCCGTTCTCGGCGATCCAGCGCAGCGGCTCCACTACCGACTTGCGGACGATGGCCACACCGACACGCTCGTCGCCGGTCAGGCCCAGGTCGCCGTCGAGCACCTTGGCGGCGTGGATGAGGGCCGAGCCGCCACCGGCGACGATGCCCTCCTCGATGGCCGCGCGGGTGGCCGAGACGGCGTCCTCGATGCGGTGCTTCTTCTCCTTCAACTCCACCTCGGTGGCGGCACCGACCTTGATGACGCACACGCCACCGGCCAGCTTCGCGACGCGCTCCTGGAGCTTCTCGCGATCCCAGTCGGAGTCGGTGCGTTCGATCTCGGCGCGCAGCTGGGCGACGCGGCCCGCGACCTCGGACTGCTCGCCAGCGCCGTCGACGATGGTGGTGTTGTCCTTGGTGACGACGATGCGACGGGCGCGGCCGAGCACCTCGAGGCCGACCTGGTCCAGTTTGAGACCCACCTCGGGGGCGACGACCTGACCGCCGGTGAGGATGGCGATGTCCTCGAGCATGGCCTTGCGGCGGTCACCGAAGGCGGGGGCCTTGACTGCCACGGATGTGAAGGTGCCCCGGATCTTGTTGACCACCAGCGTGGACAGGGCCTCGCCGTCGACGTCCTCCGCCACCACGAACAGGGTGCCCTTGGCGGCGATGACCTTCTCCAGCAGCGGGAGCAGGTCGTTCATGGAGGAGATCTTGCCGGAGTTGATGAGGATGTAGGGATCCTCCAGGACGGCCTCCATGCGGTCGGCGTCCGTGACGAAATACGGCGACAGGTAGCCCTTGTCGAACTGCATGCCCTCGGTGAACTCCAGCTCGGTGCCGAAGGTCTGGGACTCGTCGACGGTGATGACGCCGTCCTTGCCGACCTTGTCGAAGGCCTCGGCGATCAGCTCACCGATCTGCTCGTCACGCGAGGAGATGGTGGCGACGTTGGCCATGTCAGCAGTGGTGTCGACGGAACGGGAGTTCTCGTGGAGCCTCTCGACGACGGCCTCAACGGCCTTGTCGATGCCACGCTTCAACCCGACGGGGTTCGACCCGGAGGCCACGGCGCGCAGGCCCTCGTGGACCAGCGCCTGGGCCAGCACGGTGGCGGTGGTGGTGCCGTCGCCGGCGACGTCGTTGGTCTTGGTGGCGACCTCCTTGGCGAGCTGGGCGCCGAGATCCTCGTAGGGATCCTCGAGCTCGACCTCCTTGGCGACGGTCACGCCGTCGTTGGTGACGGTGGGAGCGCCGTAGCTGCGGGAGAGAGCGACATAGCGGCCCTTGGGCCCGAGGGTGACCTTGACGGCTTCTGCAAGCTTGGAGACGCCGTCTGCAAGGGAGCCGCGAGCCTCGGAGTCGAACTTGATTTCTTTAGCCATTGGAATTCTTCCTTTCGCAGCCTTCGGGCTGCCTTAAAAGATGAACCGTTGCGCCAGGCTCGAGGAAAGAGGATCTGCCTTATCCCCTGTCGACCTGGCGGCTGCATGGCCGCGTGCCACGAGTGACGCGACCGGCAGGACGCACGATTAGGCGGTGTAGACGGCCAGGATGTCGTCGGCGCGCAGGATCAGGACCTCTTCGCCATCAAGCGTGATGTCGGTTCCGCCGTACTTGCCGTACAGGACGCGATCGCCAGCTTTGACGGGAACGGGCACGAGCTTGCCGTCCTTGTCCAGCTTACCCTCGCCCACGGCGACGACGATGCCGGTCTGCGGCTTCTCTTTGGAGGTGGATGCGATGAGCAGGCCCGCGGAAGTTGCGGATTCGGCTTCGTCGCGCTTCACGATGACGCGATCGCCCAGAGGCTTCAAATTCATGATCGATTGTCCTTTCTCCATGACTTGATACCCGAGTTGAATGAGTGCTAGCACTCGGCATGCCCGACTGCTAACGGTTCCCTATACTAGCAGCCGCGCCGTAACACGCAATGCCCAATTGAGAAAATCTAAGCGTGCGTCACTAAACGTTGACGGAGCGTCATCTTGGCGAAGCAAGTGGCATGCATATCGCCAGATTCACGGAGGAACGACAGTGAAACGCGGGAGACCTTTAAGCGTGGGTCTAGATACCTTCACGCTTCTCCCGAGAAGCCCCGACAGTTCTCCGACAGTGATTCGACCCTTTGCATACACGTACTGCATGGCAGCAAGCCCATACTCATTGAGCGACTCGAAAGCTGCCTGCCCGATATTGCTTGTAAGAGCATCCTGGCTTCTCAATACCCGTGATGTAACGCTATTTTCAAGCGCCAACTGCACTGACGCGTCATTTCTACGACATGACCGCCTGTGCGAACAGATATCCGACGACACCTCCCAGCATCGCGCAGACCAAGACTCGAAGCGCGGTATTGCGCAGGCGGTTCTTGCGAGCACGCACGCTTGTGGGATTGTCGCGGTCAACGGGGTCGCCTTTGATGAAGGAGACGATTTCCCGATAGGTCACGAGATCCTGGTCTCTTTTGATCCTGTCGATCCGCCAGAAGAACGAGCATCCGATTCCAAAGGATAGAAGCCAGATGATGGCGGATGGGATCATGCCCCATCCCCAAAACATGGTTCCTCCTGCAAGCAGGACCACGGAAGCGGCAAGGAACACCACGCCCGTCCATGACAGGATCGTGAGCTTCTTCGCAAGATCCTTATTCCCAATGATTTCTTCCATGGCCGTCACGTCTCCTTTGATCAAGCTATCCACCGATACGTCGAAGGTCGCCGACAACAGCAGCAGGCTCTGCACGTCTGGGTAGGTCTTGTCGTTCTCCCAATTGGAAATGGTCTGGCGCGAGACGTATATCCTCGACGCCAAATCGTCTTGAGACAAATCGTTCTCGGACCTTAGGCGCTTTATCTGTCCTGCAAGTTCCATGTGGCTCCTTTCGACGCCTCGAAGGATGAGACGTTTCGTGGGATGCTACCATCAAAAGGTATTGGCAAGACCGCACCTGGCCTTATCGCATAGCGTCAACGGTCTTTGACAGGTAAGAAGTTCCCTATGATTCATGCTCTGCACCTCAACGACGGCCGCCGCGGCTCCAAACGCGACTCCCTCGGACGCGCCGTCCTCCTCGTGTTCCTTGCCCTCCTCGCAAGCATGGCGGCCTCCGGCTGCGCGCAGGGCGGTGCGACGTCGATGGATTCCGGATCCTTGGGGACCATGACCTGGGATGAAATCGAGGCAGCTGCGCACGATATAGAATCTGCGTCCGATGAGGAGGGTGCCTTGGCGCGTGCGGCCTCGTACGGCTTCGTCGATGAAGATGGGTCTATCGCTGAGGGCACGAAATCCGTCACGCTCGATTCCGGAGAGACGATCGCGGTCCGCGTCGCCGACATCTATCACGATGACAAATCCGATGGATCGGGAAAAGCCGGCATCACCTTCCTTGCGACAACGGCCGTGGGACCGCACGGCATGAATGCCGGACCGTCGAATGCAGGCGGCTGGGAGAAGAGCGAGGCGCGCGCATGGCTGGCAAACGAGGTGCTTCCCTCGTTTCCTGACGACCTGGGAAAGGCCATCACGCCCGTTGAGAAGACGACGAACAACCTCGGCAATGCCGATGCCGCAAACCCGAGCGCGTCCTTGAGCGTGACGGACGATGCACTCTGGATTCCCTCCGCAGCTGAAATCTGGGGGCAGGACATCGCGTGGTTCACCGATGACCAGGCCTGGTGCAACGATGTGCTCGCCGAGGAAGGCAGCCAGTATCGACTCTTCACGCAAGCGGGCATCAACGCAGGCGGCATCGTCGTGGACACCGACGATGCGCAGGCATTCAGCCACGAGACCGGCCGCGACGCCTCGGCGCCGACCGAGCTGCTCGCACGCACGCTTCCCGACGGCGAGAAGCTCTGCGACTGGTGGACGCGCAGCTCACGCGCGAGCGACGACGTGTACTACGTCGGCGTTTACAAAGATGGATCAGCGAACCCCTATGGATTCCTCGGCAACTACGATGCCGGCACCGTGATCGGATTCTGCATCTGAGAACCTACGATGACATGCGTCTGGCTTACCGTCGCGATGTTGAACGACTGGATCGGCCGCTTTGACCGAACGTTTTGCAAGACTTCGACCAGGCAATATGGAAACGCTAGCCTGCAGAGACAAACTGCTTGACCTGCGCTCAGGACGATTCTGCGTTCGGGACGATCCTGCGCTCGGGACGATTCTGCGTTCGGGACGATCCTGCGCCACACGGTTCGTGCGGACAGCCATGGCGTAAGCCCAATCCACCCGCACTGCCGATTTTGCAGAGCTTAGTGGGATTTTGAAAGTCGTTTTTCGAAATCGAGAGCCATTTTCGTTGCAAGAACAACAAAATACCCCTTCAAAAGACTTCGTCGCGGGATCGAATACCCCCTAACCTAGGAAAAACTGTCAGTTGGGCGAGGATCGGCTTCTATTTTTCGTAAAGCACTGATTTTTTGACAACGCATGCACGTTTTTCGATAACACGTGCGCATTTTCGATAACGCATGCGCGGTGTCCACACATGCGACACCGGTGTCGCGCATGAAAACATTCAACGGATCGCGCGACGGCAACCAAACCCTCATCACACTGAAAAGCCTTTCTCACAACGATTTCGCGTTGTGAGAACACCCATTGAGGCTCTAATCACTTTTTATCGCCTTAAAAAGTGATTAGAAACAGCTCCGATGCTCTAACAACCTTTTAGCGTCGCAAGATGCCGCTAAACGCATGCGGATCGTCCTCGCCGCACAGAAGGAAGCGCCCGGCGCGCGCGTGGGACGGCGCAGGCGAGAGCATGATGCGCACGCAATCCATTCCTATCGAGCCCGACGCACGAACGAATGCCCGGCACGCAGGCAAGCGCATGGCGTACGTGCGCGAGACGGCCTAGGCGAGAAGCGGCACCATAGCACGCCGCGATCAACCCCTATTTCGCCCGGCGCAAGAACGAGAGCACGCTTCGCACCGCCGGACCGATCTCGCGATACGAAAACACGTTCCCATACAGGCTCAGCGGAAGCGTGCAGAGAAACGAGATCGCCGCCGCAACGGCGAACCAGCCCGCACCGACGGGACCGAACGCCTCGAGGCCGAGCAAACACGCTGCGATCGGGCAGTTCGCCGCAGCGGTCATTCCCGCGACAAGCCCCACGACGGCACCGAATCCCGGATCGATGCCGAAAACGTCCCCGAGGAAGCATCCGCAGGTCGCGCCGATGCACATGGTCGGCATGATTTCCCCGCCCTTGAAGCCGAATGCGAGCAGGAACGCCGTGAACGCGAGCTTTCCCAAGAAGTACGGATCGGTCACACCGCCTGCGAACGCGGCGGTCACGTAATCCATGCCCGTACCTGAAAACACCCGCATACCAGGCAGCGACAACACCATCACGGCCGCGATCGTCCCGCCGATCACGAGGGGAAGCCACATGGGAACCGGCAACGCCGCCACAGCCGCACGCCCCCGCACCACGATGAAGCAGAAGAACGCCCCCGCTGCAGTGCTGCCGAGCACGACCGGCAAGAATGCCGGAGTCTGCGCAAGCGCCGGCAGCGATCCCGCAACGACGGCCGATCCAAGGCCGGAAAATCCCACGAGCTTCGCGCATCCGTCGCCGGCGAACGCCGATGCGACGACGACGCCGAGCCCCCTGATGCCGCACGAATGGTTGCGCATGAGCTCGATCGAAAGCAGAGCCGAAGCGAGCGGCATGCCCAAAAGGACGCCGAGCGCACCGGCCATGCCGCACGACGCAAGCGTGACCAGCTGCTTCCTATCGACCCTGAACAGGCGGCGCATGATGGACGCCACAGCGGAGCTCATCTGCAGCGCGCCCGCCTCCTTGCCAACCGAACCGCCGCAGAGGATGGTCATGCAGGTGCCGAGGAAGATGGCAGGCATGAGCGTCACGGGAAGCTCGTCGGGAACCGCCGTGTCGCTCAACCTGCGCATGCCTCCGAAGAATCCCCGGTCAACGTCGGATGCGTCCGATCGCTTCCCGGATGCGGCATGATAGCCCCAGAGGCGGGATTCCGAAGAAGGCACGCCCGGCACTGCGGGATTCGGCGCGGATGCCTCGCCTGCCGACGTGCGCGCCTCCCCTGCCGGAGCGAACGCGACCGACGCTCTGCCGGACACCACGTCGTCAGACATCGATTCGCTCGCGCCATGCCTGACACCCGGTTCTCCTGCGGCGACCGATCGATCGCCCGCATTCCCGTCAACCGCCATCTCGCACGCGTCGCGATCGGCGTTCGCCTCCCCTGCGCCGATCTCTCCCGCTCCCGCGGATTCACGCCTCAGCGATTCGATGGCCACGCCCGTCGCCATGCCGAACGGCACGTGCATGAGGCGATAGAACAGATAGGTTTCGAGCCCGACCAGGGGAAGCAGAACGGCAACGTGTTCCGTCTCAGAGAAAACCCAGCTCGATGCATCGACGGCGAAGGAAAACGCAAGCGCAAGGGCGGTGGAGGCGGCGACCGTCGCCGCAACGGCGCCGACGAATGCGGACGTCCTCCCCTTCATGCGTCTTCCCTCCTTCCCGCCCGCAGCCGCCGAAGGCACGCAGCAGGCTCGTCCGTCCGAACAGCCGGCAGCGCGAACGCGA
>ERZ773083.1183-NODE-1183-length-18336-cov-6.425797_pt1 | contig 18336 bp, 16 predicted proteins | sample MGYA00511465_ERZ773083 | MGnify/ENA primary metagenome ERZ773083 (study PRJEB29015, sample SAMEA2738001) | human oral metagenome | biome: human oral; feature: human-associated habitat; material: dental | place: China | collected 2060 ... | reverse complement strand
TCTCACAGAGCGGATGCCCCGCCAAGTGTCTATCTCGAATCCTGCGCCATACGCTCCCATATCTCGCGTGCTGATCGTAGCCGCGCATGAAGTGGTCATAGTGTCGCTGCATAACTTTCTCGTGTTCCTCGCAGTAGCAGCTTTTTCGATCCGTAAGGTTCGGACAGCCTGTCATGCGGCAAGGTCGCTTCGGTTTTTTCGGCATCGCACACCTCCTCGACGACACTAAAAAAGCCCTCGCGGAGAATTGCTTCTCCGAGAAGGCTGAACCGATTTTCTATTCTTGCTGAGTATATCATACCATTGTCAATGCAGTGACATCAAGACGACATCGACTGCCATTTAGTGACATTTAGTGACATATCGGAAAAATATTTTTCAGTCCCTCGTCATGGAGCCGATAGATTTGACGCAGACCCAGTTTCATTTCCGATGCAATCTCTGCCCACGAGCGGTAGCTCATGTAGCGGAGATACAACACACGCCGCGCATCCCTGTCCTCTACCTGTTGTACGCTTTCGTAAATCTCAGAGCGCAGATCAACAAGACGGTCAATCTCACGGTCGATCTTCTCTTCTCGGTCAATAATTTTCGCGATGGTATCGGAAAGCTGCGATGTGTTCCTCGTTGCATTGCCCGGCATTCCAGTAATGACCGCCGTGGTCTTTTCTGCCATGCTGCGGAGAACTGCGACCTCCTCCAACATACTCTGGATTTCATTGTCAATGTTTCTCGCCTGACCGAGATATTCCTTTGCGGTCATGCAAATTCCCCCTCTAATTTCTGAAGAAGCCATTCCCCATCCAGACTGGTCAGCAACGCGAACCATGCGGAATGGAAAAACTGCTCCGTATCGGCACGCATATCAATCGCGTCAACATTCCCTGCGTTTTTAGCAAGAACTGCCCGTGCCCACCGATAGTCCTTCACTGCCTGTTCGATGATAGCGTTTTTAATAGCCTCATAATTCATCATGATAATTCTCCTTCGTATTTTCTTTGACCACAGTCATATCTTCAATAATTTCTCGCACTTCATCCACCGAGCGCACCACCGAAGCAACACCTCCTGCCGCACGGATTTTCCGAATGGTCGCTTCCTGCAGCTTTGTCACTTTGCCGTCCTGGGTTTTCGCCTCGAAAGCGAAGAATCGCCCGCCAATGCACGCAATGATGTCGGGAATGCCCGCCGTTCCGTACATGCCCCCGTGTTCCTTCCAGAAGAAGCATCCGGGCACGCTCTTTAGGTATTTCATAATCGCTCTTATCACATGTGACTCTTTCATCTGTTCCATAAACCTCCCTGTTTTCAAGGCTTGGAACACGTGGAACATGTAAAATCCTATTGCGCTCATTTTTTTAGAAAAAATATGTATGTATAAATATTTTTATATAAATAGGAAAAGATGGGATTTTGGTGTTCCGACGTGTTCTCGTGTTCCGACGATGTCCGTGGCGGGCAGCACCGGATGCCCTTATCCAAGGGCCTCTCCGAGCTTGATGCCGGACAGGACACGCCTTTTTGCCATGCGGTCAATGTCCCGCGTCACATTGGGAAATGCCGCCACGATCTGCTGCACAAAGTTTTTTTGTGCATATGGTTTCATACCGCATTCCACGCAGTATCCTTTGTACGCATTGAACAGCTCCGTCGAGCCGACAGAATGACCATCCGCAATCTCACAATAGTCCTTCACAAAAGACAGCACAGAATCCGACTCCTCACGATACTGCTGAAGCTCCTCGGCATTGACCTGTGTTTCTGAAAACACATAGCGTTGCCCCATCAGCCTCCGAAGCCCCTCCAATGCGAACAGGAAGATACCGTCCGCTTCCATGCGTAATTTCTCCAAGAGTTCTGGATCGCGTTTTTCCTTCGGAACAGCATAGTTGAATCGAATGATGATGAGCCGGCGGTAGAAACCTTCCGACTTATCCCCATAGTTTTTGGGGATACTGTTGCACGAGAATAGGAGTCTTGCATTCGACTGAAAACTGAAGGGATTCTTGTTCTTTTTCTCCACGGTAAGGTAGTCCTCACCCACGAGTGCTTTGAAAATGCCGTTGTCGTCGATGTTCTTCGTCGGCAGGTCGGCAAAGATGTTGGCGAGCTTGCCGAAAAGTTCCGCCGTCTTGAACCGCTCATTCAGTGCCTGCCACGACACATTGCTCACGTTCCGCCTGCCTAAGAGGACGTCGTTCAGTACGCGCAGCAGCACGGATTTTCCCGCCGATGCCGCACCAACAATGACAAAGCATTTCTGCGCCGAGTTGACAGGGATGAGGAAGTAGCCGAGCATTTCCTGAATCAACCCGACCTGCTCCATGTCGCCTCCCATCGACTCGGCGAGAAACTTCTTGAACACTGGGCATCCTGCCGCCTTGTCGTAGGCAACATCAAGCTGCACCGTGGAGAAATAGTCGGGCGTATGCTCCGTAAGCGTATCCTCCAAAACATTGTACAGACCGTTGCGGACGTTGATGATGTAGGGATTGGCATTCAGTTCCCGAATATCCCTCTGCACGAGGAGCCGCCACTGTTTTTCCGCATCGACGATCTGACTCATCTTTGTCTCACGGATCAGCATCTGCTCCTGTACGAGCCTCTGCGCTTCCATCTCAGCCATCTCGACATACACACCGCCTTGGTAACGAAAGTGCTGCTCCGCCGCATAAAAAACCTTTTCGTTTTTCGCCAGCGCCTTTGCAAGCACACCCGGCAGGAAACGCACTCCCGCATCAATCACCTCGTACCACTCGGGAAGGGATTTGAGAACCCTCGCCTTCCTCGCCTCCAGTTTCTTCCGGAACGCTTTGTTTTCGGCCTTAAATGCCGTCTGCAACGATTTCAGAAAGGTCGGCGGCAGCTTGAAGTGGTCGCGGATATTCGAGTGAATCATGGCGTCCGCCGTCACCATATCCTGATTGTAGAGATAATCGAGCATGAATGCCTTGGCGGTCTGCAAGTCTTTGACCGGCTCGCCCGTCACGGGAAGCCCCTGCAGGATTTCCAGCAGCACATGGATTTCCATCGGCTGGAAGCAAAGCGCCGCCGGAGATTTCACCGGGCAGTTCCCTGCCTTCGGGCATTTGAAGCCTTTTTCGGCAATCGTCCGGCATGTCATGGGATTTGTGCCGCTTTCCAGAAAGTGGTTGATTTTCCTCTGCGTGTCCGCCTCGGAGTATCTCGGATAAGGCCGCGACATTTCGTGAATCCTTGCCGTCCCGCCATCAAAAGGCGCGAGGTTGGTAATCATCGCATACCAGTCGTGCTCGGAGAGCGTCGACGCATTCTCTCGGCAGTGCTTGATGAAATCACAGGCACGGCATACCTGCTCCAAGCCTTTCGCCGTACCGTTCCTGCGTTCTGCGGGCGCACCTTCGACTTCCGGCAGGACGCTTGTCAGCTGCTCCTGCGTGTATTTGCGCTCCGGGTGAAAGGAGATGCAGGTCACTTCGACGGGCGTCTCCTTCTTGCAGTGTTGAAATCCGGGCAGGCGCATGACGCGCGATTCGTTCACGCACATGGGATCGCCGCCGAAATGCTTGACGAGCCGCTTCTGTATCTCGCGAAAGCGTTCCACTTTGGCGGCCGAATCCATGAAGTAGTAGACATGCAGGGATTTCTGCGTCTTGATGACCATGGAGGGCGGCAAGGGAAAGGCATCGACCTTTTTCTGCTGTTCTTCGAAGGTGCCGTCGTCCATTTCGAAGAACTGCGCATTGATTCTCGTGATGGCGGCATCCTCCTGTCCGCCGTAGTTGACCACGAAGAAGATGCCCCGCTGCATGGCATTGTGATTCTTGAGCGTTTCCTCGATGCTCTTGTACTTCCCGCACTCGCAGGACAACTTCGCGCCTCGGAAAACACCCGTCTTCTTGTCCTCGAATACGCGGAAGCAGACCGTATCGGTCGGATTGAAGAGCGCACCGAGAACATCTGTCGCCGTTACATTCATGTTGTTTCCTCCTTGAAATACCGAAGAGTTTTCTTCCGGTCTTTCGCTTCCTTGATTTCCTCCGCCATGCCCCGCGATATTTCGCCGAACACCCAGACCTCATCGCACATCCGAAGGAGCGCCAGACCGAACATCAGCCCCATTTCGCGCTCTTCGAAGTCGCTGTCATCGAGCATCTGCGGATAGAGCAGATGGCTCGCGATCGGCATATACCCTGCCTCAATGACACGGCGGCAATAGCGTATCGCCGCTTGTACATTCGCTTCTATGCTGCCCGCATATCTCGACGCCACATAGATTTTCCTGCGGTTCTTGTAAGCATTCCGCTTCTTCTGCCGCTCGATGTACTGCTGATACAGAATCCTCTGCATCGCCGCCCCTGCGGTGGGATCGGCATAGCCTTCGCTGTTTCTGTGCATCGGTCAATCCTCCAACTCTTCCATCGCACCGAAGTTCTTTCCGGCTGCGGCTTCTGCCAGCAACGGAAGATCGAAGTCCGGAAAGGGCTGCGCTTCCATGCAGGCGCGTATAAAGGTTACGGCTTCCGAGAGTCTTTCCTCGGGTATAAGAAACGTCAGTTCGTCGTGTATCTGGAGGATGGGCTTCAGCCATGGACGCTTGGGAAGTCCCGCAAGAATCCTCGTGACAGCGAGCTTCAAAATATCTGCCGCCGTCCCCTGAATCGGTGTGTTCAGAGCGCATCTTTCGGCAAAGGACTTCAAGCCCCAGTTGTCGCTTCGGATCTGCGGGAGATATCTGCGCCTGCCCAGCCACGTTTCGGCATACATCCGCCTTGCCGCCTGCGCTTTCGTTTCTTCCTGCCATGCGGACAATCTGCGGTAACCGGCTTTGAGGTTGGCGATGATCGTTTCACATTCATCAAGGGATTTTTCTACACCCGCCTTGAACTTCAGCGTTTTCTGCAATCCTCTGGGAAAGAGGCCGTAGAAGGTACCGAAATTCACATTTTTGGCGATGGTCCGGCGTTCCTTGTAACCCTCCGCATGTTTGTCCTTGGCTTCTTCATCGCTCACGCCGAAGATGACGGATGTCGTGGCAGCATGAATGTCGCCGTTTTCGCGGTACGTCTTGAGCATCACTTCATCGCGGCAGTAGAATGCGCCCACGCGCAGCTCGATTTGCGAGAAATCGAGCGACAGGACGAGCTGACCTTCCAGCGCTTGGATGAAGTTTCGCACACCGACGGGATCGTTCGTCTTTCGCGGCATGTTCTGTGCATTGGGCTTGCGGCAGTTCATCCTGCCGGTGTCCGTGGAAAGCGCAAATATCTCCGGATGGATGCGCCCCGTGACGGCATTGACATATTTCAAATATCCGTCAATGTAGGTGGACTTGATCTTGCCCCATTTGCGGTATTCCTGCACCAACGTGAAAAGCTTCGACATCTCAGGGCGGTTCTTGTCGCACCATTCTTTTAGGAGCGTCATGGCCATGTCGTCCGCCGCCTCACGGTTGGTTTCCGTGGTTTTCAATACGGGAAGGTGCAAATCTCGGTAGAGATAGTTTTTGAACGCCTGCGTGGAGCAGTTCGCCCCGATATTCACATCGCCGATAATGAAGGAAATCTCTTTCCGCAGCCGCTCCATCTCGGCTTCCGCTTCCGTCTTTCTCTGCTGCATGAGCGAAAGATTCATGGGGATGCCGTTCTTCTTCATGATGCCGAGATATACGGCGGTCGGACTTTCCACTTTCTCCACGAGGATTCTGTGCTTCGGAAGATAACGGTCGAACCAGTCGTTGAACTTATGATAGAGACGCAGGGCAAAATCCGCATCGGCAGCACCATAGCGCACCGTTTCCGCATCCCCTGCATCCAGTTCATCAAAGTGCCTGCCGCCCGTCACATGCGTAAATGATAGCAGCGGTTCGTCAAACAATTCCTCCGCCAATCGCTTCAAGCCGCTCTCGTTCAGCTTGCGAAATTCATAGGCGCTCTTAAGGCTCATCTGCGACGCGCAGATCGTATCGTAGACAGGCGCTTGGATTACGATGCCCTTCGCATACGCCATCGAGGATTCAAAGGCGATGTTGTGAGCGATTTTCAAGATTTCCCTGTCCGTGAGAAACTCCGACAGGAATGCGAAGAACGCAGCTTCGTCGATGTTCTCGCCGCTTCGATGGGCAACGGGAACGTAGATGCCCGTACCTTCTTTGACGGAAAAGGAGCAGCCGACGATGTGCGCCTTCGCAGGATCGAGCGCCGCCTTTTCTTCGTCCCGATACGCCTCGTCGGGCGCGGTTTCAAAATCGAACGCCACCAAACGACTGGTGCCGATGTAGTCGCGTATTCCTGCCACTGTGGCCACGCATTGATATTTTGCTTGCATGATGCATTCCTCCGTTGATATGTGCTCGGAGGAGCGAACCCCTCCGAGCTTTGTTCTTGTCATCTTATCTCAAAGGCTCGACGACTTCCCCTGTGCCCGGATAAGGCATACCGCCATCTTCTGCGAGCGATGCCGTCGTGAGATTCGCCGCATACGCCTTGACCATCTCCACCGTACTCGTGAGTGCCGCACGTTCTTCTGCTGTCAGCAGGCGTTCAAAGGTGAACACGGCTTGGGAATAGACGATGCCGGACGCATTGACGACCTTTTTCAGCGTGATTTTCGTAACGACACTGCTCAATTTCCTTCCCTTGGAAAGCTGACTCTTCACATACTGCGTGAAAGGTTTCAGCGAGCCTGCAGGCAGAGAAAGCATCAGCGGGAACATTTCCCCTTCGCGCAGGAGGTAGAGCGTGCGCTTGTTCTTGCACAGCTTGCCCTGCCCTTCGGCGCTGCCGAATTTGTTATACGGGCAGTCCGCGCAGCTGCCACCGGGATTTCCCACGCCCGTCCTGCCGTCGAAAGAGCCGCAGTCCGGCGGATTGTTCCCGCCTGCATACTTGCTCCGATAGTAGGCATACGCCGGATGATTATAGACGATGACGCCCGTGATGGCTTTCACCATTTCGCCCTCTTCGCTTTCAGCGGAGGGAATCTCGAAGGTCGTGCCGCCGCCCGCAGGCAGTTTCACACGGTCAAAGGAGAACTCCAAGCCCTGGCAGTCCTCTGCCATGACTTCGTTGAGCGCATCCTGCTGGGCGAGAATGGCGAATCCTTCGTTGTTTACCATCTGTATGTTTTTCTTGTTGTTCATCATTTTCTTTTTCCTCCTGTTAAATGGTTGTTTTGATGCGTTTCATTGATGCAGTGTTTCCGACATCCTACGACTTGCGGATGCCGACCGACACCTTGTCATAGGTGTTGACGATGCCTTCAAGCCATGCGGGAATATCCTCCCCTGTCGCTTCTCTCTGCTCCTTGAGGAACGAGGCCAGCGTGTTGACATTGACCGTTTCGACGACCAACGTGCCAAAGCCGTGGTCTTTCAGCGCCTGCATCATCTTTTCTTTGCGCCCTGCCGCCGGAGAGGCGAAGAGGCGGCTCTTCAAGTAGAAAGTGCAGCCACCTCGCGAGAAACGGTCAAGCTCGGCTTCCGCCATGGCATCCGACAGCTGATTGTCCAAGTCGGTAATCTCAGTCCCCAGAGCCTTGGCGCTCTCTTCCAGAGCTTTCTTCTCTTCCTGCAAAGCCTTGAGCCGATCTGCCATGGCAAAAATTTGTACATTGTCCATCGGGTGTTTCGCTCCTTTCACTTACTGCCGAATCATTCAACCCTCTGAGAGAAACCGTCATCCTTCAAAGGATTTTCGCCCTTGCGGTAATCGTCGACGAGCATCTTGGCGAGGTTCACTTTCTTTTGCAGTGCGTACAGAATCTTGCGGTCAATCGTTCCCTTGCAGACAAGATAGATGTAATGACATTTCTCTTCCTGTCCGGCTCGGTGGATGCGTGCCTTCGCCTGCTCGAAGTTGCTCATGCTGTAGTCGAGCGAGTAAAAGACCATCGCACTTGCCGCCGTCAAGGTGATGCCGAGTCCTGCCGCTGCAATCTGCCCCACGAACACGCGGCAGTTTTCATTGTGCCGGAAGCGTCGGATTTCTTCTCCCCGATCTTTTACGCCGCCGCGCACTGCGGCATAACCGATCTTTTTCTTTTCCAGAAGCTCTTGTATGGCGTCAAGCTCTGCCACAAAGCGCGCCATGACGACGAGCTTCTTGTCTTCTGCCATCGCGGTGTCAAGGATATCCGACAGCGCCTCCAGTTTGGCGCGGCTCACGGCGTTTACCGTGCCGTCGTCGGCAGTCAAATACCCACCCGTAATCTGCGACAGGCGCAGGAGGCGCGTGAGAATGTTCACCGTCGTGACTTCCGACGCTTCAAACTCTGCATAGCTTTCTGCCTCGATCTTGCCGTAAATCTTCGCAGCAGATGCTTCCATCTCAACTGTGCGGACTTCCTCGGTGATTGCCGGTAAATCCAAGCACTCCGCCTTCGTCACGCGATAGGCAATGGAATGAAGTTTTTGCAGGAACTCATCGGTCATCTGCCTGCGGAAAATCGGCGTATGGTTTCCGTATCCGCACATGTCGAAGTACCGATTGCGGAACGTATAGAACGATGTGCCGAAAATCGTCGGATTGAGGAAACGATACTGCGAGAATACATCCAGTTCGCGGTTCGTGATGACCGTTCCCGTGAGAAGCAGCTTGTATCTTGCCTTATCGCCGATGCGGTGCATCCCCTTGCTTTGGGATGTGCGGTTCTCCTTTAGCTTATGCGCTTCGTCTGCAATCACGAGGTCTGCATCGTAGGAAAGCAACTCCTTTTCGAGCCGCCATGCACTCTCGTAATTCACGACCACGACCTGCAGTCCATCGCCATGCAAGTGGGAGAGCTGTTCCTTCTTCTTCGCCGCCGTGCCCTTGAGCACGGTCAGAGTATATGGAAAGTCTGCAAACTTCTCGAACTCTTCTTTCCATACACTGAGGATACTGAGCGGTGCGACTACCAAGACACGCTTGACTTTGCCTCGCTGATACATACAGCCCGCCACGGCGATGCTCACTATGGTTTTTCCCGTGCCCATTTCCATCAGCAAAGCGGTGCCTCTGCTTTTGAGACTCTCGTCAAATACACCGAACTTATCGCAGGCAAAGGCAAACGCATTTTTTTGATGGTCATACGGAGCCGCCTTGATCGGCATCATTGATTTTGTCTTCTCAGCCATTGACTCCACCTCGTATTTTTAAATGTGTTCCTTCAGTCGCGTAGAAATTTTCAATAAAAAATGATATAATTTTCACATCCAATCTATAGATTTTTCTCAGCCTTTTTCTCTGGCTTTTACATTTTCCACCCTAAGGTAGATAAGGTTATTGTCAACCGTCTAAAACAGTTACTTGAGGTTACTAAGGTTGCGTAAGGTTACCAATTTTAAGGAGGTTATGAAAAGATGCCCTCAAAAAACGTTCCTCACCTCTGCGGTGGCATATTCTTTGATTTGTTGCTTGAAGCAAAGAAAGACCGGCGCAAAGCTCGCAACAAATTCCAAGGGGGATCGGACGGTTTGACTGCGCCGAACCTGTACATCGCCCTAGCGTCAATCGTCACCGGCGAAAATGTTGAAACCTATCAAGGTGAAACAATAGAGAAAAGCGTTTCAAATTACAAAAAGTGCTTGAACAGCACCGGAGATTATGTCCCTTTCACCAATCGGGCTACCGTGTCATCATTTCATGATTCTTACAAACGAAAGGACCCCACCATCTTTGAAAAGACGGTGGGGTTCATAGACCGGTTCCTCAATACTAGAAATTGCAAATGGCTGGTTAAAGTTCTGATTGATATCATGCAGAAAGATACATTGATCCCAAGTGATACAGAAATCGCTGTCGGACATGATAAAACAATGCCCGTGGCTGAACTGCATACAGCTGAACAGATTGTCTTCCTTCCTTTTTTCTTAAGCGTTTTTGATTATGTCCTACAACATTTCCCAGACTGCGAATCCGGTAGACCTACCTTTGAATCTTGGTATTCCCAAGCAAATCCAAAAGCGGAATGGAAAATGCAAGATTCTATCAAGAATAGCCTTGGCAATATTTCCGGAGATATTGTGGTTTCAATGGATTTCTCAATTCCGGATACTGCCACTCCTCCCCATGAAAAAATATATAAAGAAAGCGAACGATATGAAGATAAATATGAGGAAGCTGAAGTCGTGGATGCACCGATTAATGAGAAAGAGCAGACCAATATCACCTTCATCCGCAATCAGACCAACATCGGGCATGACGAGTCCAAAACATTCAACATCGAGAGTAGTAATATCACCTTCAATTTATAGAGGTGAAGTATGAGCAATAACCATCTTGCAATATGCCATACCCCCCCTTCTGCCACCACAACTTACATAAAAGAAGACAAGAGCAACAATTTCAATATTAATAACAGCACTGTTACGTTTAACGTAACCATTCCTCAGTACGATGCGGCAAACAGCGCCGAGCAGCTTATTGCCATACAAAACTTCAGCAAAGAATACTATCAATTGATCGTTACAATGGAAGAAGATGTTTTTACGAACAATATCGTTAATGTCTCCATCGACCGCGCCTTAATTCGTGGAAATGTTCCTTTTGAAATATATGACCGCTGTTCGTCATTATCCGACGCAGGTATTGAAGAGCTAAAAACCTTTCCTGCATTAATATGCAGGGAAAGCACAGGGTACCACGGTATGGCAGATGTAACTCAGAGGGTAACATACAGTCATCTTAAAAGCATAAAAAAAGAAGGAAGAATCATCAAAATTGCATTTTGCCCGATAAAAGTATTCCCACAACAAAAACTATGCGAGGAGTTTGTCTCTCGGTACTTTGACCTCAATATGGCTTGCGCTCTTACAGATTTAAACTGCAGTGCGTGGTCAGTCCATAAGGTGAATCTTTTTGAGGCGTTCGATATCGCCAATATTTCAGGTATGCCACGACCATCCTAAAGAAACGGAGAAACATTTATGTCAATAAAACTTCCATGTGAGATCACAAAAATCGTACTGGACGATGCCAGCTATAAAGGAACCACGACTGAGGTTTTTCCTACTTATATCAATTATTTCTTCGGCAACAACGGAACCGGAAAATCCACGCTTGCGAATGCCATCAGAAATGGTGCGGGCATTTCCTATGCCCCAGGAAAATCGGTCTCGGATTACATCATCCATGTATTCGACCAAAATTTCATTGATGGCAACATGAGCCGCTACCATAATCTTCCGGGTGTTTTCACGATCAACGAAATAAATGTGGACATACAGAAGCAGCTCGACAAAAATACAGAAGAGCAAACTACTGCAAATAAACGCTTCACCGAGGCGGCAGCAAAAAAAGATGAAAAAACAAACGAGAAGTCCAATCTCCTCGACAAGATGTATAAGGAGTGTTGGAAAAAAGCAGGAGAACTACGAACTGCTTTTGAAAAGACGCAGGACGGAAAGAAAAAGGCAAAACTCTTTACCGAGGCCGTAACAGCACATTCTCCTATCGAACATAACGTAAATGAAATGAAACGCATGTACGAATCCGTGTATTCGTCATCCGCCAAAATCTATCCCCGCTTCAGTGAGCTTGACGATCCTGCCATTCTGGATTCTCTGGCAGGACAGGAAATTCTAGGTCAATCGATCGTAAACACATCAAATACACCATTTGCAGACTTTCTAAAAAAGGTCGGTTCAATCCAATGGGTACGTCAGGGACATGATGCGTATCATGCAAAGACCGAGGGGCACTGCCCTTACTGTATGCAGGAGCTTCCTTCTGATTTTGAAGAGATGCTGTCCGCAAGCTTTGATGATCAGTACAACGAAAGTCTCTCAAAACTCAATGAATTTCTCACGGCATACAGAGCATCCGCCAATCAACTCTTCATGTCATTAAGTAAGCTACCGGCAGAAATATATCCTTCGGTTGATGTAGCGCCCTATAACGAGAAGCTCTCTGTTATAAAAGCAGCCATTCAATCAAACATCGACAAAATCAGAGATAAAGTAGAATACCCCGCCTTGGTCGTGACATTGGAAGAAACTGCGCCTCTGTTCGTTGAATTGTCAACGATGATTCAAGGCTACAACAAGCTCATCGACGCAAATAACGAGCTTGTTGCAGCCGGTCCAAAAAAGAAAAAGGACTGCACAAAAGCTGTGTTTGAGCATATTGCTTTTACTCTCAGAGATGTCATCGACGGATATGCACGGAGTGAGCAGGCTTTTGAGCAGGAGTTATCGAAGCAACAAAAAATCATAGATGAACAGAGTGCTGTTCTACAAAGACTTCGAACAGAATATCGTGAACTGAGCAGCAAGACGGTGGAAACCGAAACTGCTATGAACGCCATCAATACGATGTTGCGCGATACCGGATTCCAAGGATTTGCGGTACGCCCCCATAAAGAAGCGAACAAGGCCGCCATCAACTATGAGGTCATCCGCACCGATACGGGCGAAATCGCCAAGAACCTCAGTGAAGGAGAAAAGAACTTTATCGCCTTCCTCTATTTTCAACAGATGGTATTCGGGAGCGCAACTGCCGACGGAGATCAAAAAGACAAGATTGTTGTAATCGACGATCCCGTTTCCAGTATGGACAGCAAGGCTCTATTTGTCGTAGGCGCACTGGTCAGAAAGATGATCGAGATTTGCCGAAACAATGCCGATAATCGGAACGCACTCGTTGCAGGAAACTTCATCAAGCAGATCTTTATACTCACACACAATGCGTATTTCCACAGGGAAGTCTCATACCCTCATGTGAAGCGATACCAGTTTGTGTCCTTCTATCTCATTCAGAAACGTGATGGAAAATCATCCATCCGTCTGTGTGAATGCCAAAATCCCAACCGCCCTTCAGAGCAGATGAACGTAAACCCTGTCAAAAATTCCTATGCAGCTCTATGGGAGGAATACAAAGAGGTCTCTTCCCCCGTTCCTCTGATGAATATCATCCGCCAAATTTTGGAATATTACTTCCTGCAGCTTTGTGGCTATGAAGGAGAGTCGCTGCGAAAGCGTATTCTCGAGGATCACAAGGAAGATTTCATATGCGATGACGATTACACAAAGTTCGATATGGCGTCTTCCATGCTGTCCTACATTTCAAATACAGCACATGGCATCAACGACGATATGTATTATGTGGATGATTGCTCTGATGCTGATATGTGTCGCGATACCTTTAGAATGCTCTTCCGACATATGGGACAGGAACAGCATTTTGAGATGATGATAAATCTCAATTAGAGTGTGTATCTCCATAAAATAATAATGCAGAAACCATAACGGAAAATACGAATAAAGGCATTGGTACTATTTATAATTATCAATAGGTTTGTAATCAAAAAGGAGATTATATAGGGAGGATTACATTATGCAGTATTTTTTAACCCCCAACGAATTAGTTAAAATGAAAAAAGCTTTATTAACCACCATGGCTATTCCCTTTATTGATGACATTGAAGACTATGTGGTGGAAGCAATCTGGGAGTACGTCAAAAATATAGAGGGAATTGATCCTTTATATAATACTAGATCAAAAGCACTCTATGATGTAGTAGATACAAAAACTCACACGGGGTGGTCTGTGAAAAGTCTCCAATGGTCATTTCATGAGTTATGTGAATTTGAACTTGTGATTCAACGTGCTGCTATATATAAAAAAGCAGAGGCTCTTGGCTTTGAGCCTCTGGATTCTAACAGCGATCCAAATCGAATCGGTGCCGCTCTATTAAAGCATTGGGAACTAAAAGTTAAGGGAGATGCCAATACACAAGAAGTACACTTCCCAAGAATTATGGTTCTTCTAAAAACGGAAGACAAGCGAAATTTCGCTGTTTTTGAAGATGATATAAAGATATATTCAGCCAATGAGATAAGTTGGCAATGGACTAATTCCTCAAAGAATGGTCTAAAAGGCATTAGAAACTCCGATGGCATATGTGTTTATCGTTGGTATCCGAGTCAAACACAGTTTTTTGAACGCTTTATTCTTCCAAAAGGAACACAAACTATCAGCATCTCACCCGTTCGGTTGAGTAAAGCTCAAGTTGTTGACATATTTCACCCTTACCTTTAAGGGCATCAATGATCTTATCTGCTAGTTGTTCCATGAAATAGGGCGGTACGGCATTTCCAATTTGTCCTGCTTGCTCATTTCTACTGCCAAGGAAATGAAAATCATCGGAAAAGGATTGAATTCTTGCAGCCTCACGCATGGTAAGACCTCTCACCTCTCTTGGATGTGCAAATCGCCCGGATCCAATATGAAAAACCCATCTGGTTATTGTGGGAGCGACAGATGTATAATCAAGGCGACCATACGCACCAGAATACCCCCCTTTTACTTGCAGTTCCATCGGCATATCCCTAAGACCTTGCCCTGGACCTATAGAGGCTATCCGCGCCGTTTGGGTTGGTTGCATAATATTCGCAACATGGTTATACAGTGTAGCAGATCCTATTCTTAAATGTTTTTGATACTCACATAGCGGATTGGCATCATATGGCATTCCATCATACCCCTCTCCTTGGTTAATAATAGGGAGGTCAGAAATGGCATCCCACCCCGAGAGGGATGTTTCTTGTTCTTCTGGAAAAAACGGCATCCCAATTCTAGAGGCAAAAAAGAAACACCTCCTTCTTTTTTGTGGGATACCATACTTTGACATGTTGATTATTTTAACTTCAACCTCATAACCATATTGATGCAACGTATCAATGATTTCATTTCTGACAATACCATTAAAAGCATTATAAATTTCTGCTACATTCTCTATGATAACAACTTTAGGATTAATTTCTTTCACAAAACATAAATATGCTTTATAAAGCTGATTTCGAGGATCTTCAAAAAACCGCCAAGAGGCAGGTGTGTTTTTCGAGAAACCTTGGCACGGCGGTCCCCCTATAATTACATCAATATTTTCTGGATTTATAGCATAATCTTTTAATACACTGAGCGGAGAAACATTCGTTATGTCCAAGTTAATTGCTTTTGCTGTTTTATGGTTGTGGCAATAGGTTTTAAGTGCAGCTTCCCAAATATCAATGCCAGCTAAAATATTAAACCCTCTCTTGGCCATTCCCCAAGACATCCCACCACATCCGCAAAACAAATCAAGTACATTATATCGTTTCATTCTTTTCCTACACCTCATCGTCTGCTTTAATTCTCAGGATAATCTCTTTATACTTTCCATTAAAATATATATCAAATCTAGTGACACCTTTTATGACCTTAAAATGGGTCAAAATAGCCTTTGGAAGTCTAATTCTCATATCCTGTTGCAACACATATGTGTCTAAATAAATCGTTGAATCTTTCATGATCCATCCCCATTCTGTTCAGTCTAAAAATAAACTATTTCCAGACCAAAGTCAACTATTCTTATATATTTATTCAATATACAAAAATTTGATACTATCACAAGAGTGGATTTTGGATAACTCCAGATAATGCATATTATTTTGTTCTCGTGGAACGCTCAATAGGGACACCTATGATGCTTTACAGCGATTCCCAGCTTTCAGACATCGGACATATCGAGCACCATTTCCATCAGGATAAAGGAAGCGTTTCTCAAGGGCTTTCCTTATAAAAGGATCTGATCTCATCCAAACATTCTAAAACCGTCAGCCTTCCATATGATAACTGCTCATCTGCAAAAACAGGCTTTTTGTGTTTTAGATATTTAAGCCAACCATATAGTAAGTTTTTATAGGATCGTTCCGCATCTGATAGATCAGAGTATTTTCCTACATAAACAAGTCCTGCATTCCATTCCTCCTGATGCACGGGATACCAATGACTCTTCCGTAAGTCCGTTAGGATATCTGGCTTCCCCTCCTCATCAATAACAAGTACGTTGTCCTTGCGGTCATCCGCCTCTTTCATCAATACTCGAATCTCTTCCTCATCAAAAAGATGTGTAGGATTTCCTCGGTATTCAATATGCACTTTTATATATAGATCGGCGAAGCTCCTCATATCGTATCCCACCTTAGTATAATGGTCACGAATATAGTCTAGCATATATGTATGTAGCTCCTCTAGGCGAGTACGACAAAAAACATAATAAATATCTGTAGAGGCAGGATTCTGGTGAAAAAAACCATCTTGACAGAGCATATATTTGTTTAATTGAAAGCTCACGGTAATCTTCCCGCAGGGCTCGTCTATCATGAGTCCTTCTCTGAAATCCCATTGTTGCACAAATTTCGCAACATATTCCTTCATTATTTTGTACGAAGTAGGTCGGGGATTTTCCACAGTAGGAGCAAATGGATTCTCATTAAATTGGCAAAGAACTCGTTCTTCTTCTATCCCCATTTTTTTTGCGGCGTTTACTCTGGTTTGAAGATATAATATATATTCTCGAAATTTCCTAGTTTCGCACATATTGTGACGTGCATCATAGGCTCCCGTAATTCTATTATAAGGTCCGTATTTTTCTGTGATTAAAAACTTCCCTCTGAGATAGCGCATTACAACACGAAAATCCTTTGGTAGCTTTTCACCACTATCATAATCATAAACTTTATAATGTGCATACTGTGCTGATACATAATGTCCAGGTATATCTTCCACCAAGTGCTCTCCAATCATTCCTTTATCAATTGTGAGAATTGGTTCTAATTCCTCTAGTTCCAACATGAAATAGTTCCAACGATAGTCTATTCCAAATCCCTCAAAATACAAGGCTTTTGGCTTCACAACATAACATTGAAAAAGATCTGTATAAAGATAAAGACACCCTTTCTCCCCAGCAAGTTCTGCTTGAAAAAAGTCCATTCCTCCCTTTGTCGGCAGAAACATATGATTAAATACGGGCAGCCTTGCAAGCTCATTCAGTACATTCATGATAGTTTCAGCCCCTGTCCATATGGCAGAAGATGCAATATTTTGTCCAAACAATAGGTGCGACAAAAAATTCCATTCACTATCTTGCGACTTCACATCATCTTTTTGAATCCTCCTCCACTCAACAAGTCGCTCATGAAATTCTTTCATGTTCGGTCGATGTTCCGGTGCATTATCAGTTGCATCACGAAGAAGTTCCTCAAGTTCTACCAAATGTATATTCTTATACTGTTCATGTTTTGACAACGCCTGTGTATTATCGACACGATCATATGGACCGTCAAAACCACGTTCATCACCTGTCAAGAACATCCAAAATGTTTTTGCGAGTGAGAACACATCTGCCTTTCCTCCATCCGCTACCTTTGGATTCCGCTTCATTTCAGGAGCAATCGTGAAGATGGCACCCAACCCCTTGTCAGACTTTGTAAATCGTTCATCCTGTTCAGAGCAATCAACCAAACCAAAATCAGAAAGACATGCTCTTTCCTTATAAAAATATATGTTTGACGGCTTAATATCGCGATGAAAAATTCCTTTATCATGTAGCTGCATCAACGAATCTGACAACTCCAGAACAAACTCTGTAATTTTATTGATATCACATAAGTCCTGCTTAATTTTGTTCATGATTGGCTGTGCACGAGGCATAACATACCAGTATTCCGAAGGAGAATCATCGAAGATAGGTAATATTCCAGTGATATCCCCAGAAACTCTTTTCACTGTTTGAATTTCCACTATAAATCGCGTTCTCTTCTCTTTATCACTGCGAATATATTTCTCTTTGAGTTGTTTAAGCGCATATTCTTCTCCATCCTTCCTCACGAAATAAACGAAACCATTTCCTCCTTCTTGGTTTTCCTCTGATATCACATCATACTTTTTTTCCAGCTATCGCAGGGTCGTGATTTCTTCGACATAATTTCTTTCCTCTCCCATATACATCTTCTAATACGATTAGATTATACTATATAACTTCTTGTATAGAAAACAATGATAAAAATACGACATATCCTTTTGTCTTTCTGTCAATAATATAGTATAGGGAAGTAGCAAAAATATACGTGCTACCTCCCATATCAAAGAATAATTTTTAAGAATAACTGATAGTCACAATTTTTTAAATAGCTACCTATTTATCCTCATATTGTATCGTTATCGACGTTACTTCGTTCATTGCCACGACCAAAATGATACAAGAAGGAAATGTCAGCGTGGCATTGACGCGTGCCACGGTCACAGCGCCGTCCTCCAACGGCTGGCGCAAGACTTCCAGCGTCGACTTGCCGAACTCCGGCAGCTCGTCGAGAAACAGCACGCCGTGATGCGAGAGCGTCACCTCGCCCGGACGCGGGATGCTGCCGCCGCCGATCATCGCCACCGTCGACGTCGTATGATGCGGACTGCGAAAGGGACGCGTCTCGACGAGGCCGCTGCCGTCCTTCAAGAGCCCCGCGATGCTGTAGATCTTCGTCACCTCAAGCGCCTCCTGCCGCGTCATCGGCGGCAGAATCGACGGCAGGCGCCGCGCGAGCATCGTCTTGCCCGAGCC